>VFSW01002124.1_pt1 | contig 30032 bp, 33 predicted proteins | sample 5358111 | NCBI WGS metagenome assembly VFSW01 (sample SAMN11554181, study PRJNA540505) | mine drainage metagenome | isolation source: sediment from site ElyBrook_90M | place: USA: Ely Copper Mine, Vershire, VT | collected 2017 | reverse complement strand
CGGCTACGGAAAACGCGATGGTGGAAATAATAAGATTCCAGACTGATGGCAGAGAAAACATGGCTATTTGTAATCCACACGCTCACGCAATTCCTTGCCGGCTTTGAAGTGCGGAACATACTTGGCCGGTATCGCAACACTCACACCGGTCTTGGGGTTGCGTCCTGTTCGCGGCGGTCGATGGTTGATTCCGAAACTGCCGAAACCCCGGATTTCTACCCTCCCCTGCTTTTCCAGTGAATTGGATATTTCGTCGAGGATGACCATGACGGTCATCTCGATATCCTTGGGAGTGAAGTTTGGATGCTGCATTGATAGCTTTTTTACAAGTTCTGATCGGGTCATGGTGTCGTTACTATGGTCAGGACAGCTTGAGCTGTACCTTTTTGGATTTTCTGCCGGGAGCTGCGGGCGGAATATATCCGGCTATCCTGCAACTCATTCCGTCGAACTTCTTGCCTTTTGCAAACCTGGTGACCTGGCAAGACATAATCTTGCCCCTGATAGTCATATCAGCAATAATCGATCGAGTACTGGTGATGGATAACCCTACCGCTGTGGCAATCTCGGTAACAAGTTGCTCGCCGCTGGTCTTCAAAAGCTGGAGAATTTCTTTCATGAATTGATGATGCGGCTCAAACAGGTTGCAAATGTACAGGGTGCCGATGGTTTGGGCAAATCGTCACGAGGCTTTCAGTGGATTCGAAAGGCAAATAATCAGAATGGATTGAGTTGAATATTGAAAAGAGCGTTTACTTAGTCATGAGTATCAATATATTAATCTTTTAGATTCAAAGATCGATGGCTCGCAATCCTCGGTTATTCAGCCGTTGTACGACACGTATTTACAATCGAATTCAGTGGAGGATTTGGGGTGTGATACGCAAAACCGTGGGCCTCAGTTCCGGTCACCTACACCCGCATCCTGCGCAAAAACATAAACCCTGGTTTATGGGAAAGGAAGTGTTCAAACAGTCTGGAAACTTGCACTGGCGGCGGTTGCAGCTGGTTTTTGGAGAAAGTGGGTCGTGCCGTTTTGGCTTGCTCTTCGATGTGGTGAAGTGCGAGTCTAATGTTTCGCACGTGGAGATCGACCAAATCGCAACCGCGCAGTTTACTGTCGATAGCGAGATTGAATAATTCAAGATCTCGAATGCGCTTGTCCTGTTAAAGATGAAAGCGAACCCGTCATCGATTCCAATCGTTAACCCACCATTTAATGTTTGTTGGGCGGAGACTGAAACTTCATCTTGAAGGCCACAGAGAAGATACAAACCCCTCCCCTTGCGTGTGACCGCCCCTCAGAAGGGGCTACACGCTGTAGTCTGCAGGGAGAGGCGTCCTACTACACAATGAAGCATTCCAAGTAATTCCCCGCATCTGGCCGAAAAATTGGCCGACCTGGTGAGACAATGGACCATAGCGGCATCACTCTCTCCCTTAGAAAGTGATGCACGTAGGAGTGAGATCGCCGAGGAGCTTGCTACGAGGGGGTGGAACGGATAACACTCGAGATGATATGAGTCTAAACGAAATTCTGGTCCATCATTACCCCCCCAAGGCCAATAATCTTACGAAATCAGGCCGCCTCCCCAACTAATCATGGGTTGTCGCAACCATTTATTGCTCTACGCTAATCAATTTCCCCAGCCTCCACTAAACCCGGGGCGATTCCAAAACGCTCTCGCCTAAACATCTCCACGGCACCGATTATGGGGATCCGGATATCAAGGCGGTCGGGTCAGCCATAGCATGATCAGACCAACAGTTGATATCCTCAACAGCTATCTTCTACCTCAACCTTCACCTCTACCCTTGAATAGCTAATCCGCCGGAAGCTGGGCCGGTCTTTCAGTTAGGTCTGCGCCACAGGCTGGGCTATCTTGGTTTAACCAAGAACAGGACTGATACCAATGCAGATGTCGCAGCAAACTTGATGCAACCATTTATTGATGTATGTAAAAATCTCCAGTGGTTTGATTACCGGGTGAGGTCTGTGCAGCAGGCACAAGTTCCCAGAACTTGGACATGAACAGCAGCCTCCGCTGAGAAGCTTGCTTCGAAAAGGTGGATGCGTCGACCCACATCACAACTGGACCGCCTTTGAGATAAAACCATCTACCCTCCTTTACGAAAACCTCTGTGGTCTTCACCCGAAGTCAAGCGCCGCAGGCTGGGCAGGGTTATCGGAACGGTTCTTGAATCAAGCAAGACCGGATGGAATATGCGCCGCAGGCTGGGCAGTGTTATCGGAACGGTTCTGGATTCAAGTGAGACTAAAATAAATTGCGCCGCAGGCTGGGCAGGGTTTGCGGAACGGTCTCAGATAGGACCGCCCTACTTCACCTCTGGCTTCACCTCTGACTCCTCCATGGCTCTCTTATCTATTCGGGCCTCGATCACTCGAAAGATGCCAGCCTTGTTACCTCGGAGCAGAGCTTCATGACTCCCCTTGTTATATCTCGTGGTCATCCGTTTGAAATCAGCCATGTACTTTATCAGCATCGACCTCGACTCCATGAGATCCTGGGTAATCCCAAGCAACCGGCACGTGTCGTCGTAATTATTTTGGAAACTCCCCCGCTTACCCGCCTTGACGGTGAGACCGACCGGCTTGATGACTTCCGGAAATCCTTTCTTCTCACCCCACAGTACCACCGTCGGTTGTGCCGACTGCCCGCCTTTGCCCCACCAGCGAATCTCAATCTTGCCCCGCATCGGAGGCTGGCTCTTGTTCAATAAAATAGCGCACTGCTCAATTGCCTCGTGGTTCATCTGAAGCATCAACCTCACATGCTCAGCCTGTTCAAAGAATTCCCCCATCCTGATTTCATCAGCGACAAACCCGCCTTCAGCCTCGCGCGACTTTCCATCACTCGTGGGGAAGTTGGTGTACTTGGATCGGACGACCGCCTTTTTTTCTGAACTCATTCTTAACTCCTCAAGTCTTGCGTAACTATTATCCAAGCGCCTGCGGCTGGGCGAAGAGGATGAAACAAAAGGTTTGTCAGCTCCATCAACCAAGCGCCTGCGGCTGGGCGAAGAGGATGAAACAAGAGACGAAACCAAAGACGAAACGGGAAAACACTCACTTGGTCTTCTGCAGGTTCCGTCGACTCGGAACGGTTAAGGAGGAATTGCCCATCGACTGCGGATCGGTCAAGGAAGAATGGGGATGCATTTTCGACCTGTTTTCGGGCAATTTTGTGGCAGATTGGTCAAGTTAAAATGCCCTTCCAGACAGGGCTTTTGAGGTGTTTTCTGGGAGATGATCTGGCTCATAAAATTAGGCGGTTTCGATGTGTAGGTTCGTGTAATAAGGTTATACGGAAGCGCTTTCCTGTTTCAGCTTTGCGTAAAGGAAATACCAGTGTTCTACACGATTACACTTTTGCACGACATTATAATTATAGCTTTGTAACTAATACCTCCATAACAACGATCTATATCACGCCGATTTAGGAGCATTTCAAGGTGCATTTCAGACTCCTCCTGGCGCAACGTTATGCGCAATCTGAGCGCGAGTTCGCGCAGATCTGAAAATCCCTGCCCGAACAATTCAATCCTCAGCACAAAGAATATTCGCACCAATCGGCCTGGATAATTGCACCATATTGTAATCAGCGAGTTCACGGATCAGTTTTTTCCGCCTGAATTTCACTCAAATATCGTCACAGTATCTAAAAAAAGCGCGCGATTTTCTCTCATTCAATCCAGATTTCTCTTTAAAAGATACGCCAGTGACTTATGCTGGCGTAAGAAAAGATACGCCAGTGACTTATGCTGGCGTAAGAAAATGGACGCCTGTTACCTGATTTTTTTCGACGAAATTACCCAACACTCTGTTTTTATTGATATCCACACTTTACTTAGACTTACGCCTTATGCATACGCCTTATGCATACGCCTTATGCATACGCCTTATGCATACGACTTATGCATACGACTTAATCTTGGCCCATTAAATCGTCATGGCGGGTTCGGAGGAATAACCGTACGAGTTCAGTGAATTGCTGGCCTTCGAATACACACCATTTTGAGTAACGAGAATTGACCAAAACAAAGTAAGAAATGCATCCCCATCTGATAAATGGATTATCCAATGCAACATCGACATTCGCCGCTCACTCGACCTTCAACTCAAGTTTTTACGTTAATTGAAGAAAATTGCAAATGGTGCATGAATTCGCGAAGGATTAAAAGCGTCGCAGCAAACGCTGTGCTTGCTGGAATTCCTTGATGCGAAGCTGGACTTCCGGGGTCACTTGAGCAAACCGATCAAAGGTTATCTCAATCGCATCGCGTGACACGATCATATTCAAGCTGTGGCTGACTCCAGAGTTAAGTACGACCTCAAGAATGGCGGCATCAGATGTGAATCCTGATTGTAAAGAGGCAAGTCATCAATCTCGACTTACTTGAACGTAAATTCCACTGGTGCCAGTTTTTTGCCATAGCGCTCGCCAGCTTTCGGTTGAATGATTCTTTGCGAAGGCTGCCCACTACTACGGCAATTTGGTATTGGATCATGTTGATTTCCTGTGAATATTGCAATGAATATAGAAAGTATTTAGCTTCTGCCGAATCCATTAGTCTAAGAAATTTGCCCTGCCGTCAAGCGCATGACTCAAGTCATGCGGTTTGGATGGCGCATTGTTAACGCAGATAAAACGAATGATCGCGTTACTAATAACGACATTATGAGGCAACCACTATTTCAATCCCATGACGACGATCTTGGCAGACACATTCGGGGTGGGCCAAATATGCGAAGTCATGCCGACCGCTACGGCCACTCTTTGCCCGGCTCCGGTGTCATACGTAATCAATCCACCGCCAATTGCGCCACCTAGGTCCCGTTGGGCGAGCGTCTCACCGTTCTCGCTATTTAATGCGAAGAAATTTCCACCCATGTCGCCAAATAGCACGATATTGCCTGCGGTCGGTGTCACGCCTGCCATCACCGGATTCGGTGCCTTGAACTTCCAACGCTGCTTGCCGGAAACCGCGTCAATCGACGTTAGCCAGCCTGCCCATTTGCTTTGTGGGTCCTGATGGCCGAAGCCGTCTTTGGATGACCCGGTCCAAGGTTGCGCGCTCGCAACGGACTTGGTTTTGGCGTTATCGTCAATATGAACAGTGGTACACCAGTCAACCTGACCCGCGATAATGGCATCGTGCGCCAAGTCATGTGCCGGTCCATTCCATTCGGATCCGCCCTGACTGCCTGGGCAAAAGCGAGTTCCTTTGGCCGACATGGGTGCCTTGGTGTTGAATTGCGTCGTCACGGGTAGACGATAAAGTCTGCGGTCATTTTTCAGGTCATACGCGTAGATGAAGCCGTCTTTTGGTGTGATGGCCATGATATGAGTACCGTTCTTCGACGTGAATAGAACCGGCGCGGAAGATACGTCATAGTCGTGGAAGTCTTCCGGCACGATGGAGAAGTGGCGCTTGTAATCACCCGTCTGCGCGTCAAGAACGACAACGGAACCGGCGTAGAGGTTGGAACCCTTGCGAAGTCCCTTGATAAAGTCCGGCGCCGGATTTCCGCCCGGAACGTAAAGCTCGCCCTTAGCAGGATCCAAGGAATACGACGTCCAAGCGCCTCCACCGGTGACTTCAACACTTGGTACATTCTTCCATGTTGAGGCCGGTGCGGCTCCCTTTCCTTGCGGACCTCGTTCAGGATCGCCCGGTCCTTTCGGGACAAGATAAAATTCCCACACAATCTTGCCGGTCGCGGCTTCGAGCCCGTACATCCGGCCCTTTACGCCACGGTTATCACCACCCGCGCTTCCGATAAAAACCAACCCGTTCCATGTAATTGGGGCAGACGGCGTAGACTCGCCCTTATCCATGTCGGCGACCGCCGTGTCCCAAAGACGCGTACCAGTCTTTTCATCGTAAGCGTAAACATGACCGTTACGGGAGCCGCGGAAGACTCGTCCATCAGCAACGGCAACGCCGCGTTGGGAACCGAGGTAGCTATTTGGAAAGTCCTCATGCGCGCGCCAATTAAGTTCGCACGTGTCGGGATTGATAGAGATTGTGTCATGCTCGGTAGTTGCCAGAAGAGCTCCATTGACTTCAACGAGCCCCGACTGAAACGCGGTCATCTCCCCCGTATCGAATGTGCGGAGAACCTCCAATTTCGAAGCGTTGGCTGTATTAATTGACGTTAGGGTAGAAAAACGCTCGGATGTGAGCGTGCGGTTGTAGCTTGGCCAATCCGTCGCGGACTCTGCATGAGCGACCGAAGCGATTGAGATTGCCAATGCCAGTACTGAAACACCGTTAATCTTGTTCATAGCATAACTCCTAAAGTGGTATTAAACTGAGTCGGAACCATTTCGCCATCAGATGACTACATTTAATTGATGGGGCAAAGTAACTGGCCCAGGACTGGACAACCGTAGCGCTAATTTTGGGCGAAGAGAATAACCGGCTTAATGGTTACCCCCGAAGCCGAGTCTGCAAATGCTTGGTTGATCTCTTCTAACTTATAAGTCTTGCTCAGCTTTTCGACCGGAAATCTTCCCTGCCGCCATAGGTCAACGAGTCGGGGAATGAACTCTTGGGGAACCGAGCTGCCCTGCACAATCGTCTTGAATGTCCATCCACGCACCAATGACGCTCCAACTTCAAATGGTGCTTCGGTACCTGGTCGCGCAGCGCCAACAAGAGCCAATGTACCTCGGATGCTGAGCGCTTTAGCGAGATTGACCAATACCTGCGGCACTGCAGTCGTGTCGAGAATATAATTCACGCCATGGTCTCGGGTTATCCGCATGAGCTCCGTGCCAGTATCCACCGACTTCGCGTTAATCGTGTGAGTAGCGCCGACCTCCTTAGCCAACGCAAGGCGAGAATCATGTACATCGATCGCGACAATTGTCGTGGCGCCTGCAATTCTAGCTGCCATGATCGCAGCAAGCCCGACGGCTCCGGCACCAGAAACAGCGACTGATGAACCAGCCGGAGGACGAAGTTCGTTGAGAATGGAGCCTGCGCCAGTCTGCATTCCGCAGCCGAGGAAAGCGATTGCTTCTAAAGGTATGTCCTTTGGGACGGGAATCAAGGCGCTCTCTACAACATTTGCATAGGTAGCAAATGAAGACTGACCAAAGAAGTGCGAAGACACCTGCTCGCCCTGAGGTGTTTTAAGCGACGTGGTGCCATCACTGGTACGGCGTCCGCCAAAATCCTCTGCGAAAAGATTCTCGCAGTAGGCAACATGTCCGGTGCGACACTGCAAACAATGCGTGCAGTAGGCCGCAGACATGACTACGTGATCGCCAATCTTAATGGTCTTCACCTCGGAGCCAACCTGCTCGACTATGCCCGCTCCTTCGTGACCAAGAACCGCCGGGAGTTGTGCTGGATAGACCCCGTCTCGTACGATAGCGTCGGTGTGGCAAACGCCGGTTGCAACCATGCGAACACGAACCTCGTTCGAACGAATGTCATCAAGCAGTAGTTCTTCAATCGTAAGCGGCGCCTTGAGAGCGCGAACTACCGCTGCGGTAATCGTAGTAGTCATTATTCATTCTCCTTGAGTTGAGATATGAGGGGAATCAACCAGGGCAGACCGGTTGCAGGGTCTGCCTTGCACAGCTGGTTACTTACCCAGTCCGATTTGATTCATGAAGTCCTGGTTATCCCAGAACAGCCATTCGTGATCCATCGTCTTTCCTACAAGATCTTTCGATAGAAAGGTTTCATAATTTAATCCTTTCAATAAATTTAAATGGTAGGTAAGCGTTGGATCTGGGTTACTGGATACCGATCCATTTTGGAGCGATTGCTGTTCCTTTGCCCGCGCCGTAGCCAAAGTAGATATTCAGACCGCCGAGTGGCTCAAGATAGCGCGCGTTCTTCAGGCCACCGGCATCTATCGCCGCAAACCCTGTACTTTGGATGAGTGTCTTGGTCGCTTCCTTTGCCGCAGCATCATCGCCGGCGAAATAGACCGGAACGGTTTCACCGCCAAGCGAAGGCCCGCTGGCAAGCGTTTGAGCAAATACTGTATTGAATGCTTTGACGACCTTGGCTGTCGGAAATGCTTTTTGGATTTCCTCCGCGGCCGACGTGCTATGCCCGATCGTCAAACCTGAATAATCCGCGGTCAGGGGATTGGTGATGTCGATCACGACTTTGCCAGTGAGGTTGCCGACTGTACCCAACGCTGTCACCGCATCTCCGTACCCGGTTGCGACAATCACGACATCGGCGCCTTCTGCGGCATTCGACGCCTTGAATGTGGCACCGGTTGTTGCTGCCAGAGCCTTTGCTTTTGCAGAGTCGCGGCCGGTAATAACTAGCGTGTGTCCTGCTTTGGTGATGTGATTGGCCAGGGCAGAGCCCATGTTGCCTGCGCCGATTAATGTAACTTTCATATAGACCTCCATAGAGTAGTTTTGATCAGAGTCGGAACCATTCCGGCATCTCGTGACTACATTTAAACAGTTGCCCCATTGAAGATAAACTAGCAAAATAGCAATTCACTGTTCAATTTAATCAAACAATTATGGCAATCGACATTGTGGCGAGCATGCGGGTATTTAACGCAGTCGTGGATGCCGGTAGCTTTTCCGGTGCAGCGGACAAACTTAATCTCTCACGCGGTATGGCCACGCGCTACGTAGCGCAACTTGAAGAGCACTTGGGGGTTCGGCTGCTCAATCGGACCACACGCAAGCTCTCCCTCACAGAAGCAGGCAACGACTATCACGAGCGAGCCATCCAAGTACTCGGCATGATCGAGGAGGCCGAGAGTTTGGTGGCACAGGAGGTCTCGGTTCCGCGTGGAACCCTGCGTGTTGCTTCCTCGCATGCCTTTGGCATCCGTCATTTGGGTTGGGCGATCACTGAATATCTGCAGCGATATCCGGGCGTTCAGGTCGATGTCTCGCTGAGCGACCGCGTGGTCGATTTGGTTGAGGAAGGTTTCGATCTCGCGATACGTGTCGCGACTGAAACTGATCCCGGCTTGGTCACGCGCAAGCTCACTCACGTGCGTTTTGCGGCTTGCGCGTCACCTGACTATTTGAAAAAACATGGGGTGCCAAAATCGCCGGAGGAACTCGTCGGCCACAATTGCCTTTCCTACACTTATGGGAAATTGCAAAACGAGTGGCACTTCAAGCGCAGAGGCGTCGAGCGGAAGGTTCTGGTTTCCGGAAATCTACGAGGCAACAGTGGCGACATTCTGCGTAACGCTGCTATCGAAGGTCTTGGCGTGATTCTGCAACCTACTTTCCTGATGTATGGGGCACTACGGGACAAGAAGCTGGTGCGCATTCTCTCAGACTGGGAAACCGACGAGCTGACCGTATTTGCAGTCTATCCGAATCGTAAATTCCTGCCGCCCAAGGTGCGCAGCTTTATCGATTTTCTCGTCGAGCGTTTCGGTCCCGAGCCGTACTGGGATAACTTCTAGCCCCATATGGATAAAGCCAAGGCTTGAGCAATCGGGTCAATGACGGTGTCACGAGCCACGTTCGCAATGACGATCCGCATTGTTAACGAGGGACAGCGGCGCAATGTGCTTGCATGATGGTGCGATCTCTCTTAAGGACTATAGTTTTATTTATTTAGCACAATCAGAAGCGCCAGAGGAATAAAAACCAACGCTGCTACATTCCCAATCAAAACCATGGACGCTACCTTCTCAGGCTCCTGCGAGTAGCGCTCAGCGAATATGTAGTTCAGTACCGCAGGCGGTAACGCACTAAACAATATCAATTGAGCATTCTGCATGGCAGTCAGGTTCAAGCTCCATCCAACAATGCAAGCCAGCGCCATGCCCGAGACCGGCCGCAGAACCGCAACCAATAGGCCAACGCGACCTTCGGCCAACGTCATGTCCGCCAACCTTACCCCCAGCGCGAACATCATCAGCGGTACCGAAATATCCCCAAGCATTCGAATCGCTGTCATCAGCGGCGCCCAAATATTCATGCCGGTCAGATTCAGGCCAAGGCCGAGAATAGTGGCTAATAGCACCGGCACCTTCCACAAGTCTCTTAACCGTGCATTGTGATCCAACAACCAGGCGCCAAAGCTAAATTGCAGCATGTTGGAGATAAGAAACATAACGACGGCAGCGGGCATGGCCTCCTTGCCGAAGGCTAGCATCGCCAAAGGTAGGCCGAGATTCCCGCAATTATTGAACATCATCGGCGGTACGATGGTCTTGGGCAATACACCTGACATCCGTGCAGCAATCAAACCCACCACGCCAATCCCTGAGATGGCGAGAAAAGTACCCAGTCCCAGTCTGGCATACTCGGCAATCCGAAAATCGCCTCCGACCAGCACGCCAAAAACCAGGGCCGGCACGAAGTAGTCCATGTTGAGCCGGTTAGCGACTTCCATCTCCGGGTGATGGAGCCGCCCCGCCCAAACGCCAACCGAAACCACTGCGATGAGTGGAAACACAACTTCAACGATGTGCCAGAAGAACGTCATGCTGTATGTTTTCCTTGCCAATATGAAGTAATGTAATTGGTTTTTATTTTTGGTAGTGACAGCCTGATTGCTCCTTGAAGCTTAATAATTTCGGTATTCATACAGAACCCCTGAATCAACAAGTCTCACAAGAGCGTTTTTTTAATCGCCTGATTTTAGGCCGGTTGTAATAAACGTGGTCCGGGCTAAGCTCGATTACAAGTAACTCGTTGTGGATCAATTACTTTGACTCCGGTTGCGATCAGGGAGGCTGGTCTGCAAACGACTAGCAGCTCGCTCAGCGAGTACAGCGTTGATCTCATGTCCAGTTGATGATGCGAGATCCAATGTGGCATTTCCACCCAAAGTTATTATTTGATCAAATCCTGCCTGTGCATGCGCCACAGAAATGACAGGATCATTCTCTCCGTGCAGAAAGTGTATTGTCGTTAGTTCTGGCGCTTTTTCGGGAAGCCTTGCAAAGCGACCAGAAAACGAAACTACTCTGCCTACGCTTCCGTCGTGAACGATACTGAATTCCAGAGCCATGATTGCGCCCTGAGAAAAACCCATAAGAGTTGTGTCCACCGGAAGTACGTTGAAGCGAGATTGTTCACGCCGCACCAGATCAAACAGAGCTGGCATAGCCTCTGCAACACGTGCTGGTCGATTTTCTTCGGTCACTCCGCGGATTGAAAACCACTGCCTCCCATTGCCACCTCCATCGAATGGGAACGTTCCATCGGGGATCAACAATGCGGCATCTGGAAGGACATCCCGAATTCGTTGAGCTAAAGGCAACAGGCCGGATGATGTCGCTCCCACACCATGTAGCACGAGAAATAGCTGTTTTGGCGCGGTGCCGCTTGGCAGTATTTCGATACCCTGAAATGCGTGTTCAGACATTGTTCGTCTCCGTTGATGACGCGGATATTTCCGTGATTCTGTTGCTGCTCGCTTCGATGAATGAATACGCATCCATGGCGAGTACGCCATAGGTGTGACTGGCATGTATGCGAACTGCAGTGGCACCCTCTCCGGCCGCACCCAGTGCGACAAACAATGGAAGCAAGTGATCTTCCGTCGGATGGTTGCGCTCAGCATTCGGCGCAAGTTTTCGATAATCCATCAGCTCAGGAATACGGCCTGCACTCAGCGTGCCTGCAATCCAGTTTTCAAAATCGGTAACCCATTGAGGAGCTGGGTCATCGATCTCATGCCCGAAGTATTCGTAAAGATTATGTGTCAATGATCCGGACCCAATGATGAGGACACCTTGAGCGCGTAGCGATTGGAGTGCGACACCAAGACGATAATGCTCCATTGGTCCGGCCCCATGGATCATCGATACCTGAAAGACCGGAATATCGGCGTTTGGATACATCAGGCTTAGTGGCACCCAGGAGCCATGGTCTAATCCACGACTGGAAGTGGGTTTGACGGTGAAGCCAGCGCTCCGCAACAAATTTACGGCTTGTCTCGCCGCATCCGGTGCACCAGGTGCTGGATATTTAATTTCATACAAGTCACGTGGAAACCCACCGAAGTCGTGGATGGTGTCTGGTCGCTCTGCAAGGCTCACAGCCGGGCCACCTATGCTCTCCCAGTGCGCTGACACCACCAGGATGGCACTCGGTGTTTCATTGTGGGTGCCCCAATCAGTCAGAAATTGGCGAGCTGGGCTGCTCTCCATCGCCATCATCGGCGAACCGTGTGATACAAAAAGGCTGGGTAACATTTTCATTTCAGTTCCACCTCATTAATACAATTTTTAAAAGCAACTATCTCTATCTGACCTTGGGGATTTCCTGTCAGGCTTTTATGCGTTGCGCCCACACCACCAAAGCCTGCATTTGTTCTGCAACCAATTGAGTAATCTTGGGATCGGTTAAGTTCCCATCGGCATCGAAACCTCCAGCAAAAGCATTCGAGAACACTTCCGGTTTGTTCAATGGATGAAGATTGAGAAATACGCATACTTGCCGCAAGTGGTACTGCGACCTGGATGTTCCCATTCCTCCGCCAGCCCCCATGATCGCAACAGCTTTCTCTGATAGCAGGGTATTGCCTGGCTCCCGTGATGCCCAGTCGAGAATATTCTTGAGTGCGGGAGCTATCGAATAGTTGTATTCAGGACACGCGAAAACAAAAGCGTCGGCATCTGCCATTTGGTCGAGTATGCGTGATACAGCGGTTGGTTTGGTCTGAATGTCAGAGTTATAAAATGGGACTTCAGAAAGATCCGCTATTTCAAGAGTGACACCAGCGGGAAGATGCTTTTGTGCAGCCCGCAGTAAACCACTGTTGCTAGATTGGCGGCGCAGGCTACCGGAAATGCCAAGTAATTTGATAGACATATGTTTCCTTCTTTGATTCAACTAAGTTATGACTTGCCGTGATTGGATAGCATCCGAGTCATAACGTCGTCCCGGTTGATGAAGTGATGCTTGAGTGCCGCCGCAACGTGTCCCACAACTATGGCAGCCAACAGCATATTCAATGCCCAATGCACGGTTTGCAATAAGTCGCCAAGCTCTTTGTTCTTTGAAAGCAAATCAGGAATTGGAAACATACCGAAGAGCACTGTTTGAAAACCCTTAGCGGAACTCATGAGCCATCCCGAAAGTGGAATGGCAAACATCAAGAAGTAGAGCGATCCGTGTCCGACGTGAGCAACGAATTGTTCCGCGCGCCCCATATGTTGTGGCAATTTAGGCGGGCGATTAGCTAAACGCCACGCAAGCCTCGCAATAGCGAGAATGAAAATTGTGACGCCTGCCCATTTATGCCACGAATACACACGCAATTTCCACGGCGACAACGGTAGGTCATGCATATATAGGCCGAAGGCAAAAAGACTAACAATCGCTACGGCCATGATCCAATGTAAGGCAATAGCGGTCGTTGTGTACTTGCTCGAAGGTAGTTGCGCTGACCGCAATCCGGAAGAGCGATTTGAAAAGCTTATTGGTAGGACATTCATGAAAACCACCATCTCTCTTAGTTCTGATGGCAGCATATTATGTGTTTCAAATTCGTAGATAAACCACCCATAACGACATAGAACATTCCATTATTGGAACAAAGAGGCTTTTAATCAGGTGATTTTATTGCGCAATAAGCGTTACTTCATTAGCCTCTGAACAGCCATCACCGCGGCTCCCAAAGCACCTAGCCAGGCAATCCCATAAAAAAAGTCTAGGCAGGCGAGCAGAGTGGCCTGCTGATTTAGCTGTTGAGCTAGTTGAGCGACGGCTAGTGGCAATGCCTCTTGGCCACTGCTAGATGCAAATGAATCTGTGAGCTGTTGGGTGAGGTGGGCATAGGAAGTGTCGGCGCCGTAAAAACTGCTGTTGAGTACCCCATAGTGATCTGCAGTGCGCCACTGTATTACAACGGTCGCCAAGGCAATGCCCAAGGCCATGCCGAATTGCGCCACCATGTTCTTGAGCTGGTTGGCATTGGAAAAGACAGCTTCGCTGTGCTGCACGTCCCGGAAGGTCTGCATGGCCGTCGTCGCCATGACCAGCATCAGGAAAAGGCTGTTACCTGCGAGGGCTGGCAAGATGTCAAACCAGAGGTTGGCATTACCATTGAGGGTAGAGAGCTGCCAGCCAAAACCAGCCAGAGAAAGAAATCCAACCACGAAGAATTTCTTCGCCCCCGGCCATTTGGGCATCATCCAAGCCATCAGGAACCACACTGCAAGCGCCGACAATAGTCCCAGGCTTTGGAACTCGCCAACTGTCTGCCAAGGAAAGCCCAAGGTTCGCTGCATAAAAACAGGCAACACGTAATTGTTGGCCCCGAGCACCACATAGCAGAGAGTAAAGAGGCCGACACCCACGATATATCGGGGCTGCTTTAGCGCCTTCAAATCCAGCAAAGGGCGCTCGTGCCGATGCATTGCGCGCAACCAGTAGTAGAGGGCGAATGCCACGACTACTAAGCCCAACACCAGCATGGTCGCGTCGCTGAAAGCATCATATTGGGATCGCTGCAATACATATAACAGAAGAAAGCTTCCGCTGGCCAAGATCATGAAAAGTATCGGATGTGACTGGGTCCTTAGGTCTTTCGGCGCAAGGTCAGTCGGCAGCGACACTGTGGCAAGTATTCCTGTCACCACTGCTACCCCCGCCAGAACGCCGAAGATTGCATTCCAGCTGTCGTTCGCCACAGCCAGAGATACGATCCCGGGGGCGGCGGCAATACCACAGGCGAGCCCGCTGGCGAACCACTTGATTCCCACAAAGCGTAGTGGGCTTGGTGGAATCAGGTTGATGATGACCCGCCCCGAAGTCATGAAGGCAGCGCCGCCCAACCCCATTACTAAGCGACCGATCAGGAACTGCTGAAACGATTCGCTTGTCCCGCAAATAATGGCACCGAGTACAAACAAAGTGAGGGATAACTGGACAAAGTGCCGCCATCCCAAACGTTCTACTAACCACCGCTGCTTGGAGATGGTGACAATGGCGACACCTGCGTAACAGGCAATTGCCAAGCCATATTCTTCCGGCCCCGCAGCTATTTCACCCATGATGGGGCCTGCCCCAAAGGCCATCATCCCTGATTGCAGGAACTCAAGAGCCGTCAGCAGGAAGAGCGTAAGTAGCAGACTCAGAGGAGGCTTGGGAACGTCTAGCTTCATGACTTCCCTTTCTCCGCCTTCGCTGATTTAGCAGCAAGGTTTACCAGAATGATCTCTTTAATGACAGACTCGGCGCCAGTTTGCTCGCTGTCGAACACTTGGGTCGCGTAGGCAGGTGAATCAGCTGCCTTGGCTAAGGCCAAGGGTTGTCCTCCGCGTTCCTTGGTATCCACCTTCACTTTCATCGACAGGCCGAGTCGTAGCGGATGCGACTCTAGCTCGCCCCCATTCAAGGCAATCCGCACCGGAACCCGCTGGACAACCTTGATCCAATTCCCGGTGGCATTTTGAGCCGGCAGTAGGGAAAACGCACTGCCAGTGCCGGCATCGAGTCCTACTACCCTGCCGACATACTCGACGGCACGACCATATGCATCTGCCGTTAACCTGACATGTTGCCCGATGCGGATATCGCGAACTTGGGATTCTTTGAAATTGGCGGTAACCCATACCTGGTCGAGTGGCACGATAGACATCAATGCCATTCCCGGATTTACACGTTGTCCGACCTGGACATTGCGCTTGGTCACCATGCCACCCACCGGCGCCCGCAATTCAGTTCTGGCCCTCGCGATGTACGCATCGCGCACCTGAAGGGCAGCCATAACCACGTCCGGATGGTTCTCAATCGAGATGCTCTCCACCAAGGCTTGGGTGCCGGCAAATTGCTGTTCGGCGGCGACCAGCGATGCTTGGGCTAACTGGACGCTCTCTTCAGCATGGCGGAACTCCTCGGCGGAAACGGCACCGGTCTTCACCAAGGGACCTCGCCGCTCCAGGTCGGCTTGCGCTCGAGAAAGATCGGCCCGCCGCAATTCGATATTGGCATGCATCTGGGAAGCTGAAGAAAACTGCCCGCGTACCTGTCGCACGGTCTTGGCCAATTGCGCGGCAGCGCGCTCGAGTGCTAAACGAGCATCGACCGGATTGAGCGTCAACAACACCTTTCCCATTGGAACGTAATCTGTGTTATCGGCATTGATTCCTGTCACCGTGCCGGTTTCCTGAGGCGTGACCTGAACGACGTTGCCGTCCACATAGGCATCCTCGGTGCTTTCCTGATACTGAGCCGATAACAGCCAATAACCTCCATAGCTTAAGCATCCTGCCAGGAGAGCGCCGTATGCAATCAGCGTTGGCATCGTGTGTCGTTTAACTTTGGCCACTTCGGTTGTAGTTGGCGCCATGTGTTGGTGAGATTCGTTCATGATATTTTCTAAGAAGTTATGAGTACAGAAAATCGATCCTGGTTAGCTTTTCAAGATGCCACCGCCCAAAGCTCGAGCCAGATTGGCATCCAGTTGCAGTACCTGAGTATTCAGATCTATCAGGAGCCGTTTCTGCTGATCGACTTGAAGTTCAGCGAATAGGACCTGCAAGTAGTTTCCTATGCCTGACTGATAACGTTGCATCGCCAACTCGAAAGCGGCTTGCGCGGTGCTTACGGCCAGAATCTGCTGGGTATGTTGTTCGGCAAGCCACTCGATAGAGGTGATTTGATTAACAACATCATGCAAGGCATCAGCTACGGTTTGGTTGTACTGTTCGACGGCGGCACCATAAATCGCATTGTTAAAACGAAGATTGCTACGCAGGCGACCTCCGTCGAAGATTGGCAGGCTTACTGCCGGCCCAATCCCCGCAATATGGCTACCGGCTTTCCAGAATTTGTCCATCCCGAGGCTCTGAATACCCGCGAAGGCCAAGAGACTGATATTTGGATAAAATTGTTTTTGCGCCACATCGATATCCCGAAGGGCGGCCTCCACTCTCCAGCGTTGTGCAACTACATCGGGACGATGCCCGATCAACTCGGCCGGAACGTTTGTTGGCAAGCCTATGGCTTGGTCTAGGGCTAGTTGAGGGCGAACAATTGTTCTTCCTCGGTCAGGTCCCTTGCCCATCAGCGCGGCCAATTGATTGGACGTTATGACAATAGCCTCTTTCATGACTGCCACTTGCTGCCGGGCAGAGGGAATTGCGCTCTCCGCTTGCTTCATTTCCACTTCGGAATCGATTCCAGCGACCACCCGTTGCCGAATCAAGTCCGAGACTTTCTCGTGCTGCTCTAGGATCAATTCGGCTAGATCCAGTTGGTTATAAGCTTGCGCCAATCGGAAATAGGTTTGAACCGTGCTTGAAGTAAGTATTAGGCGGGCAGCCTGAAGGTCCACTTCGCTGGCGTGTATCCGATCAAGCGCGGCTTCGAACGCACTCTGGTTCTTGCCCCAAAAATCGAACTCATAGCTCAATTTCAATGTGGTCTCGTTAAAGGAGTCCCACGTTCCGGCAAACGGCTTGGGAATAACACTGTTTGCGCTGAAACGTTCCCACGTGTTATTCACATTACCGGTGAGTTGTGGATTTTTGGCGGCTTCAGCGATGCCACTAAAAGCGATAGATTGATCGACACGTGCTTTTGCAATGCGAAGCGAAGGACTATCCGTTAGTGCCTCGGAAACAAGTTGATCAAGTTGAGTGTCCCCATACCGCTCCCACCATTTTGTGTTTGGCCAATTGGCGGGGATAACGGCAACGTCTTTTAGGCTTTTCGAAGATTCGAACTGGTTTTCGTTTTTCAATCTTGGAAGTGATTGCCGCGAATCGTCAAAACTGGCACATCCAGCCACAATTGACACTACGACAAGCACGGCGACACAAGTGAACTTCGCATCTATTGTGGTTTTCTGTGCCTTCATTTGTATTTCCCTTCTATGTGCAAGCTCGGTTGTGATTCATCCATTTTTCTTGCAGTTCGTCCGCAAATAGCCTGCTAAATCTCAGTCTGAGTAGGATTGGACAGACGACCCATCTTCCCGGCCCGATATCTTTCAAAGGCTTGAGCCAATTCCTCTCTAGTGTTCATAATGAAAGGGCCATACACTGCAACTGGCTCTTGTGAGTCCTGGCCTGAAAGCAACAGAACCTGAGCCTCTTTGGCTGGGGTGATGCGAAGCAGGTCGAATGATTTTCCGGACCTAACGCCCACCGCTTCATTCGCACCCAGCTGGCACTCTGCATCTGCGGCCGAAACGTTGACGGTACCTGCAAGCACTTAGATCATGACGTTCCAACCGGGCTTGATGGAGTAGGTCCAAGAATTTTTCAATTGCGCGTCAAAAAAATCGAAACCTTCCGCCTGATTGACGAGAGAACGCTGCTCCCCAATCTGCCCACTCAAAATTCGAATACGATTGCCAGCGGTATTACTCAACACTGGGATTGCGTCCTTTTGAGCATGAAACACTTTTGGTGCCAGTTGCTTGTTCTTACTGCTTAGATTGACAAACAGTTGCAAGCCATGAACAGAAGCACCTTGGCTTGCTGGCATTTCATCGTGAATTACTCCGCTACCCGCTTGAGTCCACAGCAATTCACCAGGCTGTACTACCAAGTCATGTCCTAGCGAGTCTCTGTTATGCATTGCTCCTTGGGAATCTTCCAAAACGTATGTCACTATGGAAAAGCCAGCATGGGGATGTGGCGCAAACGTTGGGCCGCTCATGCGAAAATGATCAAATCCCATAATTGGCGCTATGAAACCAGCGAGGCGATCTAGATCGACTCGAAATACCGAGGAGTTCCCGCTGTGACAGGATTCAAAAGCGGCAATAACTGGCGAAAAATGGACTTTCATGGTTGCTCTCTGTTTTGTTTACCCGTGGGAAGCACTATATAGACGCAACAGAAGTCGGATAAGTCGGTAAAAAACTAAGGATTGGTGCGTATATGCAATAATGCGCCATGGAAGATTTCAATGATTTGTATTTCTTTGCTTCGGTAGTTCAGTACAACGGTTTCTCCGCTGCGGCCAGAGCCACAGGCATAGAGAAAACCAGACTCAGTCGCCGAGTAGCGGAACTGGAGAAACGCCTAGGCGTACGACTACTGCAGCGCTCCACCCGCAGCCTAGCTTTAACGGAAGCTGGGGAGAGTTTCTACGTACGATGTGTAGCCGCAGTGGAAGTGGCAGAATCAGCCTATGAAAGCATGGCTGAACTTAGAAAAGAGCCTTCAGGAACAGTTCGTCTTAGTTGTCCTGTGGTATTAGCGCAAAGCTATCTGGCCCCAATTCTTCCGGGTTACATGGCATCACATCCGAAGGTAAAAGTTGTTATCGAATCAACTGACCGTGAAGTGAATTTAATTGAGGAGCGGTTTGATCTAGCTTTACGGGCCAGCCCTAAAATTGAAGATACAACCGGTTTGGTAGCTAAGAACTTAGGGAGTGCCAAGCGTATTTTGGTGGCTAGCCCAGCTTACTTGGAATTTCACGGAGAGCCCGCAACTCCGATGGACTTACCTCACTTCGATACATTGAGCCGCGCGTCTGATACCAATGATGGACGCTCTCGATGGGAACTTATAAACCTTGACTCAACATTAGTAGTGGTCTTGCATGAACCCAAACTTATCGCTGACGATTTGCGAGTTCAACTTGGGGCTGCTACTCACGGTATTGGCATCGCCCTCTTGCCTGAGCCGATAGTTTCTTCCACGCTTCGCGCTGAGTTGCTGAAAAGAGTTCTGCCCACTTGGTCTGTGGCCGAGAATATTATTCACATTGTCTATCCAACTCGGCGAGGAATGTTGCCTTCAGTACGCAGCCTGATCGACTACCTGATGATTCATCTTCCAGCAAGCATTCAGGAAAAGAGCGTGTAACTTCTGAATGTCACTTATTTATTTTTTTCAATATTGACCAGTCGATTCCTGGCAAAGCACCATTTTCAACGGTCAAGGAAAAGGCCTTCTTCTTGCTCGAGTCGGAACCGTATCGTAACGTCAACCGCTTCTCAAGTCCGAATTGCACCAACACTCTGTGAGTCGCTTCCTGCCAGACTTGGCGATAAGACGAGATTCGTCTCTTTATGGATAATCGAACTATACATTCGACGGTTCCGTAGAATGCAATATAGCCAGATACCCATCCGTCGACGCTGACCTGCTCAAGGGCGAGACTCAGAGCCGAACTAGTAAGCATTGATCAAACGATCGTGTTTAGGCGGTCGTCCCATCAGGAGAGTTATGAACGCCAATCCGCAATTTCGTGCCGCCACCGCCCAGGTGGACGACGCAGCCATTCGACCGTTGCCGAACTCCCGCAAAATTTACGTGCAAGGCTCGCGCTCGGATATTCGCGTGCCGATGCGCGAAATCAGCCAATCCGACACGCCAGCCTCGTTCGGCACGGAAAAAAATCCGCCGATTTACGTCTACGATACTTCCGGCCCGTACACCGAACTGGGCGTGAAGATCGACATCCGTTCCGGTTTGGCGGCGCCGCGTCTGCCGTGGATACTGGAGCGCGCCGATACCGAGGAGTTGGCCGGCCCGAGTTCGCAATACGGCATCGATCGCTTGAACGATCCGCAGTTGGCCGAATTGCGTTTCAACCTGCACCGCAAGCCGCGCCGCGCCATGCCCGGCAAGAATGTATCGCAAATGCATTATGCGCGGCAAGGCATTGTCACGCCGGAAATGGAATTCGTGGCGATCCGCGAAAACATGTGCCGCATGGAATACTTGGAAAATCTGAAGGCGTCCGGCCCGATGGGCGGCAAGCTGGCCGACTTGATGGGGCGCCAGCATCCGGGGCAATCTTTCGGCGCATCGATTCCAGCCGTGATCACGCCGGAGTTCGTGCGCGACGAAATCGCGCGTGGTCGCGCGATCATCCCCGCCAATATCAATCACCCGGAAGTCGAACCGATGATTATCGGTCGCAATTTTCTGGTCAAGATCAACGCCAATATCGGCAATTCGGCGGTGACTTCGTCTATCGGCGAAGAAGTCGAGAAGATGACTTGGGCGATCCGCTGGGGCGGCGACAACGTGATGGATTTGTCGACCGGCAATCATATCCACGAAACGCGCGAATGGATCATTCGCAATTCGCCGGTGCCGATCGGCACCGTGCCGATTTATCAAGCGCTGGAAAAGGTCAACGGCAAAGCCGAAGACCTGACTTGGGAAATTTTCCGCGATACGCTAATCGAGCAAGCCGAGCAAGGCGTCGACTATTTCACGATCCATGCCGGCGTATTGCTGCGCTACGTGCCTTTGACTGCCAAGCGCATGACCGGCATCGTCTCGCGCGGCGGCTCGATCATGGCCAAGTGGTGCCTTGCGCATCATGAAGAGTCTTTCCTGTACACGCATTTCGAGGATATCTGCGCCATCATGAAGGCTTACGACGTCGCCTTCAGCCTGGGCGACGGTCTTCGTCCCGGCTCGATTTACGATGCCAACGACGAAGCGCAACTGTGCGAATTGAAGACTTTGGGCGAATTGACGCAAATCGCCTGGAAGCACGACGTGCAAGTAATGATCGAAGGCCCCGGCCATGTGCCGATGCATATGATTAAAGAAAACATGGATCTGCAACTAGATCAATGCGGCGAAGCGCCGTTCTATACGTTGGGACCGTTGACCACCGACATCGCGCCGGGCTACGACCACATCACGTCCGGCATCGGCGCGGCGATGATCGGCTGGTACGGCACAGCGATGCTGTGCTACGTGACGCCGAAGGAGCATCTGGGCTTGCCCAACAAGGCCGACGTCAAAGACGGCATCATCACCTACAAGATCGCCGCGCATGCGGCCGATCTGGCCAAAGGCCATCCGGGCGCGCAGATTCGCGACAACGCCTTGTCCAAGGCGCGCTTCGAATTCCGCTGGGAAGACCAGTTCAACATCGGACTCGACCCCGACAAGGCGCGCGAATTCCACGACGAAACCTTGCCAAAGGATTCGGCCAAGGTCGCGCATTTCTGCTCGATGTGCGGGCCGCATTTCTGTTCGATGAAGATCACGCAGGAAGTGCGTGACTACGCCGCCGCTCAAGGGATTTCCGATATTGCGGCGTTGAAGCAGGGGATGGAAGTCAAGTCGGTCGAATTCGTAAAGAACGGCGCGGAAATCTATCGCAAGCAGTAGGGAACGGTAAAAGCATGATAGCCATTGAACTGAACGGCGAACCGCGCGATGTGGAGCCGGGGCAACATGTGCAAGGATTGATCGCCATGCTGGAACTGTCGAATCAGAAGCTGGCGGTGGCAATCAACCACGAAATAGTGCCGCGCCATTTGTGGCCGCAACGCGAATTGCAGCCGCATGATCGGGTCGATATCGTGCGTGCTATCGGTGGCGGGTGAACACATTTTTTTGGAGAAGAGATGAGTGTCAAAACGCAGCCCAATCCGTATGCGGAAGCCTCCAGCCTGACCATCGCGGGGAAAACCTACCGCTCGCGCCTGTTGGTTGGCTCCGGCAAGTATAAGGATCTTGAAGAAACCCGCGTGGCGATCGAGGCCAGCGGCGCCGAAATTGTGACCGTGGCGATCCGCCGCGTGAATATCGGGCAAGACCCGAATGCGCCGAGTCTGCTCGACGTCGTGCCGCCGTCGCACTATACGATTTTGCCCAATACCGCCGGCTGCTACAACGCCAAGGATGCGGTCTACACCCTGCAACTGGCGCGCGAATTATTGAACGACCACAAGCTGGTCAAGCTGGAAGTGCTGGGCGATCCGACATCGCTGTTCCCGAACATGCCGGAAACGCTGAAAGCTGCCGAGACGCTGGTCAAGGACGGCTTCGACGTGATGGTGTATTGTAGTGACGATCCGATCCAGGCCAAGATGCTGGAGGAAATCGGATGCGTCGCTGTGATGCCGCTGGCATCGCTGATCGGCTCTGGCATGGGGATATTGAATCCGTGGAATCTGTCGCTGATCATCGAACAGGCTAAGGTGCCGGTATTGGTCGATGCCGGCGTCGGCACCGCGTCCGACGCCGCGATAGCGATGGAATTGGGCTGCGATGGCGTGTTGATGAATACCGCGATTGCCGGCGCGCGCGACCCGGTGCAGATGGCGTATGCGATGCGCCTCGCAGTCGAAGCCGGGCGCGCTGCGTTCCTGGCTGGCCGCATCCCGAAACGCTTCGCCGCTTCGCCTTCATCGCCGACTGTCGGGCGGGTCGCATGAAACGGCGCTACTCGGCGTTGTTGAATAAATCGATTCTTTGGCCCGCAAGCAGCCGATCTGACGTCACTCAACAAGAATTCATGTTGAGAGAAGATCGTGCCCTATAAGTACAACGAAAGTCGTCGCCACAAAATCAAGAAGAGTCGCTATAAAGTAACCAACTGGCACGACTACAACAACGCATTACGGCGGCGCGGTGATTTCACGCTCTATTTTACCGATGAAGCAATAGCCGAATGGCGTCCGGCCAAGACGGGGGGACGCGGTCGACCGCAGGAATATTCCGACGTCGCGATAGAAATCGGCATATTACTTCGCCAAGTATTTAATCTGGCATTGCGTCAAACCGAAGGCCTGATGATTTCGCATACCCGTGTAATGGAGGATGATATCGCCATTCCCAACTTCAGCCTTATATCCACGCGCAGCATCGAGTTACCGAGGCATATCCTGACAAAATCGATGGAGCCGGGCAGCGTCGTAATTGTCGGCAGCACCGTACTCAAAGTGTATGGTAAAGATGAGTGGCATCAGGAAAGGCACGACGTTCCCGCCCGGCGCACCTGGCGCAAACTGCATCTTGCAATTGATGAAAACCATCAAGTGTTGGCGTGTGATCTGACCACGCCGGAAGTGGGTGCCCCCACAGCAACTCCTGACTTGCTCCCCCAACGCGCCCTATTATGCTGATCTTTCGCGGACTCCATCCCACTGACTCCCGGCCGGTTGCACTCACCATCGGTAATTTCGATGGAGTGCATCTCGGCCATCGGGCCATGCTTGCTCAATTGCACACGGCTGCGCGGGAGCGCGGTTTACCGACTGCGGTAGTTATATTCGAGCCGCACCCGCTTGAATTCTTCATTCCCCAGCAGGCTCCTGCGCGACTGACCAGCATGCGTGAAAAACTGGAATTGTTTGCAGACTTTGGCGTCGATCGTGTGCATGTGTGCCGCTTCAACAAGCGTTTTGCGCAGATGAGCGCCGTGAGTTTTGCACAAGCGTTACATGTGGAAGCGGGAGCAAAGTTTGTGCCGATTGGCGACGACTTCCGCTTTGGCAGCGGGCGCAGCGGCGATTATGCGATGATGGAAAAGATTGGCGTGCAACATGGTTTCGAGGTTCATGAGATGCACAGTGTACGGCTTGGCGGCGTGCGTATCTCCAGCACGGCTGTGCGCGAGGCGCTGGCGCAAGGCAGGATGGATGTAGCTGAGTCCTACCTTGGGCGTTCATACAGCATCAGTGGGCGCGTGGAACACGGCAACGGTCTGGGTAAACACATCGGTTTTCCTACCGCAAACATTCAGATGAAACACAACCGCCCGCCGCTGTCCGGTATCTTTGTGGTGCGGGTGCAGGGCAACGACCTGCCGCCGATACATGGTGTGTCCAGTTTGGGTGTACGCCCTACAGTAAGGACGGATGGCAAACCGGTACTGGAAGTTCATCTGTTCGATTTTTCACACCAGATTTACAACAAACATCTACGCGTGGATTTTTTGTACAAGCTGCGCGAAGAAGAAAAATTTCCCGATGTGGAAGCGCTGAGTCGGCAGATCGCGCTGGATGTAGAGAATGCAAAGAAATGGTTTGAACAACATGACTGATTACCAGAACACACTGAATTAATCCGACACACCGTTCCCTATGTGCGGATATCTCGCCAAGCGCGAACCGCTGATGCTGGGGCAATGGCAGGCACAGCGGCGCTACCAGAAAGTTGAGCAGCGAGCAAAAGCAGAAAAACTTCATTCTGCACGACGGTCCACTGTATGCCAACGGCGAAATTCACATCGGCCATGCCTTGAACAAGGTGCTGAAGGATATCATCGTAAAATCCAAAACTCTGGCAGGCTTCGACCCACCTTACGCGCCGGGCTAGGATTGCCACGGTTTGCCTATTGATGAATTGCAGATTGAGAAAAAACACGGCAAGAACATTCCACCCGCCCAATTCCGCGAAAAGGGTTGGAAATTCAAGCGTACAAGTCAATTTATTTTCGGCGACCACGCCCCGAGTCAATCCCATTTTCATCTTCGAATCCATGAAAATGGATTCGCTTCGTCTTTCGCCACCCCGCAATGGTTGTAATTTTCTGAAAATCCGCCCCACCCTGAACCAGACGCACAGCCCTTCCCAAAGTGAGAGGAAATTTCTTTTCACCAAGCGACACTCTGATCAAACTCGATTCCGGTGCAGGCTGGACTAACATATCCCTTTCGGGGTCGTTGCCAGCCTGCGCGGAAGCCTATGCCAGTTCCCACAGCAGTGCCCCTCGCGCCGAGGCGATTCTCGGCGGCTGTCTTGTCTCACCGATACCATCCAAAACTTTTCCGCACATCACCCTCCTCGTTGATGAAGGCGATAATCTTCATCTGGGCGTGAGAGATTCGACAGGACAAGGGGAACGCTTCGTAGATGCGCGCCAGTAGCACGGACGAAGATGCGCAGAACACGACGCCGAATCCGTGCTACTGCAGCCCGTTGCGCAGTTAATTTATGATTGCAAAATGCAAGTACTATATTCCACCGGAGATGGTGGATCTTTCCATCTCAAATGACAAGATAAAGTCTCATGAGTCCTTCGAAACATGGTGATAGACCAGACAAAATTGGCTACTGCACACGTCTGATTCTATTTCTCCATCAATAGTGCAATAACCGGGTTTCATGAATACATCGCTGATTCAAATTGCATTACGATCATTTACCGTCCACCCAGCAACTACAATTCCCGCCTCATACAGCAGATACAACGGCATCGCGAGCATGAACTGGGACACCACATCCGGCGGGGTAAAAATGGCACCCACGACGAATGCACCGACTATCACGTAAGGGCGAATTTCCCGGAGTTTAGCGGTGCTCACTATACTCATGCGAACCAGTATCACTACTGCCACAGGTACCTGAAAGGTTACACCAAAGGCAACGAACATGGTCAGCACAAAACTCAGGTATTTATCGATGTCGGTCATTACCGCCACACCCTGCGGCGCACTGGAGGTGATGAATCCGAACACAATCGGAAACACCGCGAAATAGGCGAACGCCATGCCGCAGTAAAACAGCACGGTACTGGCTGCAATCAGCGGCAGTACCAGGCGCCTTTCATGCACGTACAATGCAGGAGCGACGAAGCGCCAGAGTTGATAGAGGATGTAGGGCAACGCAATCAGGAAGGCGGCCATCAGCGCGACCTTGAGAGGTACGAAAAAAGGAGTGGTTACATCGGTGGCAATCATTTGCCCGCCCTTGGGCAATTTGGCGAGCAGTGGCCGCGCGAGCATTGCATACATTTGTGATGCCCAAGGAAACAGGCAAATAAATGAAACAAACAGTGCTACGACAGCGTGCAACAAACGCGTGCGCAGTTCGATCAGGTGTGCAATAAAGCTTTCGCTGGTATTCATCAATCAACAGGAAATTTATGCTTTTCCGCTGTTGTTTGCAATTCGAGCTGGATTTTTTGCTGAATGGCAAGTGCGGATTGTGGTACGGTTGTAGCGGCTTGGAAGATAGCTTGCGCGGGTTGTGCAACTGTGTCGTTGAGTTGCTGGACGTGCTGGTCTATGGTACGCGTGACTTCTGTCACTGCCTGTTCGGCGCTGAGCTCAACCTGCTGGATTTTTTGCGTCAACTGGCGATATTCCTCTGTTGCCATGTCGCTGGCAATGTCAGCCTTCACGCCGTTGACATATCGCTGTGCCTGTCCCCACAGAAAGCCGAGTGTGCGCGCAACTTTGGGCAGGCGCTCCGGGCCGACAACGATGAGTGCCACCACCGCGATCACCATCAACTCTGAGAAATCAACCCCGAACATGGAAGCGCGAAAGTGTTAGGCGTTGGTGTGGGTATTGCTTTTAACTTCACCCTCGATGGTCTGTCCGCCATGTTGCACTTGTTTGAGGGCGTCTTTCCGGGTGTCTTCTTCGCTCTTCATGCCTTCCTTGAAGCCCCGCACCGCGCCGCCCAGGTCGCTGCCGACATTGCGCAGTTTCTTGGTGCCGAAAATCATTGCGACGACCAACAGAACAATTAACCAATGCCAGATGCTGAATGAACCCATTTTGTTTCTCCTAAAAAATGGCCGATGTCAGTCGCGCCGAACCAGGGGCGGCATGTTGCCGCCACCAATGATATGAATATGCAGATGAAACGCTTCCTGCCCGCCGCTCTTGAAGAGAGTTCCAGCCAGGTTTCGAAGTGCGACTGCTCGGTGCGATTCCACAGCGTCTGTTCGGGACGGCGGCGTTGATAGCACCGGGTACTGGGCGCGACACGCTTGGCTGCGGCAACCATGAGGCAAGTCCATTCCTGTCTTGAGGCACGACAGCCATGCAGAGACGGCGTTGGGGGTGCGTGCCGGCATCACCATAGTGGGGGGCGGCACACACCTGAAGTGGCATGAGCCTTGTGGCGAGGTTTGGCACGCCGCGCAACGGCCCGCTGCAAAACTCAGAGTCATAGCGCCCCGCCCCTTTCTCTTCGCGAATCTTTTTTTCAACATCCGCAATATCCCACTAGTCAACTTCCACTGGTAAATGCCTTGCAACGCCAATTCCCGCGCGCGCCGGCGAGAACTTTTGGCCGGTGCATTTTCCTTGATGGCCTGTTCATTCATGCAAGCTCACGCAGTAAATTAACCATCTCCATTGCCACCAGCGCAGCCTCAGCACCCTTGACGTTCATACGATCCCCTGCCTGCTCGTCGGTGTCGGTGGTGAGAATGGCATTGGCGATGGGCACAGCGCAATGCAATTGCACCTCGGCCACGCCGCGTGCGGATTCATTCGACACCACCTCAAAGTGATAGGTATCACCGCGTATCACCGCACCCAGCGCAATAAGCGCATCGAACTTTCGGCTCATCGCCATCTGTTTCAATACAATGGGAATCTCCAGCGCACCAGGCACCGTCGCCAGCGTAATATTGGCTTCACTCACAACCTGCATGGCAAGCTGCGCGCGGCAGGCTGACAGCATTCCTTCACAGATCACTTCGTTGAATCGGCTTTTCACAATGCCAATGCGAAGTCCTGTACCATTCAGGTTCTTTACCATTTCTTTCAAGATTTACCCCACTACGATTTAGCATTGCAATATCCCACCACTTCCAGGCCAAATCCGGTCATGCTCGGCAGTTTGCGCGGCGTGGCAATCAGGCGCATTTTGCCGACGTTTATGTCGCGCAAAATCTGCGCTCCAATGCCGTAACTACGCGAATCCCAATGAGCGGCATGATGCATTTCCGGAATGGCCGAGGCGCGCGTACGCAACTCCTGTGAGGTTTCGTTAAGGTGCAACATGACCAGCACACCGGCCGGGGCCGAACTGATTTTCAGGAGTGCCTCATGCACACTGGTCGATTGCGGATAATGCGCTTGTTCCAGGAAATCTATCATCGAGAGAGGTTCATGCACGCGAACTAGAGTTTCTTCCTGCGGCAGAATATCACCCTTGACCAAGGCGAGATGTGTTTGATGCGTCGTTTTGTCCACATAAGTCACCAGGTCGAATTCTCCGTATGCGGTCTGCACTTTGCGACTGGCAACGCGTTCAACCAGCGTTTCGTTATGAATCCGGAATTCGATGAGATCGGCTATGGTTCCGATCTTTAACCCATGCAATTTGGCGAACCCGACAAGATCGGGCAACCGTGCCATTTCACCGTCTTCATTGATAATCTCGCATATCACAGCAGCCGGCATCATCCCGGCCATGTGCGCGAGATCGCACCCGGCCTCAGTATGACCTGCACGCACCAGCACACCACCTTGCCGCGCCATGATCGGGAAAACGTGTCCGGGCTGAACTATATCCGCAGGTTTGGCATTTTTTTTCACCGCAGCCTTGATTGTCGTGGCACGATCGGATGCGGAAATGCCGGTGGTAACTCCTTCCGCCGCTTCGATTGAAACAGTAAAATTGGTCCCGAGCGGGCTCTTGTTTTCCCGCGTCATGTGCGAAATGCCGAGCTGGTTACAACGCTCTTCTGTCAAAGTGAGGCAGACCAACCCGCGCGCATGCCGGATCATGAAATTGATGGCCTCCGGCGTGACAAATTCTGCGGCAAACACCAGGTCGCCCTCGTTTTCACGGTCTTCCTCATCCACCAGCACCACCATCCGCCCTGCGCGAATTTCAGCAATAATAACCTGTATTGGTGCTATATCTGTCATATCAATCCGTCTTTGTCAGCCTGCATCATTCGTTCTACATAGCGTGCGATCAAATCAATTTCCAGATTCACTCTGGAGCCCGTGCGCAATTCATTCAACGTAGTTAGTCATCAACAAAGTGTGCGGAACCAGGTTGACGTCGAACACGACTCCCTTGACCTCGTTCACTGTAAGGCTGACTCCGTTGATCGTGATGGAACCTTTCACTGCAATATGTTTTTCCAATGCCTGGGGTGTATGCACGGTCAGTGTCCAGCTTTCTTCCAGATTGATAAATATTGTCTATCTTTACAATCGATTTACTTCACAAGCTCCGGAAGCTATCGTTTCTGGTTTCCCCCACCAATGCAGCAATCAGCTTTGCCTCAATATTTACTGAAATGCGCCAAGTCATCGGCCAGAACAAATACAAAGAGTCGGAGACATCCGGCAACTGTCGATGAGTCGCATATCATGAATGTTGATGGAGGATTATGCATGTTGCACGGCGAGCGCAACTATGGCCGAAAGTATTACATATACTCTTCCCAGATATAAACTTATCAGGCAGTCTCCAACGTTTGAACGTTGCGCATCCATTGGGGCGTTGTTGAATAAATGAAACGTCGTCAAAACTCTCCTCGGTTTTGCCCTTTTTTCAGAGTTTTACAGATAAATAGTACTCTGGCATATCCCTGTGCTTGAGTTTTTTATCATCAGGACACTTCTCACATCCACAAGTATCTCAAACCTATCCAAGCGCCGCG
>VFSW01002123.1_pt1 | contig 30047 bp, 52 predicted proteins | sample 5358111 | NCBI WGS metagenome assembly VFSW01 (sample SAMN11554181, study PRJNA540505) | mine drainage metagenome | isolation source: sediment from site ElyBrook_90M | place: USA: Ely Copper Mine, Vershire, VT | collected 2017 | reverse complement strand
GAACATCTGAAAAATGGTTGTTGCGTCCGATCCCCACGCGATGAGGTCGCTTTCATTGTCCTGCGTCGCGGCGATTGTCGGCTGAGTTTCCTGCGTCGCAAGGAACCATCGCTTGCCGTCCCATAGCGCGAGATTGTTCGATGTGATCGCCGTATCCGGGTCCGCTGCTGTCAGCGTCACGCCATAGCACAGCGTTTCGCTGAGCGTGACGATGCACGCGCTCGGATTTGCCGGAAACGTCGCGGCATTAAAAATGCCGTCCATAGGATCGGATATCTTTTGCGCCTGTCCGCCTGCGACCGCATACGATCCAATTGAATTCGTGAACGCAATTGAGCCGGGGAGCGCGACGATGGTATCGCGCCACGGCGTCCCGATGAGCGGGCTGACATTGATGCGGAGGAACGTCGTCGTTGAGGGTGAGCCGCTCGTCTGCACGTCCGAGATAACATCGACTGCGGCATCGGCGAACAGATAGAGGAATCCGTCGAGTTGCTTGATGCCGCTATAGCCGCTCTGCGCATAGGCGTCTTTGACCGTGACGCTGACGCCGCCGAGAGAGGTCGCGAAGGTCGCGCCATTTGCCGGCGCGCTCGCGAGGATCGTCCGCCCGTTCACGATCCATGGCGAAGCGTTGTAAATCTCGATTGCGGTCCCGGTAATGCCCGTAGGCATGAGCCAGTTAAACGTGACCGCCTCGCCAACATTGCTGCCAGTCGCCGCTGCCGAGAGTGTGACTTGGGTAGCCGACACGATGGCGACAACAGTGGTTCCCGTCGGGATGTCAGCGGCGATGACGCCCATTCCGACAACAACACCCGTCGTCGTGCCGAGGCCGTCGAGCGTCGTGTTCGAGTGCGTCGTTCCAGTGGTGACAATCGCCGCGGTAAGCCCGCTCAACCATAGCGGCGCCTGCGCGTTCGCGGCATAGAGCGTCGTCCCGTCCCACGCCCAATATCCGGCTGGTGAAACAATGATAATTCCGCTGTTGCCGAAGGGCGAGAAATGCGGATAGGCGCCCGATCCGGTGTAAAACGTATTTGCTACCGTCGAGATGTGCGTGACGGCGCCGCCCGAGAGCGCGACTTGATCCGCCGTCCCATTCGACAGAAAAACTATTGCATAGAACGCCGAGCCGATGACGCAGTTTCCGAACCATAGAATCGTTGTTCCGCTCGGCGCGATGTAGAGAGTCGAGCCTTTGCCATTCAGGAACCGCAGCGTGCGCGCGCCTACGGGCTGGATATTCATAAGCCATGAGAAGTTGCCGGGCTGGATCGCGTCGCGCTGCTCGCGCGTTTCCATGCCACGCACCTGGGCGAATGGAACGGTTTTCAGTTCCTGCTGCTTAGGCGCAGATCGCGAACTCGGGCGCTGCTGCTTCAATGCTTGGGCGCGCGCCATTATCGCTCACTCGGATACCAGTCGGGCCGCATGAATGGCATCTCGGCGGCGCTCGCCTCGAGGAGCATCCCGTCAACTTCCTCTTTGAAAGAGGCCACATCGGCCCACCGCTGCTGCGACATGAGAGCAAGGCGTCCAGCGGCAAATGGAACAACTTCCGTCCACGGCTCAGGGATCGCTTCAGGGTCCGTGTCCGACGCGAGATTGATGGGAATGCAAGCGATATCCAACCACATCGGATAGACCCCCGCTGGCACCGGGAACATATAGGCCACTTGCGTGCTGCCGCGATTGTATGTCGCGAACTTCACCGGGTAGTTCTGCACTGTCCCGTTCAAGATGCGATCGTCCGCGGTGAAGCTCGGGAAATCCTTGCGCCCGAGCGCGACCATGTAACTGCCCTGCTCGACCGATATGCCGATGATGCCGTAGGGCGAAGCGACGCCAGACGTTGCGGCGACGGCGGCATTGGCGAGGCTCAGCGCATATGTCTCTTGATCGGTGACGGTGCTCAGCGTCGTGACCAGAACGCGCGGCGTCAGCGTCCGAATGGCGATCCAGCGGCGCGCGCGATTGATGTGCGTCGTCAGCGTCGCTTGCGAATAGAACAGATTGCTCGGATCGTTAAGATAGAGCGCCGTATCCGTCAGGTATGAGGTGAGCATGCGTCACCCCGTCCATACGCGCTGAAAATACTCCAGATCGTCGAGCGCGCCTTGGAGGAACAACCGCTCATCGTGCGCGGACATTTCCTGCTGGCGGCACGCCTCGATGCGGGTTTTCAATTCCTGTTCGCGCGCCCGGATTTTCGACGCCATGTGCTTGCCGGCGGAATAGCCATAGAGCACGGCAGGCGCGAGCAAGTCGCTCGACATTGATCCGATCAGTTTGACGCCGTGCCGTTCCGCGTAGTCGCACAGATGTTGGAGGCCAGCACGCTGAGATGCGTATTCGTCCTTCGCGGCCATGTCCACGCCCCAGAAGCCGAGCGTGAGATCAGCGTTGTCGAACGTGTGAAGCGCGAGGGCGACCATCCACGCAACGCTGCTTGAGAAAACAAAGCGCGGGAACTTGGCGAGGATTTCTTCGACCGGATATCTCCACGCGCGGGGCAGGATGTCCGTTTCCTCCTGCAACCACACGTCAAACGACTCGGCGTTCAGCCAATCGAAAAGCGGCTTTTCCGTCGCCCATTCGCTCTTGATGTAATGCAGCGCATGAAGCTCAAACCACGCATCGATGCGCGGGAGCTTCCCCTGGTTTGCCGGGGAGCACGCCCAAATCTTCCAACTTGGGTCGGAGTATGGGGCCAAAAGCCGCGATGATGGCGCGCTCCCGACCACCGCGATTTTGGTCATGATGAATGATTAGCCGGCGTCGCCGCCGCGGAAACCCCAATAGTGAGTTGCCGTGCCGCCGGTCGTGTCGTTGACGATCGAGAAATTCTGACCGTCCGAGAAAATCGGCCCCCACACGGCGCTCGCGGCTGCCAATGTCGTGTTGGAGGTGCTGATCGCCGTCGTTCCAAGGGCGACTTGCAGCGTATTGTGCGCGCCATTTAGTCCCGAAAACCATCCGACCGGAAGCGTCGTAACGGTGCCTTCAGACGTGGAAGTGGCGGCGACCGAAGTGTACGGAGACGTTTCCGCGCCGAATGCACCGGGAGACGGCGGGAAAATGGGAAGAGGACCGTAAGCCATTTACTTTCTCCTTGCGGCTCTGCGGCGGCCACGCGCGGCCATCCGGCTCATTTTCTTCGCGCCGTATTTCTCGCGACCGATTTTCGCCGCGACTGCGCCGGGATCGCGAACGCCCTTGCGCGCCAGCTTGCCTTCGAGCGCCTTGAAGCGACCGCCACCGCCGAGCTTCATCGACTTCGCCATCGTTAGAACGCGGCGCCCGTGATGCCGGTCAACTGGCCGCCCGAGCGCGGCATGGCACACGCGAGAGTCATCAGGACCGCGATCACACCAACCCAGCCGAGCTGATTGACGGCGACGGTGCTTTCCCAGCCGGTGAAGGCGAAGGCGGCGAGCTCGTTCAAGAACAGCGCGAGGTATTTGCTGTTGATGACGTAGGCCGTGCCAGGCGGGCAGTACTGATCGAAGAAAATATTCGTCTGCCCGAGGCGCAGCGCGGCGAACCCGGAATTGACGTACTGATCTTTCCCGAACTGGCTGCCGGGGGTGATGTAGTAGCTTTCCTTCCCCTGGTAGTCCTGCTCGAGCGCCACCCAATCGCCGGGGGACATGATGATGATGTCCGGTGCCTCGCCGCCGCCGCCAGGGCCGCCGTTCGCAGTCGTGACATTGCCGATACCGGCGGTCGCGATCTGAATCAGCTTCGCGTACATGGCCGAGCGCGTGTTGATCGCGCCAGCGGAGCCGAGATAGCTCGCGCGCCACACGGGATAGGTCGAGCGCGACACGTTGCCGTAGGTCGTGACGTTCGTATCGTCGTCGTAGGCGTCGGCTAGGGTCGAGATTGCGAGCGGGTACGTCCCGTTATTCGCGGCGAAGAGGCCGGTCGAATAAGTCGTGCCGCCGATCGTCAGGCCATTCGATATCGAATCGACGAAGAACCGGCGCGCGTCCGACATGCGGGCGGCGAGGATATCAACGATCTTCGCCTTCTCCGTGATCGCCCGCTCGGTGAAGAGGTAGGGAATCGGCATGAGGAACATGCACTGATTGAATTCGGCGTTCGCATTGATGCCAGGGATCGGCTGCGGCGCGGCGAAGTTACCGAGATAGCCCGCCCAATTTCCCGATACCATCGCGGCGGTTTGCAGCGAGAAAGTGACCGGCGACACACCGCCGCGAGCCACACGAGCCGAGCGCATCAGCAGCGAGAGCGTCGGCGACGCCTTGCCGATCTGGACGAAAAGCGACGGCGTGAAAATTCGGCGGACGGTGTTTTGCAGTTCCGCGCCGGGTGTATTAGCGCCACCCGCCGGAATAATTCCTGATCCAAGGACTGACAAGGGCGTTTACTCCCGGTTACGAGGTGGGCAGGGCGACATCGCCGCGGAGGTATTTGAGCGCCATCTCGCGCTCCCAAGCCTCCGGGCTGTCAGTGATCGAGGGGACGCCATCGGGGAAGAAGAATGGTTTTTGATCGCCCGCGCCCATGCTTTCGTAAGTGTTCCAGTTCATCTGGTCCGACGCGCCGCGCGGCGTCGCGCTCGGATCGGGATTGTCGTAGCGGTAGGCTTTCTTGGCACTATCGAAGTCGCCGATGCCTTTGTCCTGCATCAATTTCAGGACGTTCTTGACGCCTTCATCGGTGAAGCCGTCGTTCGCCTTCGCGGCATCGATCTGCGCCTGAAGGCTGGCGACCGCCTGCTCTTCCTGCGCCTTCTTGTCGCGCTCGGCGAGCTTGGCATCGACGGCGGCGAGCGCCCTATCGATGAAGGGCTGCGCCTGCTCTTCGACGGTGATGTGCGCCGGGTTCGACTTCTTCGCTACCTTGTCCACCAGCGGCAGGATGGTGCGCGCCGAATCGGCATCGGCGAGCAACTGCTGCATCAGCAGGCCAGCCCGAATCGTGGCCTGGGCCTCGGGCGCGAGGCGTCCGAACTCCTCCGGTGTCATCAGCGGAGGTTCCCGCCATTAAGGGCGCGGCGACGGCCCTCGGTCGGGTAGGACGTATCCATTCCCTCGTTCGCCATCTTCTCGGGGACCGAGACGCCGCCCGCGCCGAAGCTGCCGCGTTCGAGATCGACGCGCGTGATGCCCGCTGCGGGCTTCGCGCCGGGAACGTCATCCATCGTCGGGCCGGGGAGCTTGCTCATATCGGTTCTCCTATGCCGCCATCGGCGGGGGTGATTGGGGCGGCGGCGCACCGCCTGGAGCCGCGCCGGGAGGGGCGCCTCCTTGGTTCTGCATCTGCATCATCGCGAGGCGCTGCATCCCGCTGCGCTTGGCCTCTTCGAGTTGCGATTGGAGGCTGTTCACCTGTGTCTCGGGCGGCGGCGAGCCAACTTTGCTGCCGATCGCCTTCAATGCGTGAAGCACGGCCTGCCCGAGCGGCGAGGTCGGATCGAGCATCCCGACCGACTTCCGCAACGCTTCCAACCCCTGCGCGACCAAGAGCGCGCCTTGCGCCTGCGCGCCGACGTTCTGCGTGGGGGTTGTGAGGGGGGCGGAAACGCCGTTCATGGGAAAGTGGAGAAAGTGGGACGGAAGCGGTGTTTCGCTCCTGCGCCCGTCCCACTCCCTAGATTAGCGCCGCTTGTGGGAGCGCTTCTTGCCGCGCTTGGCGCGGATGCCGGGGGTATTCATCGCAAATCACCTCCTTCGGGGGCGGATTGTGGGCAGTTGCCCACTCGCCCACCATATATCCGCCCGGAGGGGAGGGTTTGTCAACCCCTAGTTTTATGGGAGTGGGCAGTTGCCCACAAAACGCTTGCGCGAAGGAAATAAAGGGCGCACCTTAAACGAGCGACGCCGAGAAGAGCTGCCCGCTCCCTCGGCGTCTGGTTTGCAGTCGCGGTGACGACCTGCGCTCCTGGTGAAGATATACGCCGCCCGCGTAGCTTTCTCAAGCACCTTCATCGCCCAATCCGTTACCCACGGTCATCGGCTCCCGATCTCAAAGCCGAAGTGATGAAGGCGGGAACTTTACCCGGTTACGGTTTGTCCGACCGGGTTTCCGACCGTCGCTTGTTCGAGCTGGCAGAAGAGCGAAAAACGACGCGCACGTGCCCAATTTAACGGGATCGGCCCCGAAGATACCCATCAAGGGTTGCTAAAGTCCGGGCAGGCGTCTGGCCCACGATACGGGCAGCGTCGCTATACCGTAGCCAGTGGCCTAGACCGTGCTGCCCCGAAATCAGGGCAGGGCCTCCGGAAAGCGGACTATTGCCTACTGCGGCAAATATGGCTGGTATTGGCCGAAATAGAGTGGCTGGACCCTGAACCGCGGCTGATTCTGCTGCCGCAACTCATTCAATTCCTGCTGCTGCAAGAAAAGCGATTGCTGCCGATCGAACTCGGCTTGCTGCTGTTCCATCTGCTGCCGCTGGATATCAAGTTGCGTGGGCTGCTGGCGCTGGTATAGCAGCATTTCCCGGCGCTGCTCGAAGGATTGGGCGTGCGCCGCGCTCGATGCGAGGGCGGCAATAACCAGTGCAACGGAAAGGCGCTTCATCTGTGCTCTCCCTATTAGACGGGGAAAGCCTAAGCGTAACAGTTACGCGGCGTCAAATTAAATCGTGTAACAGTTACGACCCTACCTTTTCCCCCGTTGCGACGCCAGCAGCTTGACCCGCTCATCTGGCGGCAGGCTTTCGACGAGTTTCGCCTGTTGCGCCTCGCGCTTTTTGAGGGCGTTCCGGAGCATGTCATGGCCCGACGGGTTGAGCATGTCGAGCGCCTCTTCCGGCCCGATTGACCCGGCCTGCATCAGTTCAATAATCATTCCGCGGTATTCGGCGGCGAACATCGGTGAGGCCGTGTGCCCGTTGCAATAGATGTGATAGCCGCTCGGCAGGCTGTCGAGCAGGAACGTGCCGCCCTGCCCATCGGGGAGCGACACGGCGCTTTTGATCCGCAGAATTTCATGCGCCAGATCGCCCATGTCGCCGCATTGCCGCACCGTGCGGAGCGCCGGGCGCCGTTCGCGAGCCGAGGCCGCAGTCATCAGCGTGTCAGCGTGCGCGCCAGCCCGAACGCCCTTTTCCCCGCGGCCCTGGACGACTGGAGGCGCGTTCGCCGCGTCCGATGCCCAGCCAGCGGCGGCTTCGATGTAGCCGAGCGCATTGGGCGGCATCTCGGGGATTTGCGCCTGCACCTTGGCGTTAGGCCCGGTTTCCGTCACCCAGCCGCCGGGCGAGCGGAGCGCCTGGCGGTAAGTCTCGCCCGTCTGGATCGCGCCGAACCCGATATGCGCCGGGTCCGCCTGCATATTCAGGATGTGATCGATGTCCTCCAAGTGCCGCCGGATGAAGCCCTGTGGCTCGGCAAGATCGGCGATGGATGACCGCCCGAAGAATGAGCCTTTGACCGGGTTCGGACAGATGTAGAAATAGGGATGGCGCTTTGCGAGTTCCTTGTTCTCGTCCCCGGTCGGAGACATCGCCATAAAATTCCGCCAGCGATCCGTGCCGATGGTTTCGTTCCCCTCGATCACATATACCGTAGCCCAGCGCCCGTCATCGCGGCGAAGCCATATCGCGTCAACCGCCACTTGGCGCCCGCGCGAATTCGCGGCGGGGATGTAGGGCGGACGCGGCAGAAGATTGATGTAACCGGCCTGCCCCGTGCTGGACGATGAAATCGGCTGATTGAGGCCGAGCACGAGGCGCGTCGCATCATTCATTTCCGAGGCCGCATCGCCATCGCGGTTATCGAAGGCGCTGGCGATGTCCGCGCCGCCCCGGAATTTGAGCACCACTCTGGCGAATTCCTCCGCGGGCGTGGTGTAGCTCACCATAAATGCCGGTTGATCGTAGAGGCTCTTCGCCTTCTCATTCAGCACGCCGACGGCAGATTGCTGAATAATGTCGCACGCGAAGTCCTCGCTATCCCATGTCAGTTGCCCGAATGCGCTCCCGTGGCGCAGCGCGAGGTGTACTCCATCGCTAAATTCGAGGTCCGCATCGGCGTCGCGCAATTCCCGCGACAGGAAGCTCGCCGCCTGCGCCGCTTGCAGCAGCGTCGCTTCGCTCGTCTCCAATTCGTATTCGAGGCGGAACGTCAGATTGTCCGGGCTGAAAAGGTTGCCCGCCTGCGTGTTGATCCGCGAATTGATGATGTTCGCGATCGCGGGCGTGCTCTTGTCCATCGTCGCGCCAGCGTAGTAGAGACTATCCCAGTTCTGGCAGTCTTTCGCCCGCTGCGCCATCGACCCCATGAGGGACTGGCGCATTTCGAGGATGAAGTTGCGCGGATTTTCCGTGGGGAGCTTCATGCGACCGCCTCAAACAGTAACTTTAGCGATGTGGGATGTGTATCGACGCGCGCGCGCCCCGTAGTCGGGCGATTCCATGTCCCGCCTCCGGCTTCGCCGATAAGCCGCCACCCCGCGCCCGTCAAAGATGTGCCGGGCTCGCTTGCGAGGATGTAAGTTCCGATGCGTTTGTAGCCGAGCGAGAAAACCGCCCGCGCCGCCGCGCCGTAGAGGAAAGAACAAGCGTTGCGCGTACCGTCCGTGCAAAGTCTCGTGACTTCCATCGTAAATCCGTCATCTCTCATACGGGATACGGGGCGACCGACGATCGCGACGCCGACGATCACGCCGCCAAATACAGCGCCGAGACTAAACTTGTGCCCGACGACTGGACGATGATGCCGATGATGCTGCGCGACGAAGGCATTCGCCTCATTAAGTGAAATCGCGACGAGTTCAAGTTTCATGCGCGCTTGGCCGATTTGATGTCAACCACGGGACGGCCCATCGGGTTTTGCGGGGCGCCGGTTGCGCCGAGAATCGAGCCGCTGACGGGCTGGAAGCCCCACGGCGTCGGGTTCGCGCCGACGGGCTGGCGCTCCTGCTGCTCGTACATCATTTTCATGGTTTCATTCGTACTTGGCGTCTCGGGGACGGCGTAGGATTCGCCTTCGCGCACGTTGTCCTTGAGATTGGTCAGGAGCGGCTTGCCGTCGTCGAAATGCGGGCGCTTGAATGCGTGTTGCTCGAATCGCGCGATGGCCTTCGTGCGCTCCCCGCGGATGCCGGGCGCCGGAATGACATCCGACCGCGCCGGGGCTGGGGCACTCGGCAGATCGATCGCCTGAACGATCGCCTCGCAAACCGGGCACGCTCCCGGCGCGGGCGCCCCGCGTTCCGCCAGTTCCTTCCACCGATGCGAAAACGCGCATTCGAGGGTGCGATAGACCATGCCCATGTCCGAAATATCCCCAAAATGAACCGGAGGGTGAAAATCTTATAGACTAAATCGCGCCGAAATGGTAGGGGTGTATTGTCGTTCGGGTCCGCCCCCTTTCGATCCGATACGACGTCTCCCTGAACCTTAAACCCGCTTCGGCGGGGTTCTTTTTTAGCGCCGATCGTTCCCCTCATCCCGCGCTGCCGCTGCCCCGCGACGCATGAAGTTATCGACGATATTTTCTAAGAACGTCACCGGGGCGGATCCGATATCAGCGCGCATGTCGGCTTCGCGCGTGCGCTTATTCGCCATCATGCCCAGGCGCACGTGATCGGCCCATGTTCTGACCGCAATGCACATGGCCCGCGTGCGCGCGTCGTCTGCGCCGTCGTCGCCGCCGATGCCGTTATCCTCGTTCACGATGGTGCCCATCTCTTCAAGCATCGGCACGGAATGGAGCAAGAGGCGCCGCACAAGAAAACTGTCCTTGAAGTCAACGAAGATTTCCCGCTCGTTGTTGGCGTTGGTTTCCCAATTCCAGGTGCGCGATGATCCGCTGACATTATCAATTCGGTTGTAGAGATAGAAGATCATCGCGCCGAAGATATCGCCGCCCGCGAAGTTGCCGAGCGCGACTTGGTTCCGCAGATTTTGCATTTCACGAAAGAGCGCGCGCCCGCCGTTCGCAAGCTCGACATTGACCCAGCAGTTGCGATACCAGCCGGCGAGATAGGCCGTTACCCACGCGAGGTGATACGGCTCGATCGCGTCCGACGAAAACTCCGCGACCTGCTCGACCGAATCGGCGAAGCATCGAATGACTTGGATCGCTGCCGGATCGCCGTCCGTGTCGCTCGGGTAGACGCCGACGCAATAGATGCCGCGCGGCTTCGGCTCGGCCCACACGCGAAGATCGGCACCGCGTGCATGTCCGTCCTCTTCGTCCACGGCTTTGCCGAGTGCAATGATTTTCATTTCCGAGACATCGGCGCCGACGGTAATGCGATAGGCGTCAAATTCCGTCGCCTCCGCTTCGTCCTTCGCCGCGCGTAGAGGCTTGCCGGGAATGAAGGCTGCGCCGCCGAGTTGAAACATATCTTCCGGCACGCTCGGATAATTTTTCCGCACCTCTTCTAGACTGGTCATGCGATTGCATGTCGCGCGATACCAGCCGAGTTGACCGTCCGTCAGGTCGTGCCCGCGCGCCTTCGCCGCTTTAATGATTTCCGCTTCGTCGTCTGTCGGCTCCGGGTTCGCCATATAGTGCCGATACAGCTTCTCCCGCTTGTCGATTTTGTAGAGGTCATGCGTCCACCACGGCACGAAGATGCATTTGCGCTCGGGATCGTCGAGCGATTTCCGCCAAAGCCGCGCGAATAGATTGTTACTGCCCTCACCCGTGCTCTCGAAAACGTAAAGGCGGTTCGGATTCTTTTGCGCAAGCGATGCGACAAGCGAATTGAATGCGGTTTCCGATCCCCACTCGCCGACTTCCGTTCCGTGAATGAAGGCGAGGCCGTGGCCTTTCGCGAGGTCCGTCTTACGCTCCGTCGTGCCCGCGGCGAGAAGATGGATGGTCGATTTCGTCCCGTCGCGGAACGTCCATTCCATCTTGTCTTTCGAGTTGCTGGTCAGCGGCACGCGATGCGATTCGGGAAGCCGCGCCTGGATGTCATTGATTTGCGCGCGGCACACTTCCGCGACCTTCGGCGTATTCGAGATGATCGCGCCCTCGATACCCGGATTTACCAGCGCCCATAGCACGTCAACCGGGACCATGATCGTAGTTATGCCGTACTGCCGCCCCTTGCCGATAATAAAGAACCGGATGCCTTCATCGAAGCCGGACGATATTTCGTCGAGCGCGTGAAGCTGCGTACCCCAGGGCTTTAGCGCGGTGCGCCCCTCTTCCTTGCTGTCGATCTCAAAGTGCAGCAAAAAATCATCGAGGACCGCGCGCCAGCCGTTCGCGGGCGCTTTAGGCTTTTTCGGTTTTGCCATGTTTCATCCTACGCGCCACACTCTGACGCCATGCTCGGTAATAGATACGCCCGGCCTATCTTCGCCAGTCGCCCTTTCTTCCACATGCGCCAAATAGTGGGCGTCACGTCGTTTCGCCTCGCCTCTGGCTTATGATGTTCGCGCACGTACGCGAAAATAGCGGAAGGATCGATGGCAACGCCAGCCGACGCAATCGCCTCTTCAATCATTTCGGGGATTGTCATACATGAATCCCGAAGCGTAGGAATCCTGCGCCCACTCTGCAAATCGACAACTGGCAACCCTATGCCCAGCACATCGCTTGTGCCGAAAAATAATTCGTTGATTTCGATGAAGCCGCCCTTCCGCGCTAATTCTTTTGCTTCGTCGTTCATCCTACCCTCCACACTCTGACGCCTTCAACTCCGCCCTCGCGCACCTTGCGGATTTGGAACTTTTTACCGTACCGCCGCGCATGGATATAAACCGCTGCCGCGATATTCTCGCGCACCGTCGCGCCCACGAAAGGCGCGAACACCGATCCTCCGATGGCGAGTTTTGCCGCGCCGTAGCTGTCGCGATAGGAGCGGGCTGGCGGGATGGCGTCGAGGCTCATGGCGGGACAATTTAGGCATTGTTGGCATTATGTCAACTATTTGTTCTTGACTTATAGCGCCCGGCGTGCGCCCATGGGCGCTGAAATCAATTCAACCGGAGGGTGCGGACATGGCAGCGACGGGGCTAAAGGGACTGGCGGAGGGGCGGCGTGACATCCTGATGATGGACCCCCGGCAGATCAAAGTGGAGGCTGGGCTTAATCCGCGCGACTTCGGCGCGATCGAAAATCGCGAGCACCTCGATTTTCTCAAAGCCTCGATCCGGCTCGACGGCGTGAAGATGCCGCTGACAGTGCGGATACATGAAGGCAAGGCGTGGCTTGTGGACGGTGAAAGTCGCCTGCGCGCGGCGCTCGACCTTGTTGCCGAAGGCGTCGAGCTTCTGGTGCCATGCCAGGCCGAAGAGCGCGGGACCAACGAAGCGCAACGACTCGTCGATCTCGTCACGCGCAACACCGGCAAGCGGTTCGCGCCGCTCGAACTCGGGCAAATCTGCAAGCGTCTTGTCGCCTTCGGATGGGAACAGGAAAAGGTCGCCGCGCACCTGCAATGCTCGCCGTCCTACGTGTCGCATTGCCTAAGCCTCCTGGCGATGCCGGAACCCGTGCAGGAAATGGTGCGGCAGGGCGAAGTCTCGGCGGCAGCCGCGCTCCATGTCGTGCGCTCCGAAGGAGCTGAAGCGGGCGCGCAACTGTTGCAAGACGCCCGTGAAGATGCACGCGGCCCAGCGCCGGAACTGTCCGATGAAGCGGCCGCCGAAGCGCCCGCGCCCAAGAAGGTGACGCCGAAGCGGATCGAGGCCGCGCGAGCGAAAAAGGCCGGGATCACGCCCGCGCCGAAGCCGTTGCGCCCCGCTCCGCAAGCTGGGCCGCGCTACGACGACGCGATGTTCGCTCAGATCAACAAGTTCCTCGGCAAGTGCATCGACGGCACCTACGAAAACGAAGATGATGAAGTTCCTGCTCGGCTCGTGCGCGACGCCAAGGAACTCGCCGAGACGATCAAGATGTTCAAGCGGGGGTTCGCGAGCGAGGCGGCAGAATGATCGATACAAAAGGATTAACTGAACCAGAAATCGTCGCCGCAATCATCCGACATCTCGGGTGCTCCATTCTCGGGAATTGGGATGGATGTTGCTGTTCTCGCTTTAGCATCCGCAATGTCGATGTTGACATTTCATGCGGCAAAGGGGGCGAGCAAGCGATTTGGGTTTCGAGCCACAGTCTCGATTACGAAAACCGCGAATTGCTGCGCCCCATCATGGCCGAAGTCGTCAAACAAGTTACCAAAAATTCGGGGCGCGGCGGGGCCTTCTCTCAGTATTACACGCCTTGGGAACGGAACGCCAAAGTGGGGCAATAGTGACAATCACCGAACCGGGCATTTACGATCTTTCCGACGCGGAGTACCAATCCGACCCGTGCGAGGAAATATCCCTGCGCTCGTCCGTCGCATGGCTGATGCACGACAAGACGCCCGCGCACGCGGCATGGTCATCGCCGCGACTTAATCCGCTGTGGACGCCGCGCTCGGAAACCTATTTCGACATCGGCAAGGCGTGCCACACGCTGCTCCTAGGGCGCGGCGCGGATTATGCGATCATTCATGCGAAGGACTATCGCACCGCCGACGCCAAGAAGATGCGGGCGGCGATCGAGGAAGCGGGGAAAACGCCGCTCCTCGAGCCTGCCGCCGCGCAAGTCCGAGCGATGGTCAAGGCCGCGAACCACCAAATCGAAAAAATGATTGACGCGGGGACCATCGAAGGATCGCCGTTCGATTCGGCACAGTCCGAGAAAGTCATTGTGTGGCGCGACCAGGGCGTTCTCTGCCGCGCGATGCTCGACGGCTTGTCGCTCGATGGCGACGTTATCAGCGAATACAAGACGGACGGAACGGACATCGGCCCGGCTCAGTGGCAATGGCGCGCGCGGAAGATGGGATATATTTTCCGCCTCGCGTTCTACCGGCGCGGGCTTGAAGCCTTGAAGCTCGCCTACTCGCCCGCGATCCGTGTCTTCGTGCAATCGACCGATGCGCCCTACCTCATGGCGCTCTACCGGATCGAAGATGAATTGATCGCGCGCGCCGATGAGCAAGTTATTGCCGCGATGAAACTGTGGCGGCGCTGCCTCGAAAAGAACGACTGGCCCGGCTATCCCCCCGAAGGGTTAGACCTCGGATTGATGGATCGCGAGCGCGCGCAAGAGCAAGCGCCGGCAACCAAGAGCGCGCATGTGTTTTCGGAGGACGTGCCCGATGAGGCGTACTCGAAACTCGATTTGAGGCGCAAGCGATGACAATCCCTCCGCCTAACTACGCGAAGCGCGGGCGCGATAACCGCCTGCGCTCGCCGTCGCATCTCGCCTGGGTGCGCAAGCGGCTCTGCATCGCGTGGCGCTCGGGCGACCTGTGCGAGGGCCGGATCGAGGCCGCGCATTGCCGGGACGTGGCGCCGCGAGGACACAGCGGCGCGAAGCCGGACGATCTCTGGTGCGTCAGCATGTGCCAGAAACATCACCGGCAGAGCGAAAAACGCGAGCGCGCTTGGGGCGAGGAAATGGGCATCGACGTGCGCACAATGTGCCTCGAATACGCGATGGCATCCCCCGATGCCCGCATCCGAACCGCCGCCGCGCTCTTTATCGCGACTGAGAAAATGGCGACTTATGAGAAAAAGGACGTGGCGGAATGAGCGCCTACACCGATTTTCTTGCGAGCAAGGCGGTGCGCGCGCCCGAGCGCGGGTTGCAGCGCACCCCGGGCTTGGCGCGGCATCTGTTCCCGTTCCAGCGTCATTGCGTCGAGCACGCGCTGCGCTGCGGCTCGGCTGGCAATTTCCTCGATACCGGCCTCGGCAAGACGGAAGTGCAACTCGAATGGTGCCAGCGGGCGCTCGAGGCGACGAATGGCCGCGCGCTCGTCCTGACGCCGCTCGCTGTCGCCGGGCAATTCCAACGCCGTGCGGAGCGATGGGGATATGATTCGCAAGTGATCCGCGAACAGTCCGATGCGAAAAGCGGCATCAATATCTGCAATTATGACCGGCTCGACAAGCTCGACCCATCGGCGTTTGGTGCCGTTGCGCTGGACGAGGCGTCGATCCTAAAGAACTTCGGCGGCAAGACTTCGCGGGCGCTTATCGACACATTCCGCAATCATCGTTTCCGCCTCGCCGCGACCGCTACCCCAGCCCCGAACGATCACATGGAACTCGGCAACTATGCGGATTTCCTATCCGTGATGGCACCGAATGAAATGCTGTCGCGGTTCTTTATGAACGATACCAGCACGGCCAGCCAGCAATGGCGATTGAAGGGCCATGCGGTGCAAGCGTTCTGGTCATGGGTTGCATCTTGGGCGCGCGCCGCAGAGCGCCCGTCGGATCTCGGCGACAGTGACGAAGGTTTCATACTTCAACCATTCAAGGTCTTTCGCCACCGGGCGCGGGATAGTCAGATCGAAAACGCGCTCGCCGACCTATTCGGCACGGTGACGATGAGCGCGACGACCATGCACGACGTGAAGCGGCAGACGAGCGAAGCGCGCGCTGAGACTGCCGCGGCATTGATCGCGGCTGAGCCGAATGAGCCGTGGATCATCTGGTGCGACACGGATTATGAAGCCGATGCCCTTAAGCGCGCGACCACGAGCGCAATCGAGGTGCGCGGCTCGCAATCGACGGACGAGAAAGAGGACAAGCTGCGCGCCTTCGCGCTTGGTGGCGAAAAGCACATCATCGGCAAACCGTCGATGATGGGATATGGCCTCGATTGGTCCCATTGCGCGCGAATGGTTTTTGTGGGCCGCTCCTATTCCTACGAGACATGGTATCAGGCCGTGCGTCGTGCGTGGCGCTTCGGTCAAAAGCGCGAGGTTCACGTTCATCTTGTCGTCGCCGAAGGCGAGGGCGAGATCGGGCGCGTGATCGACCGGAAAAGCGGCGATCATATCAAGATGAAGATTGCCATGCGCCAAGCGATGCTATCCGATGGGGCCAGCGTCGAGCGCATGGCCGCATATATACCGAACCACCAACTGAGGATCCCGGCATGGATCAAATCCGCTGCTTAGGTTCGCACAACGGCGATAATTTCGTCGCGATCAACGGCGATTGCGTGGACGTGCTCGCGCAGATGCCGGATGACAGTATCGGCTTCTCCGTGTACTCGCCGCCGTTCGGCTCGCTATTTGTCTACTCTGCCTCCGTCGCGGACATGGGCAACAGCACGGACGCGGAATTCGCCGATCACTATGCTTTTATGGTTCGCGAAAAATTCCGCGTGACGAAGCCGGGCAGGATCACGGCGGTTCATTGTTCCGACTTGCCGATGACGAAGTGGCGCGAGGGCCATATCGGCATCAAGGATTTCTCGGGACAGATCATCCGTATCCACGAAGACGCGGGATGGATCATGCACTCGCGCCGCACAATCTGGAAGTCTCCCATAACCGAAATGACGCGCACCAAGCATGTTGGGTTGCTCTACAAGCAACTCCGCAAGGATAGCGCCAAGTCTCGCGGCGGTATGCCGGATTATCTAATCACTTTCGTGAAACCCGGCGACAACGAGGGGCCGATCGAACATACGCCCGAGTCCTTCCCGCTCGATCAATGGCAGGAATGGGCATCGCCCGTCTGGATGACGATCCAGCAATCGAACGTGCTCAACGTCGAGATGGCGCGCGAGGCGCAGGATGAGCGCCACTTGTGCCCGCTGCAACTTGAGGTGATCGAGCGCGCGCTGATTATGTGGAGCAATCCCGGCGACGTGGTTCTTTCGCCGTTCATGGGCATCGGATCCGAAGGCGTGACGTCGCTTAAGTTGAAGCGCAAATTCATCGGCGTCGAGTTGAAGGAAAGCTATTTCCGCCAGGCCTGCCGCTATCTCGACACCGCGGACAAGCAGGGCGAACTCGCGCTCGCCAGTTCGGCATGAAGCGCGAGCCGCTTCCCTCAGTCGGGTGGAGCCCGAAAGTCCAAGCGCAGATCGACGCTGCATTTCGAGCCAAGCCCGCGACTGCTGATGAGGCGCCCGAGCGCCCGCGCAAGTACCGGAACGTCCCCGAGCCGTTCCTGTCCACGCAGGGGTTTTCGCTTGTCGCCGCAAGCAAAGCGGAGGCGCGGGACTATGAGATGCTCGACCTCGGCGTGCGAACCGGCATCGTCCTGCGCTGGGTTCCGCAAGTCTCGTTCCTGCTGCCCGGCGGCATCCGGTACAAGTGCGACGCGCTGGTATGGTGGGCCGATGGCCGCGTCACCGTGCGCGATTGCAAGGGCGTCGAGACGCGAGCATTTCGTGATCGCAAGCGCCTGATGCTCAGCACCTACGGGCTAGAAATCGAGATCGTTCCCTGAAATAAAGGGTTGACTTTTCAACCCGCGGTTTCGCATAGTTAAGGCGGGGGCGGCCCACTCGGGGTCATGACCGAGTTAGTCGCCTTGTCCGCCCTGATGCCCGTCCGGGTCAAAAGGTTGGCCGCCCCTATTATCCTTTCGGGCAGATAGGACGGGCAGAACTTTGAACGAAAATGGCCCATTGGAATTACCCGCCCCGCTGATCGGGCCGGATATAGACTTGCGGGGATTTTCGAGCTTCATGCTCGACGTTGACCGCCTCCTCCAATCCGAACTTTTAGCCATCGCCACCCCCGAAGAGGGGTGGGCTGCTTTCATGCTTTGGTGCCGATCTTGGAAACAATCTCCTCCAAGCTCGCTGCCGAACGATGATCGAGTGCTCGCGGCTTTTTCGCGCGCCGGAAAGAAATGGCCCCTCGTAAAAGCGGTCGCTTTGCGAGGGTTTATTTTGTGCTCAGACGGACGCCTTTACCATCCAGTCGTCGCCGAGCAAGTGGCTAAGGCATGGAAAAAGCGAGATGAATACCGAAAGGATCAAGAACGCTTGAGGCGTTGGAGGGAGGGAAAGAGACTGGTTAAGGTGAATGGTAATGGCCACGATGAAACGGGTTTCGAAACGGGTTTCGAAACGGGTTTCGAAATGGCATCGAAACGGGTTTCGAAACGCCAATGAAACGGGTTCTGACTCTCCCTGTCCCTGTCCCTGTCCCTGTCCCTGTCTTCTTAAGGAAGTAAGATGTTTCCAATAAGAACTCAGAAGGTAGGGGGTAGCCGTGCGCTGGTACGTTAATTCGGTGGGTGGGCAACCGATTTCCGAACAGACGACCCAAACTCTGGCGTGGGTGATCGAAGACGCCGATGGTGATTGGTTCGACGGCAGCAATGGCGCGACCAGAGAGGAAATCATCGAGCAATGCCGGATTGAACTTTTGATCCGCGAGTTGGGGTTGCGGTGATGGACGGTCTTTTCACCCCCGCGCCGAAATTCAAGGAACTGCGCGACTACCAGTCCGCCGCGATCGATCGGTTGCGGGTGTCGCTCGCGAGTGGCCGCAAGCGACCCGTCCTGATGGTCCCTACCGGCGCCGGCAAAACCATGATCGCATCCTCGATCATCCGAAGCGCCCGCGCCAAGGGCAAGCGTGTCGCGTTCTGCGTGCCGACGCTTTCGCTCATCGATCAAACCATCGAAGCGTTCTCAGCGGAGGGCGTGCGCGAGATCGGTGTGATGCAAGCGCAGCACGTCATGACCGATGGCGAACAACCCGTGCAGGTGTGCTCCGTGCAGACGATCGAGCGGCGCACGTTCCCGAATGTTGACCTCGTGGTGGTGGACGAAGCGCACCGGCTCTACAAAACCATTTCGCGCTGGATGGAGGAAAAGCCGGCGTTGCCCTTCATCGGCTTGAGCGCAACGCCGTGGGCGCGCGGCATGGGCAAGCTCTACGATGATTTGATTATCGTCGCGACGACGCAGCAACTCATCGAGCGCGGATATCTTTCCGACTTCCGCGTGTTCGCGCCGTCGCATCCCGATCTGTCGCAAGTGAAAATCACCGCGGGCGATTACAACGAAGGCCAACTAGGCCGCGTGATGAACACGAAGGAACTCGTCGGCGATGTCGTCGAGACGTGGATCAAGCTCGGCGAGAACAGGCCAACAATCGTTTTCGCGGTGGACTGCGCGCACGCGCAATCACTGCAATCGCAATTCGTCGCGGCTGGAATTCCGTGCGGCTATCAGGACGCGCAGACGACGGACGGCGAGCGCGCGATCATCCGCGATCACTTCCATGATGGGCGACTGAAAGTCGTTACGAACGTCGGCATGCTGACGACTGGCGTCGATTGGGACGTGCGCTGCATCGTGCTCGCACGGCCGACGAAATCGGAAATGCTTTTCGTGCAGATGATCGGGCGCGGCTTGCGAACCGCCGCAGGAAAAACGGATTGCCGCATCATCGATCATTCCAACACGCACACCGAACTCGGCTTCGTGACGGACATCCACCACACTGAACTGAACGACGGTTTGCCGCCATCGGCTGCGCAAAAAAAGAAGGCGCAGGAAAAGAAACCGCCGACGCCGACCGAGTGTGTGAAGTGCAAGGCGCTGCGTCCGCGCGGCGTGCACATCTGCCCGCATTGCGGCTTCGCTCCGGTGCGGCAAACGACAATCGAACCTGCAGCGGGCGTGCTCGAAGAGTTGCGCCCGAAGATCAAGGGAAAACTCATCGCGGATAAAACGATCACGTTGCGCGGTCGCGAAATTTCACTCGGTGAATTTTTCGGCGCGCTGAAACAGCACGCAAAGGATCGCGGCTACAAGGCGCAATGGGCCGCGGTGAAGTACCACGAAGCGGTCGGGACGTGGCCGCGCTACCTCGAGCATCAGGCGCCGTGCGACATCCCGCCCGAAGTCGCATCGTGGATCAAGAGCGGTCAAATCCGTTGGGCGAGATCGAAATACAATTCGAGGAACCAAGCACATGGCCGATGAGGGAAACGACGCCGAGCGCCAAGTCGAGATGCTGCAATGGCACTCGTTCATGCAGCACGTGCACGATGTTTCCACGCAAGCAATGGCGATGGAACTTCCGGCGAAACTCGTTGGCGCCGGCCTGCTGATGTGCGCGGCGCGGTACTTCGTGATCGAGGCGAAGATGCTCGGATGCGATGTGCCGAAGATTGGCGCGATGTGGAATCGCTGGATCGAAAAAGAGCAGGAACAACTCGAACATCTATTCGCGAAAAAGGAGGACGCAGCGTGACGGATCTTTTCGACTGGCAAGTGCCCGCTGATTTCCAGCCGAAGGGCGCGACGTTCAATTCGATCCGCGACGGCAAGGGACCGTTACACTTCCAGTACCCAGCGGCGAGGGATTGAGTTATGCTCAACTCTCAATCTGCCGGTCTCGGACCCCGCACGCAATCCCCATGGGATTCCTACCGGCTATGGAGCCTGTGGGAAATGCTTGAAATATCTGCCTCCGAGTACATCGCCTTAGGCGCCCGGCTCGAAATGGCCGTTCGCCTATTTCAAGAGGCTGAGGACACCCGAGAATCCCCCTACGGGCGACAATTGACACCCGAAGAAAAGAAACATCTTCGAGGGGTCATGGAGGATGTGCTGGCCGAATGTCGCAAACTAAAACTGCCAGTCTCAACCGAACTGGTAGGAAAACGTATGGAGCGCTTACCAAGCACGTCCGGCGAAATGGATGTTCTAACCGAGGCCATCGTCGCCGAACTTCGCACACAACTATTTCTCTTTGTGCCGTCGCATCGTGCGCGTTGGTACAACCTTGCCCTCCCCAGCATCGTCATGAGTAATTTTCCTAACGCTTCACAAGAACTCACCTCGGCGAGCAATGCTTTAGCAATGGGCCTATGCACGGCCGCCGTATTCCATGCGATGCGAGCTGCGGAAATCGGGGTAAGAGTTCTTGGGACCACGCTCGGTGCGACGTTCCCGTTCGGTGTGGAACTTGCGGAATGGGCAAATGTGCTCGACCAGATCGATTCTAAGATCAAGGTCTTAAAGGGCCTGCCAAAAGGGCCGGCAAAAGACGACGATCTAAAATTCTACTCGGAAGCCGCCGCACAGTTCCGATATTTCAAGGATGGATGGCGCGTGCGGGTCGCGCACGCGCGGGCAACTTACGACGAAGGGCAGGCGGCGCCAGTCGTTGATAACACGATCAGGTTTTTCGTGACGCTCGCCGGTCGCTTGAAGGAGTAGCGTGCTTGGCAATCTTCTTGAACGCTCGCTCGAAATCCTCTGGCGAATCGCTCGCATCGACAGCCTTCGCCGTTTCGAGGAACCGCTGGTATTCCTCGGCAGGTTCGCGCGATTTATCGCGTCTAGCCCGCTTTTGTGAGGGCTTCGGAATCGAACGCATGGGAGTCGTATTTTCCTTTGTCAAACCACGTGCAAATTATAATTTTTATTTGGCGTTGGCTGCTGACGCTATCCTGAATGTCGGTGACGGTCATTTCTGGCCCCCCCGACTTAAGCTGCACGGTGTCCCCGATTTTGAATTGTTCCGCCATTTGCGCCTTTCTCCCCATCTTATGGGCGGGGTGGCCTGATGCCGCCGAAGCCCCGCCTCACAAGAGTGACACCCGCAGAAGCCTTCTGCAATCCCAAAGAACCGCCGCTTTCACTTGGGAACGTCGTCCAGATCAACAGCGGTGGCCCCAGCAGCATCGTGGTCGATGACGATGGCGGGCAGGTAACAATCGCATGGCGAAGTTCTCGGGGCGTACATGAAGCCACGTTCAACCGCGCGTGCGTTCACCGTGTGCGGTTGGCCGAGGGCTAGAGGTGCCCCTTTCCTCCACAAACGGTAGCAGTAATTGGCGCTCGTCGCGAGGCGTTTTGCGACCCGGACGCGATCCATTGCGTGCCTCATTCAGTAAGCGCGCGTGCGCCTTTCCCGCTACGAGTCGTTCGATAGGTCAATCGCTTGCCCTTGGTGCCAGTCAGGGCGATCTCTGCACGCTCTACATCTTCCACGCCAAGGGCGGAGCGGTTGGAGTAGCGGAACGCGTATTCGTTCAGGTAGCGGGGCAAATGTTCCTCGCTGACCGAATGATAAACGCCAGTGAGGCCACGCTTCATGATCGAGAAAAATCCTTCAACGGTGTTGGTGTGCACGTCATCGCGCACGTATTCGCCAGCCTTGTGCTTGACCGCATCATTCTCGAAATGCCGCGCCGAGAAACGGGTGGTGTGGTTTTCATCGGAATAAATCTTGGTGCCGCGCGCCGCGTTCTTCTCCAAAGCCTCAGTGAGGTTCGCGCCGGTCACTTCTGGCATGTGAAACGCGCGAGCCTTCCCGCTCCGCTCCACCAGCGCAAAAACGGGCGCCTTGTCATTGGTGGGGCCGTTGCCCTTCGCCGGGCGCTTGTTGGCGTGCTTGTTCTTCCATTTGCCGCCTACATAGGTTTCGTCGATTTCGATGGTCGAACCTTCGCCACCCATTGGGCCAGCCTCATCGCCCATGCTTTCGCGGATGCGGTGCGAAAGGAACCATGCGGTTTTCATGCTGCAATTCAGCATGCGCTGAAGCTGGCGAGTGGCGATCCCCTTCTTGCTGCAACACATGAGATGGATCGCTTGAAGCCACAGATGCAGCGCAAGGTGCGACGACTCGAATATGGTCCCAATGCGAACGGTGAAAGGCTTGCGGCATGAGTAGCACTTGCACAGACCGGGGCGGGTGGTTGCTCCATTCAAGCGCCCGATCCGCTCAGCCTCGCCGCAGAACGGGCAATAGGGGCCTTGCGGCCAAAGGTGCGCCTCAACGTACGCAAATGCCGCTTTTTCGTCTTGGAAGTGAGGCTCGGAAAGTACGGAATGGGCCATCGGTCGTCTCCTTGGCCCAAAATCTACCCCTAGCCATCAGGTATGTCAAGTGTAACGTTCCCGACGGCAAGCGCCTCGGCGCGCAGATGCAGCGCGTCCACGACTTCGTGGTTGGGCGCGGCTGGACGACGCTCGGCGAGATCGCCAAGGCAACCGCCTCTCCCCAGGCCAGCGTGTCGGCTCGGCTCCGCGACCTGCGCCGGCTTGGGTTCGAAGTCGAGACGGAATTTGTGGCGCGCGGGTTGCACCGCTACCGAGTGACACTCCCGCCTGTTAAAATCGACGGAGAGGCCACAGAGATCGCGCCACAGCGCGATCATGGGCAAAACCATACCGGAGTAGCCAAAATCTGCTAATGGCGCTTCTGGGCGTTCTCTGCGCGTCTGGCGATGTGGTAACTAAATACCTCGATGGGAGGGACGGAAATGGCGGATTTTCTGATTGTGACCCGGCGCAACGGCGGCGGCCGGCAGTTCGCGGTCTCTCGGGGCGGCTTGCCGTTCTGGTGGGCCCGCCGGGGCCGCGAGTACGGGCCGGGCGGCGCGGCCATGCGCCCGCTGACCGAGGACGAAGCGACATGGCCGCTGGATAGCCTGGTGCAGCTCTGGCACAGCGAACGCCCCCCGCAAGTTCCCCCGCCCCGGACGGAACCTTTGCAGCCGCCCGCGCCGTCTCAACCGGAGGGTGAATTTTTATCCCTTGCAGTGCTCACAGAAATGCTATCATGGCCCCTATTGGCCCGCGGAATGATCCAACCGGGCGATACGATCCGGCTGTCGTCTGTAGAGGGTGGCCTACGCCTGGCGGTGAAATGTGATCGCTGATGGTCAAGCGCATGACGCGGCAAATCGAGCCGCAGTGATCGTCGGGTTCCTCGGGGACGCGATCCTCGGAACGGGCGCCATCGGCGCCTATGTGCTCAGGATCGAGCAAGCTCTCGGGTCAATCGGCGCTGCAATCATTTTCGCAATGGCCCTGGTTACGGCGATCTACCGGCTCCGCTACTGGCGTGACAAGTCGCGGCGCGAGAGGGGCGAATGATGCAGGTCATCGCGGATGATCCGATTCTCGGTATCGCAATGGTTGTTGTTGGATTGGCGCTCGCGTTCTGCGGCACCATGGTTGTCGTTGTTGGGGCGCTATTTGTGCGCGACAAAATCTACGAGCAAGCGGATGGAGACCGCTGAAATGATCCCCGCCGCGCTCCTCTGCGCCTTCATCGATGTCGAAAGCGGCTGGCGCAAGGATGCATTCTTGAACGATCGCAACGGCGGTTCGTACGGCTTGGTGCAGATCGATCTCAGCACCGCGCTGTGGGCCGGGTTCGACGGGGCTGGGGCCCACCTCTACCCGCCGCGCGTCAATCTCGGCATGTTCGCGAAGATCATCGCCAAACTCGCCTTGGACCTTGCGGCACGCGGCAAATACACGCTCGCCAATCTCGCCGCTGCCTACAACGCTGGGCTGGCGCACGTCCTCGACGGCGGCACGGACAAAGCCTATTCCGCTAAAATCATTGAAGCGTACGCGTTCTATGCGAACGCGCTGGCGTGCGAGATGCCCGATTTCCAAACCCCGTAGAGGAAACCCCACCATGTCCCGAGACGAACAAGCGATCGAAGCCGAAATTCAGGCGAAGAACCTCAATGCGCCGCGACTTTCCCCCGCGTATATCGACGCGCAAATCGTCGGCGAGGCATTTCACGTTTTCCCCGGCACGACGCTGACAGTGTGCGCGCTGACACTCAAAAACGGCTTTCACGTCGTCGGCGCCGCCGCATCGCCAGCAAACTTCGACGCGGAACTCGGGCGCAAGATCGCGCGCGACAACGCCCGCAACAAGATTTGGGCGCTCGAAGGCTACCTGCTGCGCTCGAAGTTGGCGGGAGCGTGACATGGCCGCGCTGCCCCCGAATCCCGCGCAGGGTTACGCGAAGATGGGCGCATCCGTTCTTGGCGGCGCGGTGAGCGTGATCTTGATCTACATCCTCAACCGCGTCCTGCCGCCGCCGCCGCTGCCCGATTATGTCGGTGGCGCACTTCAAACAATCATTGTTTCGCTGTCCGTCTGGTTCACACCGCACTCGATCGGCACCGATAAAGGAGCTTGAATGTGCTGAAAATCATTCCAGTCTTTTTCGCCGCGCTCGTGATGGCCGCGTGCGCCCTCATGACTTCGATCCAGACCGGCAAGCCGCTCTCGCCCGCAGGCGTGCAGGCGGACTTCGCCAACGCGGTTTATCTGATGAAAGCCGCCGGATGCCCGCTGGCGGACGCAGCGCAGGCCGCAGCGCCCGTTGTCGCCATCGCGGGCGGTCCGGCAGGGGAGCAGGTTCTAACCGCCGTGGACGCGGCGGGGACGATCCAGTGCAAGCTCGCCGTGCCGGCGACCGCGCTGCCCGTCCCGGCGCCGGCAAACGCGCCACCGGCGACGGCCGCAGCGTCCTGATGCCCTCTCCGATCCAGCTCGCGGATTTCTGCCTCGCGATCTATGACCCGGCCTCGAAATGGGACCGGGAATGGGTCCGGGGCGATATCCGCGTCGGCGGGGCGTACCTCGAAGGGCGATGGGTACTGGTCTGGCGCGGGACGGAAATCACCGATATCCGCGATCTGCTGCGTGACGCGGACCTGATTCCGCATTCCGATCCAGAATTGGGCATTGTCCATTCCGGGTTCTTTTTCGGCATGATGGCCGTCGCGGGTCAAATCGACCATGATCTCGGCGTGGCGGAGCGGGAATGTGCCGGGCATTCGCTCGGCGCTGCCATGGTGCTTCTCTATGCGGCCCGCTGCAATGCGCGGAAGATCATCGTTACGTCCGCTCTTACCTTCGCACCTCCGCGCATCTGCTGGGGTGGCGCCCCGGCGCAATCATTGCTGCGCGATCTGCCGGGTACTGACTTCGCGCACCCGAGCGACGACGTGCCGATGATGCCTTGGCCCTACCAAAGCGGCCGCACTCTTACGATGCTGCCGCAGAGCGAGGACGGATCGGCGCTCGATCCGATCCCCTACCACCGCATGAGCGGCTACCGCGCCGACATCGCAACAATGGTTTTCGAGGGTGGCCCCACCTTTCAAAGTCCGACCACGCCAGCGGCCTAAAAGGCCACGATCTCTAACCGTCGCGGCCCCTCATGCGCTCATGACGCGTCGGCATGGGCAAACCCTCGGGGCCACGCAAGAGATGTGGGGGTAATCGTGGCAATGGCGCCCTACTTATCCGCCTTTTTACGCTTCCGATAGGCGCGCATGTATTTGCGCCGCGCCGCGCGCACCTTCTCGCGCTGCGCCACGAGCGCGCGGTAATCGGCATCGGGCGAAAGGCTCTTTTTAGGTGACGGTTTCATCACATCGGTTCCCAATCGAAACAAATGCCCAAACCCGGAAGGGCGATGCCGATATATTTTTTGCGGGGCCGAACATAGATCGCCGGGAGCCATAATCCGGGTAATAGGCGCACGCAAAATGTTCGACTAAACCGCCAATTAAAGAGCCAATGGCCTTTCCAAGTTTTGCCCACTTGCGCCACATCACATGAATGAGAGAACGGCGATGACACCGCCGATGGCGCCGGCCCCGAAATAGAGCGCCGCAGAGATAGCGCGGTTGAGGCGCGAGCGCGGATCATGGGAGACGCGCGCGAACCGCTCGAGGACAACAATCATTGCGTGAACCCTCCCGTTTTATGCCAGGGGTAGCCGCCTGGCGTGGTTGAGACATAGAACCCGCGCGGCCCTTCGCCGACGTGCTGGGAGCGTGCGACGGGGTTTGCGGCATTGAATTTCGCGCCCGCCCTTACGCCGGCGCGCGCCGCTTCAATCGTTGTTGCGGGGAGGCCGCCGATCAATCGCCCGTCGAGATAGACGTGCTTCAATGGAATAGCCATGAAAGTGCTCCTCGGATGATGACGGCCCACGCGCAAAGGGCCGCCATGGAAATGATAAAATAGGCGCTGCGCTGACTCAGGCGTTCGCCCTTCATTTCATCTCCTTGCCCGTGGGGATGTCGTGCGACATATCGGAAATGCTGTCGAAAACTGCGCGGAACGCGTCTCGCTCGGCCCGCAATCGCTCGGCGCGGGTGACGGCCTCGTCTCGCTCCTCCCGCGCTTCTGCGAGCTGGTCGCATAGAGAGATGTTCCCGGCTTCGGCGGATTCGGCGCGGGTGGTGGCGGCGGCAACAGCCTCAAAAAGGCGATTGCCGAGAAGCCGGATCGCCAAAAGGTGGGGCGTTCGGGAATTAGTAAGTTCCCGCCATCGCGCGCCAAACTCACGGTCCATCGGTGGAGTCCTCCACGGTAGGGGAGGCCGGAATCGAACCGGCGACTTGAGCGTTATGAGCGCCCTGTTCTGCCACTGAACTACTCGCCGTCATCGGTGGAGTCCTTCTCTTGGGTGACGCAACGATCAGATTAGCGACAACGTAACTTCACATTCAGCGAGCCTCCGCTTGAACTCGGCCAGCTCAGCTTCCAGCGCCCGGTTCTTCTCAATGACCCGATCCGACGTGAGTTGAGAATCCCGGAGCGCGCCGTTGACATATTGGATGCGGGTGTAGAGTTCAGCCTCTCGCTGCTTGGTCTCGGCCAGCTCGCGCTCGGCTCTGTCTGCCCGCGCGCGCTCTTCCACAACCCACGAATCTGCGACCTCGCGACCGTGCTTCTCTGCGGCAAGATCGCACTCGGCGGTCTCGGCACGAGTCAAAAGACCTGTACTGTGGTCCATCCAGGTTCTGATGACGGCAGCCGCTCGGTTCTCCATATCCTCCACCATCCGCTCGACCGCTTGGAGCGTGGCTTCGTATTTGAGCAACAGCACATGGTTGTACGTGCCGCGATCTGTGCTCCATGCGACGATGCGCGCCCGCTCTTCCAGGGTGAGGCGGGGAATGTCGGCCATCACTCGGGCTCCTCGTCGAGATCGGCCTCATAAGCGATGCAGTCGCATCTCTCCGCGGTGCATGCCGTCGATCCGGGATACTGTGGATCGTGCCCATGCTCTTCGATGGAATGGCCGCACGTGCATGTGTCGCTCATCATTCGGGCTCCTTGAGGGCGCGAATGCGCTTCGCGATTTTGTTGGCGGCGAAACCTTGCCCCAGCGAATGATCCGGGTCCGCCATATCGGGGTGTAATCTCGCATCGGCTTCATCGCGATATGCCAAGGCAGTTTGCGCCGCCTTCTCTATCGCGGCGTTGTGCGCGGCGGTGAGCAATCGAACAGCTACGCAATTCTGTGCGGTGCATGGCATCCGGTCCGGGGCGTCCACCATCACGCAGTTGCCGGATAAGTCCTGGCACATCTCCTGCGCCCGGCATCTTGCTTCCTCACTCATCGGCGGAGTCCTTCCCTTGCTGGTGGGCGGCGCGGCGGTGGGGAAGAGGATGGGCCGACGGCGAGCGCGGCGATGTCCTTTGCGAGGCCGTCCCTCCACGCCTCAGTTTGACACTTAGGGTATTTGTCGCAGCACACGCGCATGTCGATCCACTTGTCGGCGATCTCCCGCGCCTTGTCGTCAATGTCGGTCATCTGGCGCTCGCCACATTGGCGTCACGCTCGCCGTAGGCGCCGCGCTCATACTCATCGAGCGCCGCGTCGGCGATGAACGCCTCGCAATCGCCCGGGATGATGTCCGTCAGATCGATCTCGCCGCGCCCGAGCGCGAATTTCGTGATCTTGTGCCACTCGAAGCGCGGATATTCGTATTCGCCGCCCTGGACCGATCCCGGCGTGTAGACGCCGTGAACCATCACCGTGATCGTCTCCTCGCAAAAGGGAAGATCGATCTCGAAGCTGATGGCGTGCGGCTCAGTGTTGCGCGGCATCTTTCGCCTCCGCATGGGGGGCTTGCTCGATCGCGACCGGCGCGGGGTGAGACGGCATCGCGGCGTCGAGGCCACGCCCGACGCCCCAGCCGATGACGCTGCCTAGCAGGATGATTCCGATGATGGCGCCCATGTTGGTGCTCCCCGTCTGGTTATGGCCGGCATTGGCCCGCAGAGAGGAGGCTACGCGTAACAGTTACGCGGCGTCAAATTAAATCGTGTAACAGTTACGGGGGCCGATTATGGTTTGATGTCCATTGCGGCGGCGATCATCGTTTCCCATGCGTGGCGCCCGCTACCGAATTGCCCATTATCGCTCGCGCCATCGCCAGCATCGACCATCACCGCGGTCGGCTCCCTCATAGCGAGGATCGCGGCTTGGGCGAGGAGTATCCATGCAACCCCCAGATTGCCCACGGGCATGTTTTTCAATGAATTGAGGTTAAACGCGGGTTCCGTGGCGCGCTTTTTCATCGCCTCCGCGACACGAACGACCATAGGCATATCGGGGGAAGGGGCGCTCATCGTATCCATCTTTCGTTTCCTTTGTTCATAGTGCCGGCGCTTGCTCGATCCATAGCCGCGCCGCCGTCTCGCATCCGAACGGCCCGGCGATGTACACCTCCGGGTCATGGGCGAGCGTTACCCACCAGCCGGAAGGGCGCGAAATAATGATTAGTGACACGGGCGGAACGTCGCCGCGACGCGGCGGCGCTGCAGCTTCTCTTTCAGGCGCAAGGCGTGGATCGCCGCGTTGACCTTGGCGAGCGCCCAGCACGCGCGGTGCGCGGCGGGAGGGTCTTTATAGGTACGGGAAAATCCGTCGCTGGCTTTTCCGGTCAAGATCGCCGCGGGCCATTCTCGGATGATGCGCCGCGCTTGGCGTTTCAGTTCCGCCATCTCGTCGCTGTCGATAACCATAAATGTGCTCCGCCAACTGGTGCAGGGTCGGGGGTTTGAACCCCTCCGTCCCGGTTAAGGGCCGTGCTCCCAAATTACACCATTCCCCGCCTCGTTCGAATGTGCAACCTATGGGCTAGGCTCGTCAAGAGGCCGCGTCAACAGCGCATGGAGCGCCGCCAGCGCGAATGAGCGTGGCATGCGCCGTCCCGCCTCCCAATCCTCGTACGTGCGCCGTGGCACGCCCAGGCGCTCCGCTGCCGCGCGCTGCGTCAGGCTCGATGCCGCCCGCCAGGATTTGAGAGAGGCGGCGAGCGGCGTCATGGGCGCGGCGTCGCCGCCATGTCCGTGGTCATACGGCAAAGCGGGGCAAGGGGTTTTCAGCGGCTCTTGCGGATTAGTCCGAGAGAGCGCGGTCGATCATCGCCTGCCAATGCGCTTTGCATATCGCCGGGTGCCCATAATCATCATACGATGATGCCCCTTCGATCATCGCCTCGGTCGGCTCGCGCATGGCGAGGATCGCGGCACGGGCATGGAGGAATGCGAATTCGCGCTCACGCTCGCTCAATTCTTCAAATTTGGCATTTGCAATATCAGGCGCGCGCTGCCCGGTATCCGCCATGCGTTTGCACCATGCGGCGAAAGACGCTCGCGCCACCCGCTCGACCATCTCACTCTCGCTCATTTCCCGCCCTCGCGCGGCGTCGCCGCCAGTTCTGCGATCATCTCCAGCCACATCTTAGCTGTCTCCA
>VFSW01002122.1_pt1 | contig 30075 bp, 20 predicted proteins | sample 5358111 | NCBI WGS metagenome assembly VFSW01 (sample SAMN11554181, study PRJNA540505) | mine drainage metagenome | isolation source: sediment from site ElyBrook_90M | place: USA: Ely Copper Mine, Vershire, VT | collected 2017 | reverse complement strand
CCCATTGGCGGGGTGACAACCCGTGCGGACGGAAGGACAACGGGTGGATGGACGGTCACGCGCGGTGCGACGACCACGGGAGACGGACGCACCGTGGCGGTACAACCCGCAAGGGCAAGGGCGATCGCGAGACGGACACACCCGTGTCGCGCCACCCGGAGCAGACCCAAGGTCACCGCGGGACGATAGGGCCGTTGGGGCCGTTCGCGAGGAGAACTTCGCGAATGAGGTCACGCAGGACGCGATTGTCAAAAGGCTTGTCGAGACACGGGTTGGTCATGCGGTTGAGAAACTCCCGGGCTTTTGGAGTAAACGCCCCGCCCGTCAAGAACACCATCCGCCCAGGGAGCTCGGGGGCTAGCGCGAGGAGCGCACCGTGGAGGTCCATCCCGGTCATCCGGGGCATGAGAAGGTCACAGAGAATCACGTCCCAGCGCTCGCCGCGGAGCACATGGTCGAGGGCGTCGGCGGCCGATGTGAGCACGGTCACGTCGTGCTCAGACGAGAGCATTCGTTGGATGGATCGACCCAGGACGGGTTCGTCGTCGATCACGAGGATCTTCCCGCGGGGGATTCGGGTGGTCGGCGGCGTAATGGACCGAAGGCGCTGGGATGCGTCGCGTGCGCCGGGGAGGGAGACCAGAAAGGTCGTTCCCTTCCCAGGGGCGCTTCGGGCAGTGATCCGTCCGCCCAGGGCCGTGACGATGCCATGGCAGACGGAGAGACCGAGACCCGTGCCTACGCCGACGGGACGGGACGTGAAAAATGGGTCGAAGATCCGGGACAGCATCCCTTCGGGGATCCCTTCGCCCGTGTCGTGGATCTCCACCACGGCGCGGTCGCCCTCGGTACGGGTGACCAACCGCAAGACGTTTTCTGCGCGGCGGTCCTCCGACATGGCCTGCGCAGCGTTCATCACCAGGTTGAGAAACACCTGCCCCAGCCGGGCTTCGTTGGCGACCACAAGGGGAACGATGCCGTACTCCCGGACGATCTCTGCACGCGTGCGGAGTTCCCCCGCCGTAAGGGTCACGGTGGTGTCCAGCACGTGACGGACGTCCACGGCCCCCCGCTGTTCGAGGTCTACCCTCGAAAAGCTCCGAAGGTCCCGCACGATCTTGCGCACCCGCTCAGCCCCCGTGCGCACGTCTTCCAATCCCCGAATCGCCTCGCGGGACACCTCCACCACGCTCCCCTGGGCGTTGTCTCGAATCCGCGCGCGGGCGTCGTCCAGCAGGTAATCCAGGTTGGCGATCATGTACGCCAGGGGATTGTTGATCTCGTGCGCCGCCCCGGCTGCGAGCGTCCCGAGGGAGGCCAGTCGATCCGTGACCATCATCTGCGTCTGGCTCTGCATCCGCTCGGTCACGTCCCGCGCGATCCACACCACGGCCGGAAGACCTTCAAACTCCACGGGCATCCATACGGTTTCTACGGTGACGTAGCTCCCGTCCTTGCGGGCGAGCCTTCGCATTGCGGCGGCCGATGCCCGACCCGTCTGCCGCATCGTCTCGGACTCCAGCGTCACCGCCGCGACGTCGTCCGGGTGCACCAGCGCCAGCGCGGGCTGTCCAACGATCCCGTCGGCGTCGGCATGGCCCAGCAACGCCGCAAACCTCGCGTTGGCAAAACACCACCGCGCCGACTGGGTCATGCCCACGGCGTCGGGCAAAGCGTCCAAAAGCCCCCGGAGATCGGCAGCGTGCCTTGCCTTCATCGCGTCCAGAAGCACCTGCTCGGACACGTCCTGGACCTGGATGACCGAGCACCGCAGCCGTCCGTCGGCCTCGGGCACCGGGCCAACGTGCACCCGGGCGACGAGTTCTCCACCGTCCTTGCGGCGCACGCGCATCCGGACGTCCATCGGGCTCAGGTCGCCGTCGCGGAGACGCTGGCGCCGATCGAGGTGGGTGTCCACGTCCGACGGGTGGATCAAATCCACCGTGTTGGTCCCAAGGAGTTGTTCGCGAGCGTACCCCAGGAGGGTGCACAGGGCGGCGTTGACGGCGATCCAGCGTCCCTGCGGGTTCGCGACGCCCGTGGCGATCAGGGCCTGGTCAAAAGCCAACTGAGCGACGTCGGCCTCGTTGTGCAGCGGCAGGCGCGTCTGCGCGGGCTTTCGCCGCGCCGGCTTGTCTCCGCCTGGCCTCCTTGCGTCGCGGGTCATCGACAGGGCACCGTCTGGTTGGGCACGTTTCACAGCAGTCGAGCGCCCGATGCGAGCACCTGCACTGCAATTGCGCAAGGATTACATCAGCCCGCTGGATGGATCCACCTTCGATGTTCGAGCGCTCGGCCGTAAATCTCGACGTACTGCTTGGACGCAATGTCCCAGCCCTGGCGCTTTTGCATCGCTCGAACCTGCATTCGACGGAAGTCCTGGGGTTGCTGGCGGTAGACGTCCAGTGCCCAGGCCACGGTATCTCGGAGGGTCGTCGGCGTGAGGTCCCATAGCTTGAAGCCCGTGCCCGCGCCCGTTGCCGGATCGTGGTTGTCCACGGTGTCGTCAAGCCCGCCGGTGGCCCGCACGATCGGCAGGGTGCCGTACCGTTGGCTGTACATCTGATTCATGCCGCAGGGCTCAAACCACGATGGCATGAGGAAAAAGTCGGCGCCGGCTTCGATCCTGTGGGCAAGCGCTTCGTCGTGGCCCACCCGCGCGCGAAAGCTCTTGCCTCCCGACGCCGACCGGGCACGAAGGATATTCTCCACCCCCCGGTCACCCGCACCGAGAACCACCACATGGGTGTCCATCCCGAGGATGTCATCCAGCGCTGCGAGAATCACATCCAGCCCTTTTTGCCCGGTGAGCCGCGACACCATCCCAAGGAGAGGCACTTCCGGGCGTACGTCCAGATCCATTTCTCGCTGGAGCGCCCGCTTGCACGCTGCCTTGCCGGATAGATCCTCCGGGCCGTACGCCGCAGCGATCCAAGGGTCGGTCTTCGGGTTCCATACGGACTCGTCGATGCCGTTGAGGATCCCGAAGAGATCCCCCGCGCGGGCCGAGAGTACCGTGTGGAGACCCGCTCCCCCCTCGGGGGTGCACACCTCCCGGGCGTACGTGGGCGAGACCGTGGTGAGCACCGTGGCGTGGTAGAGACCGCCCTTGAGGAGGTTCACCCCGCCGTATTCTTCGAGTCCCTGGGGGATAAACACCGACGGCGGGATGTGGGTCACGGGGAGGTCATGCGCACCAAAGCGCCCCTGGTGGGCGATGTTGTGAATCGTCAGCACCGTCGCTGTGCGTGCGAGCGGGGTGTTGGCTTCAACCGTGTCGAGGTACACGGGAACAAGGGCCGTGGGCCAGTCGTGGACATGCAGTACGTCGGGCGTCCAACCGAGGTACCGACAGAGTTGCAACGCGCCGCGGGAGAGAAACGCAAAGCGCACGAGGTTGTCCCAAGCCGTGCCACCGGGCGGGTCGTACAGATATCCACGGCCAAAGAGTTGTTGGTGGTCCAGGAGATAGACCGGTACGTCGGTGCCTGGGAGACGTGTTTCGTACACGGCGCACCACGCATCGCCGTGGCCCATGGGAACGCCCAGTGGCGCAAGGTGTCGACGCATTCCCTCCGTAGGGATGGACGCGTACCGCGGGAGCACGACACGGACATCATGGCCGAGGGCATGGAGTGCCGCAGGGAGAGCCCCCACGACATCGCCGAGTCCACCGACCTTTGCAAAGGGTGCACACTCGGACGCGGCGAAGAGAACAGACATCCGGGCCATGGCCACGGGGCAGTATACGGATGCCCCCGCGCGGCTGCGATCTTGATAGAGTAGGGCGGGTGAAGCGCCCTTTGTCCGTCGGCCTTTTTGCGCGTGCGGCATGCGGACTGTGGATGGCCGTGCTCTTTGCGACCGGGCGTGGGTGCGCACAGTCGCAGTGCCAGATCAACTCGGACTGCGGGCCGATGCGGTACTGCGACCCGACGCAGATATGCCGTCAACAGTGCGCCCAGGACCGTGATTGCCCAAGCGGGGTGTGCAACGTCAACGGTCAGTGTGTTGGCGGCACGAGGCCCGATGCGGGCTTGGGGGACGTCGTCGATGCGTCGCCCGGGACGCCCGATGGGCCGGGATTCGACGGCCCGACCTTGGACGCGGGCACGGACGTTGAGACAGACCTCGGGCCGGTTGAAACCGACACAGGGGTCGACGTCCCGGGGATGGATGTCGGCGTCGACATTCCCATCATGGATGCTGTGGGGGCAGACGTTCTGGTGGCGTCGGACACGGGGGTGGACATCGGACCGCCCCCGATGGACGTCCCGCCTCCGTTGGACACGGGAACCGACGGGGGGAGCACGGGTCGTGGGGTGTACCTTGATCCATGCACCTTGCCCACGGACTGTGCCTCTGGATTCTGTTACGCAGACGGCGCGGGCAACAGGTTTTGCTCCCACGCGTGCGCGTCGCAGTTGGAGTGCGGCGGGGGCTATCAGTGCATCACGGGACACTGCGTATCGGACGACACCGGCGCGCCGTGCAGCGCCCCCTCCACCACGTGCCACTACGGTTGCTTCACCGGCGGAACACCCGCCAACAGCCAATGCACGCACTTTTGCAACACCGGCGGCGACTGTCCTGCGGGCTATGCGTGCTCGGGCGCCGGTGCCACCCACGGTCCGCCGTACGTGTGCATGCAGATCGAGATCCCAGACACCGCGGGTTGCCCGGGGGGGCTCTACTCCGCGGACACGGGTTGCACCGCGCGGTGCCGCACGGCGATGGACTGCCCCACGGTGTTCCAGTCTCTCGTGACCGCGGGTGCAACGTACACATGCGTGTACCTGCCCGCAGTGGGGGCGTCGGTGTGCGTGCCGCCAACGGGGGTGGTGGGGTCGGCGCCCATGGGCGCGACCTGCGCGGCGACGGGGCTCAACACTTGTCGCAGTGAATCTTGCGACACCAGCGTGACGCCCCCGGTGTGCGTCCAGGCGTGTACCGAACGCGGCGGATGTCCCCTCGGGTGGGGCTGCAAACCCGAAAGCAACAGTTCCGGGAGCTATGACTTCGTCTGCCGCCCAGCGGGATCTACCCCGCTGGGAGGAGCCTGCGCCCGCGGGAGCGATTGTGTGACCGCCATGTGCCAAAGTACCAGCACCGCGCGGGGGTACTGCACCCGACTGTGCGGCGAGGACGGGCACTGCCCCACGCGCATGACCTGCACCGACGCCCATACCCTCGCCACGGACGGAACCCCCATCAGCATTTGCACTCTGCCCTGAGAAGGCCAGCATAAGCCGTCGCGACCGACCGGGGGCGAGGGAGCCCGACCGATGCATCCGGTTGCGCAGCAGGTTGGTGCTGACGTTCTGAGGGAGGTGTCCACGGTCCGGTCGTCGTGGCCGGATCACCCCCCGGCCGCGCGTTCCCTCGCCGGGATGCAAGTCATGGGGGTACACTCCCCGCCCATGCGCTTTCTCCGCTTTGGCGTGCTGTCGGGCGTTCTGGTCTTTGCCGGGTGTTCGTCCAACACCGGAGCCTCCGATGCAGGGACGGACATCGGTGCTAGAGACGTCTTTCTCGCTGCGGACAGTACCCCCGACGCAGATGCCACCCCCGACGCGGGAGCCTGCCAGGGCGAGTCCGCGCCGAGCGTGGCGTTTCGCCCAAGTGTCATCGTGCTCACTCCTGGCGCCCAGGGTGATGTGACTGTTCTCCTGGCCCAGGACCGCTGCGCGCCCGCGGTGCTACCCGTCTCGGTCTCCGGGGCCTCCGCAACGGTGGCCGTCACCACGGTCACTGTGCCGCCTGGAGAATCCACGGCAACGGTCACCGTCACGGGCGTCTCGCCCGGTACCGCCACCCTCACCGTCGGCGGGGCAACCTACACCATCAAAGTCATCGCGGCGGGCGTCCCCGCGTGTCCAACGTCGACCCCCGCCGTCATGGCCACCCTTTCCCCGGGTGGAACCGTCGCGGGCCCTGTCGGCAGCCCGCTCGCAGGGGCCTCCGTCGGACTCGTCTCGGGCGCCGCCGTCAACCCTCCCGTAATCTCACCGTTCACGGCCACCCTCGGGTGTGCACCCGACCAGATCCCCACGGGGTACACGGCCATCGGCCCGGCGATCACCATCGGTCCCGCGGACACGGTCTTTCTCCGAGAGCTCCCGATGACCCTGCCCGTCAACGGCGGGATGGTCCCCCCGGGATACGAACTCCACGTCGAAGTGAGTTTCTCCGACGTGCGCTTCCGTACGCCGCGGATCGTTCCCGTGGCCGACGTGCACCTCTCGGACGATGGCAGCACCGTGCATTTCAGCGCCCCGCGGCTGGGTACCTACCAGGCCGTGATTCGTACGGGTCTCGGGACAACCCACCACACCCGGCATTTTACCTTTCACGCCATTCTCGGCGTGTCCATGGGCGCTGCGGGAGCCTCGGCCATCGGCGCGCGGCACATGGATCTCTTTGATTTTATCGCCCCGCTCGGTGGCCCCGTCGACTGGGCCTACCTTGGGGACTACATCGAGCACTACCACCTCGGTGGCTTTTGCACCGAAGCACAGCGCACAGCCGACCCCACGGGCTGCGCCATGGGTGCGTCGGTCGCGCACACCCCGCCGGTCAACGAACTCTTCGAGCACCCGCAGGACTTTGAGCATTGGTTTTACCTCGACGGCGACGGCGGACAAGGCGGAAGCTTTGATCGTAGTTCGTACATCGAAATCTTCAGGGATCTCACCCGGATGTTTGGCAACGCGGTGATCAATCCGGGTCCGACCGGCGTTCTCCCCGCGGGCGTCCCAGACTCCGAGCTCGCCCGCAGTGACACGGATCGTTGCGCCTCGCCGTGGATGCCCATCGTCCTCCATGACTATTACGACGCCGAGTACAACCCCGCGGGGACGTACCCGGTGATTACGTTTTGCGACGGGACGCACACGGCTGGACACAACGACATCTGGGACGGCGCGCTGGGTACCGAACCGATGGAAGTCACGCTCGCCGTGGACATCAACGGAAACGGGCGAAGAGACTACGGCGAGCCGGTGATCCGGCAGTTTCACGAGCCGTTTCGGGATTACGGGACCGACGGAACGTCGTCGGCGATGGAGCCTGGGTACAACCCCGTCACCAACCCCGATCCCGCGGGAGACGACTACGACAGGCAGTACAATCCCTCGGGCACCGAAGGGAATTTTGTGTACGACATGGGCGAACCCTACGACGACGTGGGCGTCGACGGTGTGGTCTGTCCAGCCGGACACACGTGTCCGTACGATCGCGGCGAGGGCAATGGACACTTTGATCTCACCCCCGGGTCCGCACGTTTTCTGGCCCGCAACCCCCGTGCAATCCTTGCCCAGGCCTCGGCCACCGACCTCTCGCGCATCGAGGTATGGAACGACGGCGGCGTGCGTGACCTTTTCAACTTTGGCTGCGACGGCAACCACCTCGTGGGGGCACTCACGCAGGCCGGACGCTCGGTGCATTACTTCAACAACTTTGCTTCCCTCGCTGGCGGACGCGTCCCCGAGGATCCCTTTCCTTTCAGCAATCTCGACTGGGCGCGGCTTCCGGGCAACGTGATGGAGCGATACGGCAGCCAGGACGCCACGGCCACGGACCTCATTGCCGGCGACGGTGGGCACGTAGGTACCGTCCCGCAGATCACCAACCGATTGTTCTCATCGCTGTGGTGGGTGCAAGCCCGATGGCCCGGAGGCAACCGCGCGATCCAGACGTTCTCGTCGGCCCCGGACAACGCCGGAATGTGCGCCAACGGGTACTTCTGCAACTTCCCTTTCACCTCGACCAACGCCCATCGCACCGGGCCCGTGAGCATTTATCTCCCCCCTGGGTACCACGACCCGGCGAATGCCTCCGTGCGCTACCCCGTGGTGTTTTTTCTGCACGGCTACGGGCAGCAACCCATGGACCTCGCGGCCTCGGGGCTCATCATTGGAAACTACATGGTCTCCCCGTCGCTGGCGTCATGGCAGCGCCCGCAGAAGTACATCATGGTGTTTCCCGACGGACGTTGCCGCCCGGGCGACGGGTGCCTCCAGGGTACTTTCTACACAGACTCCCCCATCCCGGGGAACGCCCAGATGGAAACCTACTTCCTGGACCTCTATCACTTCATCGACAGTACCTACCGGGTACGTGCCCCCGAGGACATCGACGTCGTCGAGTGACCCCCGACGGCCACCCCGTCGTTTCGTGTGAACTCCCGATAACCCGCCTGCACCTATACCCCCCGATGGACGACACGGTAGGTGCACCGGGGCGTGCTGCGCACCGGGGCGCTTTCGTCTTGAGCGCTCACCTTTTCTCTCAAGCTTTTCTCCGACCCGCCGTTTGTACCGTGTGAACCTGGCCAACCGCGTCGCGCGGGGGCCTGGGCCCTGGGCACTGGAAGTCACCGGGGCACGCAGAGAGCGCTTCGACGAAACGGCAAACCTCGCGCGAGCGGGGGACGCAAAGCCTACGGGACTCCCACTGGGAGTTGGCTGGGTTACCGAACGGGGACACCATGAAGTTCGCATCGATCACGGGGGTGTTCGCCACGCTCGTGTGCGTCTACGCTGCGTCCGGCTGCGCCAACCTCGCTGGCAACGGTTCAACGGAAGGCGACGGCGTCACGGCAGAGCCCCTTGTCAACGCCACGGTGGCCACGGGCTATCCCGAAGCAGCCATCCTCAATATGTACACTTCCACAGGGGTCGGGTACGCCTGCTCTGCCACGCTCGTTGCACCCCGCGTGGTGCTCACCGCGGGCCACTGCGTCGACGGGTACGCCCGTTGGGAAGTGTACGTCGGCACGACGATGCTGGCCTCGTCCCACGCTGTCACCTACGACTGGCACCAGCACGGATCGACGGCGGTAGACCCGGGCCACCATGACATCGGCCTGGTGTTTCTCCCCTCGGCCTTGTCTCTCGCACACTACCCTACCCTCGCCACGAGCCCCGTCGGCGACGGAACGTCCGCTACGGATGTCGGTCGGATGCACGACGGCGCGATCACCGAGACCGACTGGGCGTCCCCCGTGACGCTGACCAACGGAGCTCCCTACGGCTACCCGCTGGACTACGAAGGCGCCGACGTCATCGAACACGGAGACTCCGGCGGTCCGGTCTTTGAGTCCGGTACCCACACGATCATCGCTGTCAACTCCGGCGCCGGCAGCGGAACCGAAGTCGTCGCCCGGGTAGACCTTCTTGGGTCATGGATCGCCGCCCAGATCGCCGCCAACGGTGGCATGATCGCGGGCAACGCTCCGACGCCGGCGTCGGCGCCCGCACCCGCGAACGAAGACACGAGCACCGTACCGGCCAACTGCGAGCCCGTCCCGGGCAACAGCACATCCCTTGCCGAAGCAGCCGACCTCGCAGCTTGCGACCACGGAACCCTCGCCCATGCGTCCGCGACGTACTTTGCCTTCAGCGCCTCACCATCGCGGACGTACACCCTCCGTCTCAGCCCCACGGGCGACGCGGTGTTCTCCGTGGGCGTGTTGTCTGGAACGGAAGGCTCGCCAACGTGTACGCCCGTCGCCACGGGCCAGACCGCGCTCCGGGTGACCGTCAGTGGTTCCCCACGGTCCCTTTGTGTCATCGTTGCTTCTGCTTCCCACGCTCCCCAGGGCTACACCCTCACCCTCTCGCACTGACCGCCCCGCGGACATCCGCGGACGCACAGCGGGTGGCGCTTCAATGAGCCGCCGAAGAGCTAAGACCGCATCCAGGTGTTCTAGCCTTCCGTCGGCTCGCTATGGCGCTTAGACCCCAACTCGCTATTGTTAGACCCCAACTCGCTGGTGTTGGCGTCAATTGCGCTCTAACGAAGGAGGAATTGTCCCGCTTTTTTACAAACATGCGGCAATATGCCCCTGGTCGGCGGCATGGCGCCAAGACAAGCGTGGTGTCGGCGCCTGCGGGACCGGCGCCTTCGGTGCGCCCATGCCCGTTGAACGCCCCTGACGCTCATCCATAAAACCGTCCCGACGCACGTGTTCCCGCTGGAATATTCCCTTCCCAAAGGATTACTCTCGCGGGCGAAACTGCACCCCGGGAGGTCGGCATGTTCCAGCGTCCAGACCGATGTTTGCTTTCGTGGACCCTCGCCGTCGCGATGGCGTTCTTGCTTCTTCGGCCCTCCAACGCCGACGCCATCCCGTTGCTCAACGGCCTCGGCGGCCCTGCGGGCTACGGCACCGGGATCCTCGCCACAAACGACGACGGATCAACCCCCGTCATCTCCCTCCTCACGGCCTTTCCCCATGGGTTGAACTTCTACCGCACGGGCTCCGCGTACTTCACCTCGGTGTACGTCAACAACAACGGCAACGTGAGCTTCGGTACTCCTCTCTCCGCTTACACACCCGGAGCTTTTCCTGGTGCACCTGCACCTATCATCGCGCCGTGGTGGGGCGACGTAGACACCCGTTCCGCCGCCGCGGGTTCGCTCACCAACACCGTGTACTACGACATTCGCCCGGGGCAGTTCACCGTCACCTGGCACATGGTCGGGTACTACAGCGAACACACAAACCTTACCAACGACTTTCAAGTCATCATCACCGATGCCAGTGCCACGGGGACCGCCGGGGACTTCGACGTCGAGTTTCGTTACAACCAATGCCAATGGACCACGGGCGACGCCTCCGGAGGCTCAGGTGGCCTCGGGGGTACGCCCGCCCAGGCCGGCTTCGACGCCGGCGACGGCATGGCCGCGCATTCCACTACGCTTCCGGGATCCCGCACCGCGGCGATTCTCAACGTCTGTACAACCTCCAACACATCACCTCCCGTCCCGGGTGACTGGCGGTACCAGGTCCACGGCGGCGGCGTCGCCGTGTGTGGCAACTGCATCCTTGAATCCGGCGAACAGTGTGACTACTGCACAAGCGCGCCCGTCCCGACGTGCTCGCACACCTGTCACAACCGCGTACCCCTTGGCGGCACGTGTACCACCGCCGACGACTGTCTCTCGGGCATCCCCTGCATCGCTGGAACGTGCACCAACCTCTTGCCACCGGGCGCGACGTGTACGTCAGACCCGGTTTGTTCGACCGGACACTGCGTCGACGGCGTGTGCTGCAACAGCACGTGCACGGGCCAGTGCCAGTCGTGCAACGCAACGGGCACGGTTGGAACGTGCTCTACGGTCACAGGCACCCCCCGGGGGACGCGCCCAGCGTGTACTGGCACCGGCGCCTGCACCGGCACCTGCGACGGAACTTCCGCGACGACATGCACGTACCCTGGTTCGAGCGTCGTGTGCAGCCCACCGTCGTGCACCGCGGGGACGGCCACGCTGACGTCGTACTGCAACGGCATGGGACTGTGTCCCCCGGCGACGACCATGTCCTGCGGCGCGCTCGCCTGCGGATCGCTCGCGTGTCTCACAATGTGTGCGGCAGACACAGACTGCGCCATGGGCAACGTGTGCGTCTCTGGCGCGTGCGTTCCAGAACTCCCGCCCGGGATGGCGTGCATGCGGGACGGGCAGTGCCTCAGCGGCCACTGCGTTGACGGGGTGTGCTGCGACACGGCCTGCAATGGCCAATGCCAGGCCTGCGACGTGGCAACCCACGCAGGGACATGCACCCAGGTGATGGGCACTCCGCACGGAACCCGTGCGGCCTGTGCGGGAACGGGCGCGTGTGCTGGTACGTGTGACGGATCGCAGGCGATGACCTGCACGTATCCTGGAACAACCACGTCGTGCAGGGACGCTTCGTGCACGGGCGCCGTGGCCGTGACCGCGGCCACCTGCGACGGCATGGGCGCGTGCAACGCCCCAGGACCCGCACCCTGCGCACCGTACGCCTGCACGGGTAGCGTCTGTGGAACCGCTTGCGCCCAGCCTACGGACTGCGCGTCTGGCAACTACTGCAACGAGCTCTCGCAGTGCGTACCTCTTCCTACGGGTACCCAGGGCTGCGCGACGGATGGTGACTGCCGGGGCGGTTCGTGCGTCGACGGGATCTGCTGCGACCAACCGTGCACGGGGGCGTGTCAGAGTTGCAGACTGACCGGGCAGGTCGGGCACTGTGCGCCGCTGCCCGCGGGGACGGCTCCGACGACCCAATCCGACGGCGGCACCCCCGCATGCACGGTCTGCGACGGCACCGGAGCCTGTGGAAATCCTGCAACGGATGCAGGTTCGGGCGTAGATGCCAGCGTGGATGTCGCGACGGACGCTGGCACGGCCAACGACGCGACAATTGCTTTGGACGTCACGTTCTCCGGGAGCGGGACAGCGACAGCGTCGTCCGGGTGCGGGTGCACCACGCAGGGACGGCCCCGCGGGCGCGGTGCTTACAGCGTTGCCTTGGCACTCGCGGCAGCGTGGGCTGCCCGCCGCCGGAGATCCTCCCCGCCCCGCGCCTAGAGCGCACGCCGTCTTCTCTCTCCCGCCCTCCCCAGCCCGTGCGCATCGGCTCCAATGGATCAGACGCGAATGCGCGGGTGTATCAAGCTCCAAGGCGTTCCCGATGGGATCACCTCATGGCTCGCGAGACTTCAGGAGATTGCCGCCGTGGCGTGACACCCCGTTGTGCATCTCGTGGGCAGGTGGGCATGGACTTCGGCACGCCCGGAGACCCCAACGGCTACGCCGCGGCCCTCGCCCGAAGCACCCCCGTGGCTAAAACTCCCCAAAGAGTTCTTGCACGCGGACGCCGAGGGCGGTGGCGATTTTGTAGAGCGACGAGATGCTGGCCGAAGACTCCGCGCGCTCGATCTGGGACAAGAGTGATACGGACAACTCCGTGCGCTTGGCCAGTTGCTTGAGCGTGAGCGCACGGTCTTTTCGCAGCCCGCGGATACTCTCGCCGATGGCCCGATGAAGTTGTTCCTCGGGTGTGCGGCTGAGGCCTTTCTTCTTGAGGATGCGCTCGACGACGCCGCGGAGTTCTTCGACGGCAAAGGGTTTGCGGAGATAGTCCAGGGCATCGAGTTTCATGCTCTGGACGGCGGTGTCCAGCGAGGGATAGCCCGTAACCACAATCACGGCGAGGTCCCGGTCGATCTTGCGAATGCGCTGCAGGGTCTCCATCCCGTCCTGTCCCGGCATCATCAGGTCCAGCAGAACGATGTGAAACTTTCCCCCGCGCACCGTGGCTTCTGCCTGCAACGGATCTTCGAGGGTGGTGACCTCAAAGCCGTCATGGCGCAGAACGGTTTCGAGTAGCTCGCGGATCGCGTCGTCGTCGTCGATGACTAGGGCACGAAGAAATTGCACAGGATGGCTCATGCCGCAGGACTGTAATCCACACCGCACCGGGAGGAATACAGACTTTTTCGGTGAGTACGCGGTGGACCTCGTCGTCGCCGTCGGCGCAGCCGTCCTTGACATCGACAAGCCGGTAATCAGCGTCGGCGCCATGGCGAAGCGTCGAGAGAACCACGCCACTTGTCGAGATGCCCAGAAGGACCAAGGTGTCGAACCCGCGGGCGCGAAGAATCAAGTCGAGGTCGGTGCCTGCAAATGCGCTCACCCTGTGTTTCACAACAACGACCGGGTGCAAGGCTAGAACACCCGGCCTTCCGTCGGGTCGTTGAGGGTCCGTCTTTGTCGCTCGCGCCCGGGTAGACGCGATCTCGCCCGGGTCTTTTCGCTCCACAATTGTGACGAGTAGGGACAAATCCTCCTTCGTTATCGTCGCTCAGGCCATACGCATGGTCGCTCACGCCATACGTAGCGTCGGTCAGGTCAAGGCGTCCTTGAAGGGTCACAAGGCTTCGTTGGCCTCGGCGTCCAGGAGGATGGCACCTTCGGTGACCACGGGATCGCCCGGACGGACGCCTTCCAGCAGGGTGATGTGCTGTCCATGCTGTTCACCCACCCGCACTTCCCGCTGGACAAACGACCCATCCGGACTGCGAATGAACACGAAAAACTGATCCCGCCGGGCAAGCACTGCGCTCGTGGGAACCTCCACGGCGCCATCGCCCCGTCCACTGACCTCAACCCGCGCAAACATCCCGGGCCGCAGCGCACCGTCCGTGTTTCCAAGTTCGATCCTGGCATGGGACGTGCGCGTCACAGGGTCGATCACATCCCCGATGTAAGCCATACGACCGACAAACCTCCGCCCCGGGTAAGCCGACACCTCCACCGAAGCGGGGTCTCCGACATGGATCAATGCAAGGTCAGTCTCGTAGACATCCGCCGTGACCCACACCGTGGACAGGTCGGCGATGGTCATCAAAGGATCTGTCTGTCCGACGCTTACCTCGTTGCCGACAGCGACCGTGCGTTCGACCAGGGTCCCCTCCAGCGGTGACCGTAGCTGATAGTCACTCGTGCCGTGTCCCCCGCCGATGGCAGCGAGAGAGGCCCGCGCCCTACGTTCCTCGTCTCGAGCTTCTTCCGCTGCGGCCTGTGCGGATAGCGCATCGGCCTGGCTCCCGGCTCCCTGACGCACCAGCAGCGCAGCCCGAGTCCAGGCCTGGTCGGCAAGGACACGGGCGGTGTGCGTCTCGGCCACCTGCGCCTGCGCCGTCGCGATGTCTGGAGAATGAATGGTGAGTAGCACCGCCCCCGCGGCCACGTGGTCCCCAGCAACGAAATTCACCGACGCCACCCTTCCACCAACGGGGGGGCCGACCCGGGCAACCTTGCGATCGTCAAAGGTCACCCGTGCGACGAGGGTGCGGGTCCTTGCGCCTGTCCAGGTCCCCGCGGCTTCGACCTTGACGTACGCCAGGCTGGGTCCGTGGAGCACCACGGCACCGTCGGCGCGACGCTGATGGGTGGGCACGGCCTCCCTTGCGTGTGAAGCGCAACCTCCCAGGCCGGGCGCCAAGAAGGCCAGGATTACGCGCCAGATTCCGAGGTTTTTCTTCAGACGGGTCGAATTCAGCATTCTCGTAGCGCCCGCAGTGTGCAACAACCGATGCAACTTGTCGCGGTGATTGGTCCACGGCGTGCGTTTGCGCCGCGGTTCTGCGGCTGCCCGCCGCGTATGCGGGGCGCTTGGGAGCTCGATGATCCATCGCATCGTTGAATTCGCACTGCGGCAGAGGGTGGTGATCCTCGTCGCGGCATTCGTCCTGGTGGCGCTCGGGATCAACGCATTCTACCGCCTACCAATCGAGGCTTACCCGGATGTCGCGGACACCTGGGTACAGATCATCACTCAATGGCCCGGACACGCCGCAGAAGAAACCGAACGGCAGATTACGGTGCCCACCGAGCGCGTGATGAACGGCGTACCTCGCCAGGTGGCCATTCGGTCCACGTCCATTGCAGGTCTCTCCGTGGTCACACTGATCTTCGAGGACGGGACGGACAGTTACTTTGCGCGGCAACAGGTTGTCGAGCGCCTGGGCCAGATCGACCTGCCGGATGGTGTGTCTCCGACGCTTGGCCCTCTCGCCAGCCCGGTGGGCGAGATCATGCGGTATCGACTGGTCAACTGCTCCCACACGCCTGCGCCCGAGTGCAGGAGTGAGGACTACCGCATTCCCCCGCGGTCGCTGTCTGAGCTTAAAGACCTTGAAGAATGGACAGTGGAGCGGGAACTTCTGGCGACGCCCGGCGTGGCCGATGTGACGGCTTTTGGAGGGACCGTAAAGCAGTACCAGGTGCTGCTCGACCCATCCCTCATGGCCGCACGCCATCTCAGCCTCTCCGACGTTTCCACCGCACTCTCATCCGCCAACGGCAACTCCGGCGGTGGCGTTCTGGCCTTTGGCCCGGAGTCCCTCAACGTCCGCGGAATCGGCTTGCTACAGCCGTCACAGATCGCCGACGTGGCCATCACCCAACAGAACGGGACGCCCGTGCGCGTGCGGGACGTCGGCCGGGTGCAAGTGGGCTACCAGCCACGCCTCGGTCGCGTGGCCATCAACAACGACGACGACGTCGTAGCGGCGACCATTTTGTTGCGCAAAGGGGAGCAGGCGCAGGTGGTGCTTGACAGAGTCCACGACCGCATCCGGGAGATCAACACGCAGGTGCTCCCGCGGGGCGTCAAGCTCACGCCGTACCACGACCGCACCGAGCTTATGCACAACACCACACACACGGTGATGCACAACCTGCTCGAGGGCGTTGGCCTGGTGACCCTGATCTTGTTCTTGTTTCTTGGAAACGTGCGCGCGGCGTTCATCGTAGCCATCACCATCCCGCTGTCACTCTTGATCGCTTTCATTTTTATGGATGCTGGGAGCATCCCGGCCAATCTGTTGTCCATCGGCGCAGTGGACTTCGGGATGATCGTGGATGGCTCCATCGTGATGATCGAAAATATCTTTCGACTCCTCGCCGAGAAGCAACAGCGCAACGAGCGCTATGACCTCGGGGAACTGGTGCGCGGAGCGAGCCGTGAGGTCGCCCGGCCCATTGTCTTCGCCATCGGGATCATCATCACGGCCTACCTCCCGATATTTACCCTCCAGCGGGTCGAAGGTAAGCTCTTTCGCCCGATGGCCTGGACGGTGGCCTTCGCCCTTCTGGGCGCGCTCGTACTGGCCATCACCGTCGTCCCCGTCCTCGCAACGTTTCTCTTTCGCGCGCGCGTACGAGAGTTTCATAATCCTCCCTTAGAACTCACGCGGAGGTTGTACCTCCCGACCCTGGCCCGAGCGGTTTCGCGCCCACGGATCGCGCTCGTCGTCGGCGCGGTGCTTCTTCTGGCCGATGGGATGATGGGAAGGTCCATCGGCAGTGAGTTTCTCCCACACCTGGACGAAGGCGCGTTGTGGGTCCGTGCTTCCATGCCTTCAAACATTTCACTCGCCGAAGCCGAGTCCCTGGTCGACGGTGTTCACACATCCACCCGCAACGTCCGTGGCATCCGCGAGATTCTTCGCGCATTCCCCGAAGTCCAGACCCTGACCGTACAGCTGGGCCGCCCCGACGACGGAACCGACCCCACGGGGTTCTACAACGCAGAGTTTCTCCTGATCCTCCATGACCATGGCACCTGGCGACCAGAGTTTCACGGCCACAAAGACGAACTCATCGACGCCATGAGCCACCAACTCGTCGCCATCCCCGGGGTGTCTTTTGGGTTTTCTCAACCCATCTCGGACAACGTCGAAGAAGCTCTCACCGGCGTCAAAGGCCAGCTTGCAATCAAGATCGTCGGCAACGACCTCAACGCCTTGGACGACATCGCTGACCAAATCGCCCGACACATTCAGCACGTCCCCGGTGTCGTCGATCTCGGGATCTTCCGTGAATTAGGTCAGTCCAACCTGCACATCGAAGTCGCCCGCGACCGCGCCGAGCGCTATGGGCTCACCGTTGCCGATATCGAAAGCGCGGTCGAAGCTGGCGTTGGCGGTCACCCCGTAACCCAGGTGATCGAAGGCGAGCGCCGCCACGATCTCGTCGTGCGCTTCAACGCCGACTCCCGGGACAACGTCGACGCCGTGCGTCACCTCCTGATCCCCACCGCGGTCGGACACACGATCCCACTCTTGCAAGTCGCGGACGTCAACGTCGAAGGCGGCGCGTCTCGGATCTACCGTGAGGCCAACCGACGGTACATCGCCATCAAATTTGGTGTGCGAAACCGGGACCTCGGATCCACAGTAGCCCAGGCTCAGGCCGCCGTCGCTGCCCATGTGCGCATCCCCAACGGCTACACGGTCTCCTGGGGTGGTGAGTTCGAGAGCGCCCGCCGCGCCGGCCGTCGGCTGGCCATTGTGATCCCCGCCACCATCGTCGCCATCTTCGTCCTTCTGCTCGGGATGTTCCGTCGGTCACGCGAGGCGCTGATCATCCTGGGCAACGTGCTTCTCACCTCGCCCTTTGGCGGACTCGCGGCCTTGCTGATTACCCACACCAACTTCTCGGTGTCCTCCGGCGTAGGCTTTCTCGCCCTCTTCGGCGTGTCCGTCCAGACCGGGGTGATCCTCGTGGCGTACATCAATGAACTTCGCTCCGAGGGTCGCCCTCTCGACGAGGCCATCCGCCGTGCGGCCGATCTGAGGCTCCGCCCCGTGATGATGACCGCTCTCGTGGCCACCCTCGGACTTCTCCCCGCCGCCATGAGCACTGGCATCGGAAGCGATTCTCAAAAGCCACTCGCCATCGTGGTTGTGGGGGGGCTTCTTTCGTCCCTCGCCCTCTCGCTCTTCATGCTCCCGCTGTTGTACAAGCTCTTTCCGCCATCGGCACCCCCGCACATCGAGCACCAGCCCGAAATTATCGCCGAAGGCGTCACCTGGGAGTAGTTCCCCATGCCGTCCGGGAGCCGACTCCAGGAGCCATGAAACGGCAGTCGACCGTCTGGGGATGTCCGGCGTAGTTTCTCGATAGGGCAGTCCCACGAAGATCAATGCCCCAATCTGAACGCCGATGCATCCCGCCTGGCTGCGTTGCTCGTCGGTTACATGGAACAACCATGCGCCCTCCTCGCGCCTTGCCAGCCGGGCGCCTCGGCGCCCATCTTGGGGCATTGATCTTCGTGGGACTGCCTAGCCTCCGGACCCCTCGACGTTTCCTCCCGCAGCGCGTCGCAAGCACCCACTCCGTCGACCCAAGGTATCTGCCGGGCCGTGCTAGTTTGCTGGAGGAGCTTCGACAGCCCGTCGAAGGTCTACTTCGGCCGCCCGCGCAGCAGTTGCGAGCCCCAGCAGCCGCAGCCTTGCGTCCCGATAGCTCGTGTACGCATCCACCAGGTCCAGGATCTGGATGTGCCCCTCGCGGTAGCCTACTTCAGCTTCGGCGCGCATCCCGGCACTGCCTGCAACGCCGGTGGCAACGTATCGCGTGACGGCCTCCTGTCGTTCCCGCGCCGTGTCGTAATACCCCGCAAGCTGCTGGCGCGCGGCCAGCACCAGGGCGTCGTACTGCGCCCGTGCCGCGTCGGCCCTGAGCTCCGCTGCGGGGATAGTGCCCTGTCCCCGATCCAGGATGGGCAGCGGAAGTCCTACCCCCACGGAGAGATCCATCTGCGGCACATTGCTCGTGTCCACACTGGCGCCGAGAGCAGCTCCCGCTGAGACCGTAATTCCCTGAAATACAGACCGCCGCGCGACGTCCACCTGACCGCCCGCGGAGACCACTCGGTGGCGCGCTGCGACAAGGTCCGGCCGGGTGTGCACCATCTGGTCAGCCATCGCGGCCAACGACCGCAGAGACTCACCGACAGAAAGATCCACGTCGGGCTCGCCGTGCAGTTCATCTGCCCGAGGACCCACGGCGACGTCCAGGGTTACCCGCGCGGCGATAATGTCCGCCTGTGCTTCGGACACCGCCGCCAGAGCGTCCGCGAGCGCAACTCCGATCCGTGACGCGTCGTACTGGGGCGCTGCGCCGGCTGCCACGCGGGCGCGCACCACGTCGTCGGCTCGCCCGAGGTCCAGAGCGGTCTCTTGCAGCACCAACAGCCGGGCATACGCAGCCGCAAGGGACACAAAAGCCGAGCGGACGGCGTAGGCCAACCCGAGGCGCACACCGTCAGCGTCCGAGCGGCTTGCAGCGTAGAGGGCTTCGGCCACGCGCCGCCGGGCGATCGGAAGACCCGCGGTCTCAAGAAGCTGCGAGACCGTGAGCTGCGTGTACCCCAAACCCGGGTCGTAGCTCGTGTAACCCAGTGAGCGGGTGTGTGAAATGTCCAGTGTCGGGTTGGTCCATAGGCCCGCAGCGGTGATGTCCGCCGAAGCCGCCCGCACCGTAGAGCGAGCAGAGGCCAACAGCGGGTGCGACTGCTCCATCAGCGTCAGCGCGGCATCAAGGCCAAAGTGTTGCCCTGGGCCCGCATCCGCAGCAGGCGGAGCGGTGAACGGCGTGGGCGATGCCGTCTGGCCAAAAACGGGCCGCGTGGCGGTGAACGCGACCAACATGAGGGCGGCAACGAGAGATAAATGGAACCTGGTCACGGGCGGAGATCCTCCGGGGTTGCGACGACTCTGACGGACCGTGGATTCCGCCAAAAGGAGCCGTGGACCAAGAGAACCTTAAATTCAAGTCTGGACCGGAAGCCCCAGCGCAGGGCATGTACCATGATTCTCTGGCAGCACGCTTACATTTGACCGCCTCTCCGCGTTGGCATCGTTTATCGATGCCTTATGAACCTCCTCGTCTGGGTGTATCTTCGCGCCAGGATGACATGGTGACGAAGGGGCTAGCGGTCGGTTTGCTGGTCGGTATGCTGGGTTTGTCGACGGGGTGTGACAACGGATCGGACCCACCGCCGACCCCATCACCGTCTCCCATGCAACCGCTCCCGCAGACGCCGGTTCCGGCAGTGCCCACCCCAGTGGCGATGCAGCCCATTGCCGCGCAGCCGGCCGACCCACGCACCCAGTGGGACGAGCAGCGCATCGCGAGGCTGGAGCAAGAAGTCACGGCGCTCACGCAAGAAAACCAGTCGATGCGGGCACAACTCGCCGAGACTCAAGAGGCCGTGCGACGGATGCAGGGCCAGGCAGGCGCCGCACGACGCACCCTCCAGGGACTTCGCAACCAGTACCAACCGCAGTAGAAAGGGCGACCGGGCGGGGATATCTACGGGACGGCGCTCACGACCTCGGAGCGAAAGTCTTCAACCATGCGGGTGACGACTTCGAGGCCACGCGCCCAAAAAGTAGGGTCGGTGATGTCGATGCCCACGCGAGAGAGGATCACGGCAGGTGACTCCGAGCCACCGCTCGCGAGAAGGTCAAGGTAGCGCGGGACAAAGATACTGGGGTTCTCCTCCCATGCGCGGTATAGCGAAAACACGAGGAGTTGCCCGAAGGCATAGGCGTAGCAGTAAAAACGATAGTGCACGAGATGGGGAATCGCCGCCCACCCCCATGCATCCCCCGGCGTACGCTCGACCGCTGTGCCGTACAACCGATCGTGCTCGCGGGCCCAGAGGTCGGAGAAGCCTGCCGCCGGAACGACACCCTCGGCGCGGCGGGCATGGGCACGGATCTCATAGCGCGTAAAACATACTTGCCGGTGGATCGTGCCCAGGGCTTCTTCAATCCGCGTGGCGAGGAGTTGGCGACGCACAGCAGGATCGCGTTCGGACGAAAGCAGGTCCCGGGTGAGCACCATCTCGGCAAACACACTGGCGGTCTCGGCCATCGGGGTCGTGGGCCAGTAATTCACCAGGGACTGCCGCCGCCCGGCGAGGACAAAGTGCACTCCATGACCGAGCTCGTGGGCAAGCGTCAATACGTCGTGCAGGTTACCCGTGTAGTTCAACAGTACGTACGGCGGGGTACCCGGGATCATGCCGGCACAGAACGCTCCGTCCTGCTTGCCCGCGCGGGGCTCGGCGTCGATTCGCCTTTCCGTAAAAAATCTCCGTGCGATGTCCGCTACCTCGGGGTGCAGCGCGCCAAAAGCCTTGAGCACAAGGTCCCGCGCTGACGTCCACGACACCTCCCGCGTCGCCATCGGGTACGGCGCGAGAACATCATGGCTCATCAGTTTTTCGAGCCCCAGCGCGCGGGCCTTGAGCCCAAAGTACGCCTGCGCAACGGGGTAATGTGCTTCAACCGCGGACATCAGCGCATGGAGGGTGGCCGCGTCGATTTCGTCGTCCAACAGGGTCGGAGCGACAGGGTCCGTGTATTTCCGAAGGTCTCCTTCGGTGCGATGATCCTGGTACAACGTATTCAGGATGTAGGCAAACAACGGAGATTCCCGCTCAAAACGATCCAGGATCGCCTGGTGCGCGCGTCGCCGGATCTCCCTGTCCGTGTTCGTCCGCAGCGCGCGAAGTTGGGCGAGATTCATCGTCCGGGTCTCACCATCGACCTCCAACGGAATCTCCCACCCCGCAGTGACCTCGGTGTAGAGTTGCGACCACGCCCTGCGCCCCGTGAGGTTCTTCGTGGCAATCACCCGCTCGACCTCGGTGGACAGTACGTGCGGCGCGGACTCTCGCGCACGACGAAGATGGTGCCGGTGCCCCTCGGTCACCGCCTCGGCCATCCACCCCGCAACCACCTCCTCGGGTGCCGAAGCCAACTCCAGGTCAAAGAACCTCAAGCGATTGTGGACCTCCGTCGCCACATCACTCACTGCGGTGTTCATCGCCCGCACGGTGTCGTCAAGGGCATCCGTCGATGACAAAAGACTGGCGTGCGCCTGCGGACGGTAGATCTCTCCAAGGAGGGTCTCTAGGGAGCCCAACGCGACCATGAGATCCGCAGCCGACAGACTTGCCACGCGGTGCTGGTAGGTCTCGGCAAAGCGCTCGGCGGCGGTCTGTAGGGCCGCGAGCTCCGTACGGATCTCTGGCGCGTTTGGGCCAGCGTACAGCACGGATAGGTCCCAGCGAGGGAGGTCCGTAGGTTTCATCCCGGCACGGATAGCACCCTTGCGCCCGACGCGGTATGCCAGCAACTCTTACTGTGTCGACGGACAACCGCAACGAACAGCGTGAGCACAAGCAACGCGCCCAGGCTTGGTACGCTGTCATGGGACTCGCCGCCCTGACCGCAGGGGCGTGGGCGATCCTTCGGTGGATCCCTGACAATCCCTTCAATGCGCCGTCGGATTCTCCGTCGTCGTCGCGCTACAACGCCGAGCAACTCACGGGGGCGGCTGCACCGATGCTGGGAGCACCCCCCAGCGCACGGGGCGCCGTCGGCGGGTGCAGACTGGGCGACGTCGCGCTCGTGCAAAACCACCAGGGATCCCTCCTCCAAACGCCCATGGACGTGCTCCTCGCCCGAGCGTCCAGGGCCCACGACCGAGGGAACCGCTTCGACGTCGTCGGATGGAGCGCTCGTGGAATCCCCAGCACCAGCGGCGGAGACATCGACGGCTGCGAGGTGACCTTCACCTACCGTGACGTGCACGGCGAGGAACGCGCCATCTGGGGCGTTTCATCAGACCGACAGCGTGTGACCCCTCTCAACGACCTCGCGCGGGCCATCACCAACGCCACGCCAACGCACATACGCTGATGCAGCAGTCCGGAGTGCCTTTACGATTATCGCGTGTCGGCCCACACGGTGACCCTGGCGTCGGTGCCGTGACGGCTTACATAAGCCATGGCTTCACGGCGTGACAGTTGTTGTCGTCGGCCGACCCAGGCGACGGCCCGAAGATCGATCACCACGGTCCTCCCCTCGGCGCGATGTTCTTCAAGGGTGGCATTGAGGTCACGGGGCCAACGCCAGCCTGGACACACCTGCCGCCATGCGGGTACAGCCCGCGGGGCCCCGAGAGCGCTTTCGCCCGTCCACCCTGCAGGGTCCAATTGGGCCAGGACCCTGTAGTACACCACCGCGGGACAGAGTTGGCCTGTCACCACCACGGCATCCGCGGGAATCTCCCGGAGACGCTGGGGGAGTTGTCGCAGAGCGCGTTGCAACGGGGCCTGATAGGCATGCACACCAACGGCTGCCAGCGCGGCCGTCAGCCCCAGTGCGAGAACCACGGACGCTGTCGTTGCGCGAGAAAACCTGCAGCGAGCGACGGCGATGCCGCACGGCAATGCAATGGCACTCGGGAACGTGGCAAGGAGATACCGGGGTGAAAACGCGATGTCCTGGTACGCCGCGAGGATAAGCAACTGGACAAGGGCAGGAACACACACGGCCAATACGGCGGGAGATACCGGCGAGGGATCACGCACCCAGCGCACCACCGTTACCCCGGCAAATACCACGGACAGCGGGCCGAGAGAGATCACCCAGAGGAGGTACCAGGCCAGATCACGGAGGCCACCATGGGCGTGTGCACGCTCGGCGGCCATCGCAACGAACCATTGAGAGATGGTGGAGGCGTAGCCGGGCTGCGTCGCGAAAACATAGGCTGGCGACGCACCGAAGCTCAGGGCAACACCAAGGGCCAACATGGCAAGCCGTCGAAGGGGAGATGCAGCGATGCACAGGAGCCATGCCAAGGGGACGAGGGTGGCAACGGCTTGTTCGCGCAAGCCCATCGCGACACCCAGGGCTATGCCGGACGCGAGCGAGAAACGCAGCGGCGATGGACCGAGGGATCGAGCGGCCAGGGCAAGGGACACGGTCGTGATCGCCATGGACGGCGCGTCGGTCAGAACTGCGTCTGATGTGTGTGCAAGTGCGGGGGACAGCGCAACGACGACGCCAGACCACGCTGCGGCGGTGTTTCCAAGGCCAAGGGAGCGAGAGAGCCTGGCCGTGGCCGGCGCGCCGAGGGCAGAGACCAGGAGCCAGAAGACACGGAGCCGCGCTTCGATGGAAAAGGGCGATACGCCGAGGTGACGAGCGAAAAGCGCAACGATGTGGGACACGAGAACAAAGGTCGGACGCCCAAGAATAAGCCCCCCAACGTGACCCGACAGTGCCTGGCGGACATACCCAAACGAATCCCAATAGATGGGCCCGCCGGGACCAACGATGAAGGCTGCGACGACGGCGAGGACAAAGCAGCCGATGTCCGTTCGGCGGGGAGTCACGGCCGGGGGTATACTGCGGGCTTTGCGGAGTGGGCTCGTAATCTCGGATGGATTCTCGGCAGCACGGGTAATGACCCGGCGGGCCGCACGGAGGTTGACGGTGCACATACGGCACTGCAACCATTCAGTATCTGGGTCAGTGCCCAGGGACACGGCGAGGAAGTGCGATGTTCAAGCAGATGCTTCGCGAGGTGGTGGAAGGGACCGAAGGCGGGGTCGCCGGGTTGCTCATGGGCAGCGACGGCATCGCCGTGGACAGTTGGTCCCGTGACGACAACCTCGAAGTCGACATCCAAACCGTGGGAATGGAGCTCTCGGTGATCCTCAAAGACATCTCCAGGGCCTCCCAGCAGTTGGAAGTTGGAACTACCCGCGAGGTGGCCATCCAGGCCGAGCGGGTCACCACCCTCATCCGCATGGTCAACGACGAATACTTCGTTGCCGTGGTGATTCACCCCGACGGTAACTTCGGCAAGGCCCGATTTTTACTTCGCCTCGCCGCCCCCAAGCTCCTCGCGGCACTCTTGTAGCATGGGCCTCAACCATGGTGGACAGTAATCTCCCGTGCATCTTGGTGCTCCATGGGCCCAACCTCAATCTTCTCGGTCTGCGCGAGCCCGAGCTCTACGGTTCCACCACGCTGGGGGCCATTGACCAAGCCCTCGCTGAACGGGCCGGTGTCCTCGGCTTTCGGGTCGAGTGCCATCAATCCAATCACGAAGGCGTCCTGATCGACCTATTGCACGGCGCTCGTGTTCGCTGTGCCGGTGTGATTGTCAACCCTGGCGGGCTTACGCACACTTCCGTGGCTATCCGTGATGCCATCGCTGCAGTGGGGCTCCCCACGGTCGAAGTGCATGTCTCCAACGTGGCCGCGCGAGAGGACTTTCGACGGGTGTCCCTCGTCGCGCCTGTGTGCATGGGCACCATCTCGGGTTTTGGGGCACGGAGCTACCGCCTTGCCCTGGACGCCCTGGCCGCGAAGGTAAGCGGAACCGACGCTCTGTAACCAGCCTTTCGCGTGCGTCGGAGCCTACGCACTGGCGTGCGCGCGGATGCCTGGGCTATGTACCCGCCGCGTCTCATGGACATCGACATCGAACTGGTCAAGCGACTGATGCGGGCGCTGCGGCGCTACGACCTTACCGAACTGGACATCCTCCAGGGCGACCAGCGGATCCGCCTTCGGCGAAACACCACCCGGGTCGGCGGCGGCGATCGAGGGGGCGTGGTCGGAGACGACGTGTTTCCCTTGGCGACCGGCGGGAGGTCCGCGGGAAAAGGACTGGGGACATCGCCCGCGGGTGCGTACGGCGCGGCCACCGACCCCTCGGGGGACCCAGGATTGGTCACCGTGACCGCAGAGCTCGTCGGGACTTTCTACCGTTCGGCGGCGCCAGGTGCGAGACCGTTTGTCGAAGTCGGCACCACTGTTCGCAAGGGCTCCGTGCTGTGCATCATCGAGGCGATGAAGCTCATGAACGAAATCGAAGCCGAGCTCGAAGGGACAGTCACCGAGGTCCTGGTTGAAAACGGTCGGTCGGTGGAGTTCGGCGATCCCTTGTTCCGCATTCGTCGGTCGGGCTAACGAGTGTTCAAGAAGGTTCTCATCGCAAATCGCGGTGAAATCGCATTGCGGATCATCCGCGCGTGCCGAGAGCTTGGCCTTCGCACCGTCGCGGTGCACTCCGTCGTCGACGCCGAAGCCCTCCATGTACGCTTCGCCGATGAGTCCGTGTGCATCGGCCCGGCCAGCCCGCAAAAGTCCTACCTCAACATTCCCGCCATCATCGCCGCAGCCGAAATCACGGGCGCCGATGCCATTCATCCAGGCTACGGCTTTCTGTCTGAAAACGCGGGCTTCGCCGAGGTCTGCCGACGGTGCCATCTTGTGTTCATCGGCCCCACACCCGAAGCCATGCGCCAGTGGGGAGACAAAGTGACCGCCCGCGGAAACGCCTTGCGGTACGGCCTCCCAATGCTTCCCGGGACGGGTGTTCTCCGAGACGAAGACCACGCTCTGAGCGAAGCCGGGCGGGTAGGTTACCCTGTTATTATCAAAGCCTCGGGGGGCGGCGGCGGACGCGGCATGAAAGTCGTCCGCGAGCCTTCCGCCATCGCAAGTTCGTTTCTCTCCGCGCGTGCTGAAGCCCTCGCGGGTTTCAACAACCCCGATGTATATCTTGAGCGGTACATTGAGCGTCCGAGGCATATTGAATTTCAAGTCATCGCGGACCAGCACGGCAACGCTGTGTGCCTCGGCGAGCGTGAATGCACCATCCAGCGCCGCCATCAGAAAGTGCTCGAAGAGTCTCCGTCGCTCGCACTCCCGCTGGGAATGCGAGAAGCCGTGGGCGAACTCATCACCCACGCAGTGCAAGAGACCGGGTACACCTCCCTGGGCACCCTGGAGTTTCTCCTGGATGAACGCGGTGAACTGTACTTCATGGAAATGAACACCAGGGTGCAGGTTGAACACCCCGTAACGGAGATGGTCACAGGGCTGGACCTCGTGGCCGAACAGATTCTCATCGCCCGCGGAGCCCGTCTCGCACTGCCCACCCGTACCATCACCCCCAGGGGACACGCGATTGAGTGCCGGATCAACGCCGAGGACCCTGTTACCTTTGCACCGTCTCCAGGACGAATCACCGAGTACTACCCACCCGGCGGTGCGGGCGTACGAGTGGATTCGGGCGTGTACGGTGGCTGGAAGGTGCCGCCACACTACGACTCGCTGCTTGCCAAGGTGATTGTTCACGCGGCGTCGCGACCGAGTGCGATCGCCAGGATGCGAAGAGCGTTGGATGAATTCATTCTTCAGGGCGTAAAGACAAATCTGGCGCTGCACCGGCAGATCTTGGACAGTCCGGCGTTTCAAGCCGGGGACGTGTCCACAAGGTTTCTCGAAGAACTGCTCGGTCGGGCGTAGACTCGGGGATCGGGCGCGGCGACGGCCTTGAGTTCGGCGACCAAAGTTGTCGCACGCTTGACGGTCGGAGGCCTGAAACTGTACGCTTTTCCCTCGCTCGCGGGTTCTCCATCGGCTACCGGCCAGGGTTTGGAACAAGGGTGAGCTTCGACCGCCAGAAGATCCTCGACGCTGCACAGAAGTTCGTAGCGAGAGGCATGTTGGACAAAGCGGTGGCGGAGTACGCCCTCGTGCTTCGGGAGGATCCCGGAGACGTCCGCGTGATGCTCAAGATCGGCGATCTCCAGGTGCGGATGAACACCCACCGGGAGGCCATCGATACCTACGCCCGGGTTGCCCGCACCTACGAGCAACAGCAGGACTACCGCAAGGCCATCGCGGTCTACAAACAGATCCTACAGATCGACCCAGACCAGGCAACGGTCCAGCGCACCCTTGCTGAACTGTTCATCAAGCTCAACCTCCCGACGGAGGCCATGCAGCAATTCGATGTGCTGGCACAAAAACTGTCCCGTACGCCCGACACCGAGACTTTGCAGTCGGTCTATCAACGTATGGTGCTGGTAGATCCCAACAACATCGCCGTGCACATCCGCTTTGCAGAGCTCCTCAGCCACATGGGGCGTTCCGACCAAGCGATCTTGGAGTTCGAGACCGGGTGCCGACTGCTCCAGACCGCGGGTCGCATGGACGACTGGGCTCGGGTTGCCGAGCGTTTGTTTTTTCACCGCCCGAACGATGCTGCGCTAGCCCGCAAGCTCGCGGCGTACTATCTAGAACGCAGCGACGCCCGTCGGGCACTCCCGCGGTTGCAGGTGGCGTACAAAGCCAACCCCAGGGACATCGACACCCTCGACCTCCTGGCCCGAGCATTTCGCGAACTCGGACAAATACCGAAGACTGTCTCCGTGCTCAAAGAGATGGCGCGGATACACGGCGAGGCGGGTCGTGCGCGGGAGCGCATCGAGACCTACCAGCGCGTACTCGACCTCGCCCCCACGGACGCTGAAGCACGTGAAGCCCACCGCGCGGGTTCGCGCGTCGGTCGAAAGCCGGCGTCCATCCCCCCCCCCATCGCTGTTGCGGCAACACCTGCGCCGTCGCCCGTCGATACCGGATCGTCCGTGCTTCGAGCACCGCCACTGCCCGCCGCAGCGACCGAAGCCGATCCCGGAGACGAGGTCATTGTCGAAGAAGACGACGTGGTCTTTGACCTCAAGCCGTCGATTGCGCCGTCGGAGTCTCAGCCCGGCGTGCGGGTACCCTCGAACCGCCCGTCACCGCGGACGACCCCTGAGACGGCGAATCCAATTGGCACATCGCCCCTGCACGGAGTGTCTCCTCCCGGGGTGGACGCGCTGCCACCGGGCCGTAAAACCCCGGCGAGTGTACCCACAGAGATCAACAGGCTGCTCGGCGAAGCCGACATTTTTTTAAAGTATGGGCTCAAGGCCAAGGCTGTCTCGCACTTGCACCGCGCCGCACAGCTTGATCCCGCGTCCATGGAGATTCACGGACGGCTCCGAGAACTCTTTGCCGGGCTCGATGATCGTACGGGCGTGGTGCGGGAGTCCGTGGCCATCGCGCGGTTTCTCGAAGCGACGGATGTTGAGGGTGCCCTCGCCGAGGTGGCCCACGCCCTGGAGATCGATCCGTCGGACGCGGAGGCTAGACAACTCCACGATCGGTTGGCGGGCGCTGAAGTACCGGTGCCCGAGGCGACGATTGATGCGACCCTGTTGGACGAGTCCGACGTGATGCTGGCGGACGAATCTCCGTCGGACGTACTGGAAGCCTACGCTGACGAGACGCGGACGGATTTCATCCCGCCAGGACTGGGAGGACCGTACGGATTTGAGGACGTGACCGAGCGCGGACCGTCGTTGCCGGAGGAGGACAAAGGCGCGTCGCACGACGCCCAGGCGATTACCCACAACGAGGGTGCGGGGGCGAACGCACTGCGTAGAGAAATCGAAGAGGGGCTGGACGAGGCGGAGTTTTTCGTGAGCCAGGGGCTCTACGACGACGCGCGGGACACTCTGTACCAGCTCTTGACGCTTTACCCGCATCACCCGTTGGTGGTCGAACGTTGGGAAGAAGTCGAACAGCTTGTTGCAGCGCAGACGTACGCGGGCGAGGAGGACAGGTCGTTTGCCCTGGCCGAGAAACTGGCCGAAGAAATCGACGGGCTTGGCGTGGAGGCGACGCATCCGTCGTCTCAGATTGACGTCGAGACAGTGTTTGCGCAGTTTAAGCAAGAGGTGGGGCGGCAGGTAAGCATTGAGGACTGCGATACCCACTACGACCTCGGGATCGCCTACAAAGAGATGGGGCTCTACGACGACGCCGTCGCCGAGTTCAAGATCGCCACGATGAACCCCGCGCGAAGGTGCATCGGCGAGACGATGATAGGGCTGTGCTACGAAGAAAAGGGAGACTACCCCGCGGCCGTCGAACACTTCAAACTCGGACTTCAGGCCAGCCAGCGCACGGAGCAAGAAGAACTTGGTTTGTATTTTGAGATCGCCGCGGCGTACGAGCACCTCGGAGATGGTTTAGAAGCTTTGTACTTCTACCAAAAAGTCAGCAAGCGAGACCCAGGTTTTCGCGACGTGACCCAGAAGATGCATGAGTTGCAAGCGCAGGCCGATGGTAGCCCGAACTCCGTCGCCCCGGGGATTGAAGACGTAGATCTGGCCTTCGATGAGTTGCTAAAAGGCTGATCGAACGGTGACCGAGGGCTCGGTTGGGTGAAGCGCCAGGCCCTCCCAGTGATCGGCGTGCGTAGCCCCGGCTGACCGCGGCCGTTCGGCCTTGGCATGGAGTT
>VFSW01002121.1_pt1 | contig 30080 bp, 24 predicted proteins | sample 5358111 | NCBI WGS metagenome assembly VFSW01 (sample SAMN11554181, study PRJNA540505) | mine drainage metagenome | isolation source: sediment from site ElyBrook_90M | place: USA: Ely Copper Mine, Vershire, VT | collected 2017 | reverse complement strand
AAGACGTAGTGCCGCAACACGCTCCAAAGCCCTGCCTATGACAGGGCTTTCTTTTTTATATATTTCGCGTAGTGTTCCCGACAGAAGTTCAACCCCTTGATAAGGAGTTTCCGCGATGAGAAATGCAAAGTATGTCGTGTTCGACGGTATGGACGGATCCGGGAATGGTACGCAAATGGCGCTCCTGAGGAAGCTTAGTCCTCAAGTGGTTTTCACCCGGGAGCCCGGAGGAACGCCGTTCGCGGAAGAGATACGAACGCTTGTCCTGGATAACCCGCTTGCCGGCAAATCAACGGCACTCAACAACTTCCTTCTTTTCTGGGCGGCGCGCGAAGAGCTTCAGCAGAACTTTGTCGTTCCGGCGCTGCAGTCGGGGAAACATGTATTTTCCGACCGCGGCGACTCGTCGACCTACGCGTTTCAGCTCTGCGGGGAAGAACACGAAGATCTTTTCCCCGCATTCATGTACATGCGACAGCTCGTGTTTGCTGAAGGCAGCGGGCGGCGCAAACCGGATCTCTACATCATATTAGACTTGCCGGCTGAAGTAGCGCGCGAACGAGCACTTCGGGACGCAACTCGAGCGCAGACTCACTTCGATGTTCGCGATGTCGAGTACTACCGGCGGGTGCGGGAAGGATTCAGGAAGTTCGCGAAATACGCATCGGTGAAATTCGTCGATGCGACCAGAACGCCCGAAGAGGTTCATCGCGACGTAATGCTGATCCTTGCAGCGAAAATGGTTATCCCGGAATTTGCCTTTGTCGCGTAGTGAAGCAGTACCGGCGCGCCCCTGGCGCGCCGGAATTTTTTATCCCGCATTTGGGCAGTTGCGTCGCCGCCCAAGGGAACATATTATTATTCTTGGTTGCAAGGAGACGACAGGTTCCGAGAACGGCCTGAGACTCCAATCCGAAAGCCATGAGATATTCGGCGAAGCTTGTCGAACCTCCTTGCGACCGTCACGACCCGCATCACGCGGGCCGTTTTTATTGATATACTCGCGCGTATGGAAGAGCGGATACGAAAAGCAGTCGGCGAGGCACTCGTGCAGGTAGGGGCGGGGGACACCGTGTTTGCGATAGAGCGCCCGAATGATCCCTCGCACGGGGACTACGCGACGAATGCGGCACTCGCGGCGGCAAAGTCACTCGGCGAAAAGCCGCACAAGGTCGCCGATGAGCTCGCGCGTCTGCTCATTGATTCTCTCGGAAAGGACATCGCAAGCCATGTTGCGGTCGCAGGGCCGGGCTTTGTGAATATCACGCTCGCGCGCGAGGCGGTGGCGCTTGCCGTCGCGGAGGCGGACGCGAAAGGCGAGGAATGGGGAAGGGGCGACGCGAATGCGGAACAACGTGTGATGGTGGAATACACCGATCCGAACCCGTTCAAGGAAATGCACATCGGGCACTTAATGAGCAATGTTATCGGCGAGGCCGTTGCACGGCTGAATGAGAACGAGAATGCGACCGTCATCCGCGCCAATTACCAGGGAGATATCGGCCCGCATGTCGCCAAAGCGTTGTGGGGTCTCCGGAAGGCCGGTGTCACGGAGCCCGCGACGGCGCATGAGATAGGGGAGGCATATGCGGCGGGTTCGCAGGCGTACGAGGAGTCGCCGGAGGCGAAAGCCGAGATAGACTCGCTCAATCAGGCGCTCTACGCCGGAACGAATCCGGAGCTCGCTGAGCTTTGGCGCAAGGGCCGCGACATATCGCTTTCCGCGTTCGAGCAGCTCTACAAGGTCCTCGGAACGCATTTTGATTACTATTTTTACGAGAGTGAGACTGCAGAATCTGGCGTACGCATCGTACGGGGCGGCATCAAGCAAGGTGTGTTTGAGGAAAGCGAGGGCGCGATTATTTATCGCGGCGAGAAGAAAGGTCTCCATACGCTCGTTTTCATCACGAGCAAGGGTACGCCGACATACGAGGCGAAAGATATCGGCCTCGCGTTCCTGAAAGAGGAGCGAGTGCAGAGCGATCGCTCTATCATTGTCACCGCCGCCGAGCAGATAGGTCATTTCAAGATCGTCTTTGCCGCGCTCGGTGAACTCGCGCCGCTCATTGCCGCTAAGACGACACATGTGCCGCACGGATTCCTCAGGCTTGCTTCCGGGAAAATGTCCTCGCGCGCGGGAAATGTAATCACCGCCGTGGAGCTCATCGGAGACGTCATCAAGAGCGCGAGTGAAAAGAATGCGGATCCGCTCATCGCGGAACAGGTCGCTCTCGGCGCCATCAAATATATGATTCTGCGGCAGGCGCCCGGGTCGGATATTATTTTCGACGAAGAAAAGTCGCTTTCGCTTGAAGGTGATTCGGGGCCGTATCTTCAGTACGCGCTCGTGCGCGCGAAATCGGTTCTCGCGCAGGCGGAGGCCGGCAAGCAGAAAAAAGAAAACGACGGTCCGAGCGAGCCGTATCTGCTTGAGCGCTGCATTCTGCATTTCCCGGAAGTTGTTGCGCGTGCCGCACGCGAGCTCTCGCCGAATCTGCTCGTGACGTATCTTACCGAACTTGCGGGAGAGTGGAACTCTTTTTATGCGCAGGAGCGCATTATCGGCGGCGCCTTTGAGGCGCACAAGCTCCTGCTCGCGCGCGCGTTCGTGCAAACGATGACGAACGGTCTCACCATTCTCGGTATCCCTGTTCCGGAGAAGATGTAGTTGCAGGAGGTTGTTAGCCGCGCTAAATTCATGTGCAGACTGTACAACCCCGTGCGGTGAAGAAAAAGGAGATTGCGTATGCCCTCGAAAAAGAAGGCGAACGGACGCAGATCCGTTCGCTGTGTGGAGGAAGCGATACAAAAGTGCGGCTGCACGACGGCGGAATTTTTTGCTCGAGTGGCCGTTATTGACGGCATTCCGAACAGCTTCAATACGAAAGCGGAGCTGGAGAAATACATTAATTTTCGGACACTCGGAGTCTCGGCGGACCCGGACTACAAAATTCCGAAACGCGTACTGGCCCTCGCCGACAAGATTCACGCGAGCAAGCATCCCCGGAACTATTTCAAAAGCCTGCGGCCGTCCGCCCGTCGTGCGGCGTCGGCGCACGCGTAGTTAAAGACAGGCCTTCGAACGGTCATGATGGGGAATCATGACCGTTTCCATTTTCGGTCGACAAACGCTACGATAAGCGGATATGGTGGATATGCCCCAGAAATCGGAGGCGGCAAAGCGCGAAGAAGCGATTCTCGCATTCTGGGAGCGCGAGGGCATATTCGAGAAATCGCTCGCAAAGAAATCCCCAAAAGGCGAATTCGTTTTTTATGAAGGCCCCCCGACGGCAAACGGAAAGCCCGGCATTCACCACCTCGCAAGCCGCGCGTTCAAGGACGCTATTCCGCGGTATCGAACCATGCGCGGGTATCATGTGCCGCGCCGCGCCGGGTGGGATACGCACGGCCTCCCGGTTGAGCTGCAGGTCGAGAAAGAACTCGGCTTCACCGGCAAACCGGATATTGAGAAGTACGGCATCGCCGCTTTCAACAAGAAGTGCCGCGAAAGCGTTTTTACCTACATCGACGAATGGGCGAGATTCACCAAGCGTATCGGCTACTGGGTTGATGAGACCAAGGCGTATTTCACATTCGATGCCGACTACATGGAAGTCCTCTGGCAGCTCTTCGCTCAGGCGGCGAAAGACGACCGCCGCTACAAAGACTACAAAGTATTGCCCTGGTGTCCGCGCTGCGGAACCGCGCTCTCTTCGCATGAGCTCGCGCAGGGCTATCAGGATGTAAAAGATCTCACCATCACGGCGAAATTCGAACTCGTCGATGAACCCGGTACCTATCTTCTTGCGTGGACGACGACGCCGTGGACATTGCCCGGCAATGTCGCGCTCGCGGTCGGCAAAGATATCGCGTACGGCATGTATGAGAAAGACGGAGAGAAAGTAATCGTCGCCGACGCGCGCGCGAAAGACGCCCTCGGCGATGAGTGGACGCGCGTGAAAGAGATACCGGCGGCAACGCTCATAGGGAAGAAATACAAGCCGCTCTACGACTATGCGTTTTCGCTTGCGACCGAGAGCGAAAAGCCGAAATTCGGGAAAGCATTCCAGGTGTACGCCGCCGACTTCGTCACGACCGAGGACGGTACCGGTATCGTGCATACCGCCGTGATGTACGGGCAGGAAGATTTCGAGCTCGGAAACAGCATCGGTCTGCCGAAAGTGCATCTGGTGTCGCCGGAAGGGAAATTCATCGCAGGCACCGGATTCCTCGCGGGTCGGTCGGTCGTCGAGGAGGAGACCTCGATCGAAATACTGAAGAATCTGCAGTCGCGCAATGTCCTTTTCAAAAAAGAGCCGTATACGCATACGTATCCTTTCTGTTGGCGTTGCAAGACGCGGCTCATCTATTACGCGCGCGATTCGTGGTACATCCGCATGAGCGACTTGCGCGGGAAGCTTGTCGCGGAAAATAAAAAGATACATTGGGAGCCGGAGTATATCCGCGAGGGGCGCATGGGCGAGTGGCTCGCAAATGCAAAAGACTGGGCGATGAGTCGTGAGCGGTACTGGGGCACGCCGCTGCCGGTGTGGCGGAGCGCGGACGGGAGCGAACAGCTGGTCGTCGATTCGGTCGATATGCTGAAAGAGCATACGAAGAAATCCGGCAACAAATATTTTGTGATGCGGCACGGGGAGGCGCAGTTAAATCTCGCACGCCGGGTTAACGGCCTAGCTGATGAAACCAATGCACTCACGGTCTCGGGGCGAGAGCGCGTCGCTCAAACAGCGAAAGAGCTTGCACAGGCAGGCATAACCTACATCTATACATCGCCGATGCCGCGAGCGCGGGAGACCGCCCGCCTCGTTGCTGATGTGTTGAATTTGTCCCCGGATCACATTATTCAAGACGACCGTGTTACTGAAAATCAATTCGGCACGATGGAAGGAATGAGTATCGACGAGTATGAAAAGAAGTATCCTCGCCTGTCCGACAAAATGAGTCTGACGCCGGGGGGTGCAGAGAGCTGGCACGCGGTCAAACAGCGCGTGACGCGGTGTTTTTACGAGCTTGAAAAGAAGCATTCCGAAACGGGAGTGCTTATCGTTTCGCATGAGGGACCCATACAGATGCTGGAGTCCGGATCACGCGGCTATAGTGACGCCGAAGCCGGTGCGGCTATTGCTGACGGTCGTTTTCGTTTGCCATCCGGAACGGTTCGACAGCTCGACTTCACTCCGCTCCCGCACAACGACGACTACGAGCTCGATTTGCATCGGCCGTACATCGACGTCGTCGTGCTGGTTTCCGAAAAGGGAACGGAGTTGCGGAGAGTGCCGGAGGTGATGGATGTATGGTTCGATTCGGGTGCTATGCCGTTCGCGCAGGCGGCGAAAGAGCGCGGGGAGGAACCGCTTGGGGAATTCCTAAAGAAAGTCGAATATCCGGCCGACTATATTTGCGAAGCCATCGATCAGACGCGCGGCTGGTTCTACACGTTGCTTGCCGTCGGCACGCTCGCGGGACGCGGAGCTGCCTTCAGAAATGCCATCTCGCTCGGACACCTTTTGGATGCCGATGGGCAGAAGATGAGCAAGTCGAAGGGGAATGTCGTTGACCCGTGGACGGAGATCGAGAAGTGGGGCGTTGATGCGCTCCGGTTCTGGATGTACAGCGTGACGCAACCGGGCGACTCGAAAAATTACGACGAGAAGACGGTGAAGGAGGCGGCAAAAGTCCTTTCCTGGTTTGAGAACAGCGCGAAATTCTACGAGATGTTCGAGGGCGAGGCGCGGGTTGAACGAAAAGAGACCGTACTCGATGCATGGATGCGCGCGCGCGTAGAACAAACCGTCTCAAGCGTCACGCGCGCGATGGATGAGTACCGGCCGTTTGAGGCGACGCGGGCGATAAGCGGGCTTTTCGAGGACCTGTCACAGTGGTATGTGCGGCGCATCCGCGACCGGGCGCGCGAAGGGGACTCCGCGGCTCTCAAGACCCTATGGCACACACTCCGAACTTCGGCACTCCTGCTTGCGCCGTTCGCGCCGTTCCTTGCGGAAGACATATTTAAGAAAGCGCGCTATGCCGATGACCCGGTAAGCGTGCATTTGGCCGATTGGCCTGAGAGTACGGAGACGGTCTGGTCGGCACTCTTTGGTGGTAAAAAGAAACGAGAGCTGCTCGAGGGCATGGAGCGCGTGCGTGCACTCGCATCCGAGGCGTTACAGTTGCGGCAAAAGGTCGGCATCAAGGTACGCCAGCCGCTCGCGAAGCTTTCCATACCGGGCCATCTTTCAAAAGAACTCTCGCATCTTCTTGCCGAGGAAGTGAACGTGAAGAAAGTCTCGATGGGGGCGGTGAAGATTGAATTCGATACCGCACTTACCCCGGAGCTTCTCAAAGAGGGCGACGAGCGCGAGATGTCGAGCGCTGTCGCGCAGGCGCGCAAAGCCGAAGGACTGTCACCGAAAGATATCGTGCATACGGATATGGCTCCGGAAGGGAAGTACACCGTCCTCCTGTCGACCGGTTCGGCGCGTTTCAATCTCGTACGCGATGCGGCATAAATACGAAACGCGCGGCATTGTGCTCTCACGGACGCCATTCGGGGAAGCGAGTGCGCTGATCACTCTTTTGACTCCCGAACTCGGATTAGTGCGCGCCCGCGCGCAGAGCGTACGTCGACCGGGGGCGAAACTTGCCGCAGCACTCGCGACCTTTGCGGAGAGCTCGCTCGTTCTGGTCCGCGGAAGAGAGGGTTGGCGTGTCGCCGGCGCCGTACTCGAGGAAAATTGGTTCAAGCGTCTGGCATTCATTGCGCCGCGCCGCCGCGCATCCCGCGTCTGCGGCCTCTTGCTGCGGCTCGTCGCCGGGGAAGAGAATGACCCGGCATTGTTCCCGGTCATGCGCGGCTTCTTCGGAGCACTCTCGGAACTTCCCGAAGATACGCACGAGGCCGCTGAAATGCTCGCCGCACTCCGCATACTTGCCGCACTCGGGCTCGATGCCGGCGGCTCTCAAGGAGAGGTATCGGCATTTACTCCGCCCGCGCTCTCGAGAGTCGCGGGGGATCGTGCAAAGTATGTAACGCGCATCAATCGGGGCATTGCCGCATCCGGCCTTTGATTTCTTGTATACTGATAGGTGATGCCGGCTTCCGAAGAAGATACTACAGGCTCTCTTGAGCGCACACGCAGGCGCCTCTACAATCCGGCCGCCGTGCCGGAAGAAAAACGCGTGCCTCTCGCTACCGCAGAGGCGCCTTCTCTGCCTCACGAATGGGAGAAACGTCCGCTCCCGGACATCTCTCATCGGGGCGAAAGGCATGTGCGCATTGCGGGCATATTTTTCATAGGCGCGTTTATTTTCTTCCTCATCTCGCTTGGCGTTGTTGGGTACTTCTTCTATTTCGGCGGCAATACGGTGTCGGTGGACAAGGTGACGGTTGATATTCAGGGACCGACGACGATAGCGGGCGGTGATGTTGTCCCGCTCTCGCTCACCATAACGAATAAAAATCCGGTCGCTCTTGAAAATGCGACTATCGGGATCGAATTCCCGAGCGGTACGCGTAGCGCAGCGAATGTCCTCACGGCGTATCCGCGGTACACGGAAAATCTGGGAGAGCTCGCAAGCGGCGCAACCGTGACGCGGTCCATAAAGGCCGTCGTGTTCGGCGGGGCGGGACAGACGCTTACGTTGCCGGTTTCTCTTTCCTACGGCACAGCCGGCTCCAACGCGGTCTTTGTGAAGAAATCTTCCTACGCGCTCGCAATCTCCTCGACGCCGCTCTCAGTGACTGTCGACTCTCTTTCCGAGACTGTTTCCGGGCAACCGCTCACCTTTACGCTCACCGTACGATCGAACGCAAACGTCCCGCTCAACAACGTTGTCCTTGCGGGAGTGTTCCCGTTCGGTTTCTCGGCCACTTCTTCGTCACTCCCTCTGAATAATTCAAGCTTCCTTCTCGGCACCATTGCTCCCGGAGCGAGCAAGCAAGTGACGCTTGTCGGAACGCTCGTCGGGCAGGATAAGGAACAACTGGTTTTCCACTTCACGGTCGGGACTGCGGACACGTCGACCAATCAGACGCCCGTCATCGCATACATGACACAGGACGCAACGATTACCATTACGGCGCCTTTCATCAACACGACGCTTGCGCTCAACGGTGATACGTCTCAGAACTTGGTCGTTACTCCCGGAAGCAATCAGAGCGTCTCCGTTTCGTATGCCAACACGCTTCCTACGAGTATTACGAATGCAACGGTCGCCATCACCGTGTCCGGTTCGGCGGTCGACTACAACAGCATCCAGACCACCAGCGGCTTCTATCGCTCTACCGACCACACGATTGTCTTCAGTCGGGACACCGATCCCTCTCTCGCAACTCTGGCGCCGGGCGCTTCCGGTATCGGCACATTCTCATTCTCGACGCTTCCGGCGGGAGCGCTCACTTCCGCACCAACTCTGACCTTCACTATCTCCGTTTCCGGTACGCGTGTAGGTCAGACCAATGTGCCTGAAGAGGTCAGTGCCTCCGCCTCGGAGACCGTAAAGGTTGCAACGGCTATCATGCTCACCGCATCCTCGCTCCATAGTTCAGGTTCTTTGAGCAACAGCGGTCCCATCCCGCCGCGCGCCGATCAGGCGACCACCTATTCGATCGTTCTTTCCGTGCAGGGCCAGGGGAGTGCTGTTGCCGGCGGGGCGGTTACGACCATTTTGCCGAGCTATGTCTCGTATACCAATCAAACGGCCGGCACGGGTACCTTCTCGTACGATGACGCGTCCCATACGGTTACATGGAGTACCGGCGATCTTGCACAAGGCACGAGTGCGCAGGGTGTTTTCCAGGTCTCATTTACCCCCTCTACCTCGCAAAAAGATTCAACGCCAAACCTTACCGGCAAGGTGTCTTTTTCCGGATACGATCGTTTTGCGGGCGTACAGATATCCGCAACGGCCGATCCGGTTACGACGGAAACACGCGGGGATCCGGGTTATAGCTCAGCCAATGCCATTGTGCAATAATCGAACCTTATGGCTGACCAGAACCTGATGGAAAAGATAATCTCGCTTTGCAAACGCCGCGGGTTTGTCTTTCCGGGTTCCGAGATATACGGCGGCCTCGCGGGAACCTTCGACTACGGGCCTTACGGCGTCGTGCTCAAAGAGAATGTCGAGCGCCTATGGCTCCGGATGTTCCGCGATGAACGCGATGATATGTACGGCGTCGACGCGGCCATTCTCATGAATCCGAAAGTCTGGGAAGCGAGCGGCCATGTGTCCGGATTCTCCGATCCGCTTGTCGAGTGTGAAAAATGCAAGAAGCGTTTTCGTGCCGACCATCTTGACGACAAGAAGAAGTGTCCCGAATGCGGCGGGAAATTGGGTGAGGCGCGGCAGTTCAATATGATGTTCAAGACGCATGCGGGCGCCATGGAGGATGAGTCGGCGACGGTATACCTGCGCCCCGAGACCGCGGGCGGCATTTTCATGAATTTCAAGAATGTCGTTGATTCGATACATCCTAAATTGCCCTTTGGCATCGCCCAGATAGGGAAGGCGTTTCGGAATGAAATCGCGCCGCGCGACTTCATCTTCCGTCTGCGCGAACTTTCTCAAATGGAAGTGGAATATTTCGTATCCCCGGCCGAGTGGGAACAAGCATTCGAGGAGTGGCGGGAAATGATGCATCTTTTCGCCGAGGCAATCGGCATACCGCAGAGTATGGTGCACGAACTTGAAGTACCCGCCGAGGATCGTGCCCACTACAGTAAGCGCACCATAGATTTCGAATTCGAGTATCCGTTCGGCCGCAAAGAACTGTGGGGCCTCGCGTACCGCACCGATTTTGACCTTTCCGCGCACGAGGCGGGTTCAAAGGTCGAACTCAAATATCTCGACGAAGCGACCGGAGAGAAATTTACTCCGCACGTCATAGAACCTTCGCTCGGTGTCGACCGCACGATACTCGCGATACTGACGAGCGCCTATCGCGAAGATGCTATGGGTAGCGACGTGCGCGTGTATCTCGCCCTTGCGCCGAAGATTGCTCCCGTAAAGGCGATGGTATCGCCTTTGCTGAAGAACAAGCCCGAACTCGTAGCGAAGGCGCGAGAAGTGCGCAAGGAGTTACAAAAGATTCATCCTGCTATCGCCTGGGACGATAACGGGAACATCGGCAAACGCTATCGCCGGCAGGATGAAATCGGCACGCCGTTCTGCGTCACCATCGACTTCGACACGCTCGGAGAGAAACCCGAGCTCAAGGACACCGTCACGCTCCGTCACCGCGACACCGGCGAGCAAGAGCGCCTTACAGTCGCCCTTGTCGCCGACCGCATCCGCTCCGCTATTGAATGAACGAAATGTGCTAGGATTTCCCTAATGAACAAGGAAATCAACGTTTCCATCACGCCGGGCACCATCTTTTCCGCGATTTTTATCATCGCTGGCGCGTATGTTTTCTGGCTTCTCCGCGACCTCGCGCTCCTTGTGCTGACCGCCATCGTCATCGCCTCGGCCATCGAGCCGGGCGTTGCATTCTTCATCCGTCGTCGCATTCCGCGTTTCGTAGCCGCACTTTTGGTCTATGTCCTCGTTTTCGGCTCGGTCTTTTCTCTTCTCTATTTCTTCTTCCCGCCCATCGTCGCAGATACGGCCGATTTCCTCTCCGCGATGCCGCGGTATCTTGATACACTCAACGCCACTTCCTCTTTCTCGAATATCACGAATGCGACCAGCCTAGTCGCCGATAAGGGAGGGATACAGTCATTCATACAGACGCTTCTTTCGCTCCAAACCGTTTTTGCGGCCGGTTCGGGCGGCGCGCTCCAGCTCTTCGCCATGTTCTTCGGGGGGATATTCTCGCTCGTGCTCGTCATTGTGCTCTCGTTCTACTTCGCGCTCCAGGACACCGGCGTTGATGATTTTCTCCGTATGGTGATGCCGGTGGCATATGAGGAGTATTCCGTTGATCTTTGGAAGCGCGCCCAGAAGAAGATAGGGCTCTGGATGCAGGGGCAAATACTTCTTTCGGTCATCGTCGCCATACTCGTCTATCTCGGCCTTCTCATCATCGGCATTCCGTACGCGCTCCTCCTGTCCGTCTTCACGGCAATAGCGGAAATCATTCCCATCTTCGGTTCGCTCATCGCGGGGACGGCGGCGGCCGTCGTCGGATATTCCGACGGCGGTGTCCCGCTCGGCCTCATCGTCGCCGGTCTCTTCATCGTCGTGAACCAGTTCGAGTCGAACCTCATTTATCCGCTCATCGTGAAAAAGATAGTCGGCATCCCGCCGCTTCTCGTCATTGTGGCGCTCATCGCGGGCTACACGCTCGCCGGCTTCCTCGGCGTCCTGCTCTCGGTGCCGGTCGCGGCGGTCGTACTCGAGCTCATCACCGATTTCGACAAGCGTAAACGCCGCGCTCATCACGCGCAAACCTAACTGATACATATGAGTGCGCGCTACCTCACCACCACGCTGCCCTATGTGAACTCGGATCCGCATGTCGGATTTGCGCTTGAGGCCGTGCAGGCCGATGTCCTTGCGCGGATGTGGCGTGCGGCGGGCGAGGAAGTGTTTTTTTCAATGGGCACGGACGAACATGGCCAGAAAATTCTCGAGGCGGCGCAAAAAGCTGGACAGGAACCGCAGGCATATGTCGACCACTATGCGATGGAGTTTCAAAAACTTAAGGAAGCGCTCGATCTCACGAACAACATGTTCATTCGTACGACCGATCCGTCCCACCTGAAAGCGGTGCAGGAGATGTGGCGACGGTGCGAGGCAAAGGGCGATATCTATAAAAAAACTTACACCGGTCTTTATTGTGTCGGCTGCGAGGCGTTCAAGACGGAAAAGGAGATTGTGGACGGCAAATGCCCGCTCCATCCCAGTCTGGAGCTCAAGGAAGTCTCGGAGGAGAATTATTTCTTCCGCTTTTCGAAATACCACGATGATCTGCTTCAATATCTCGAGCGACCGGAAGTGCTTATCCCCGAGTGGCGCCGTGTTGAGGCCGTCAATTTCGTAAAGGGCGGCCTTGAGGATTTCAGTATTTCGCGCGAGACTGTAAGGCTTTCATGGGGTATCCCGGTCCCAAATGATGATTCACAAGTGATGTACGTGTGGTTCGACGCGCTCACCAACTATATCTCTACGCTTGGTTGGCCGAACGATAAAGATGGGAATTTCAAGAAGTTCTGGGAAGAAGGAACCACGCTTCAGGTAGCGGGGAAAGACCAGTTGCGTTTCCAGTCGCTTATGTGGCAGGCCATGCTCATGTCGGCGGACATCAAGAATACCGACCGGATTTTCTATCACGGGTTCATCACTTCGGGCGGGCAGAAGATGAGCAAATCGCTCGGTAATGTCATCAGCCCACTCGACCTTGTACAGAAGTACGGCACCGATGCCGTGCGCTATATTCTTTTACGGCACGTAAGCCCCACTGAGGATTCCGACCTCACGCTCGAAGCCATCCATGATCACTACACGGCGCACCTCACGAACGGCCTCGGTAATCTTGTCGCGCGCGTGATGCAGCTCGCAGAAACGTATCTGCCGGAGTCGGTTACTACGTCGCCCGCGCTCGATGAGCCGCTCCGCGATTTCAAATTTAATGAAGCGATGGATGCTCTCTGGGCTCGCATGAGCGCTATTGACGAGCGTGTGACGACCGAAAAGCCTTTTGCGATAGTAAAAGAGAATCCGGAAGAAGGACGGCGTCTCATCACGGAGCTGGTCCGACAACTACACGCTATCGGTTCAAGCTTGCGCCCGTACATGCCGAAGACGGCAGAAAAAATAATTCAAGCCGTTGTCGCGAACAAAAAACCAGACAATCTCTTCCCACGGTTATGAACATGCGCTACGTCGATGTGCATAGTCATTTGCAGTTCGATCAATTTGCGCACGACGCGGACAAGCTTATCGGGCAGATGCAGGCAAATGATATTGCGAGTATCGTCGTCGGCGTGGATTACGAGTCTTCCAGGAAGGCAGTCATGCTCGCGGAAAAACATGACGGTTTGTACGCTGCTATCGGACTGCATCCGAACCATGCCGGGCAAGAGTTCTTTGACGAAGCGGCATACCGCGCACTCGCATCGCACCCGAAAGTCGTCGCGATAGGGGAGTGCGGGCTCGATTTCTTTCGACCGGTCGAAATGAATGATGAGGTGAAGCGTGTGCAAAGAGAATTGCTACAGAAACACACTGCGCTTTCTATTGCGGTCAACAAGCCGCTCATCATCCACTGCCGTCCGACGAAGGGGACGCAGGATGCATATGAAGACCTCATCGCTCTTTTGAAACAGGCGAAGAGCGAACATGCGCGACTACGCGGCGATATACACTTTTTTGTCGGCGGCACAAAAGAAGCCGAAGAGCTCTTCGCGCTCGACTTCACGGTTTCCTTCACCGCGGTGATAACATTCGCGCGCGATTATGACGAAGTGCTGCGGACAGTGCCGCTCCGGAACATCCTTTCGGAAACCGATGCTCCGTACATCGCTCCCGCGGCTCGTCGAGGGGAACGCAACGACCCGCTCGCCGTCGTAGACGTGGTGAACCGCATCGCGGAGGTCCGCGGCGAAGACCCGGAAACCGTTCGCGGCGCTCTCCTTGAAAATGCGCGGCGTATGTTCGCGCTGCCCTGAGAGGGGCGCGAGACGCCGCCCTTGCGAGGGGCAAAATCCCGTGCTAGGATGCCGTTATTATGGCTAATAACCAGGATGAAAAGGAGTTCATAGATGAGTCCGTCGAAGATGGAGGCGGAGATCCTCGCGTATATGAACTTGGCTTCCACCTTGATCCTGAACTCCCGAGCGAGGAGGTAAAAAAGGCGTACCAAGGGATACGCACCTTCATCGAAGGAATGGGCACTATCGTCGCTGAGGGTGAACCGGAGAAGATGCAGCTCGCCTATACCATTTCTCGCCAGGACACCGGCGGCCGTCGCGATTTTGATTCCGCGTACTTCGCCTGGATCGTCTACGAGGCCACGGCGCCGAATCACGCGGAGGTTTTGACGTCGGCAGATGTCGACAAGCGCATCATCCGCTTTATCGACATCCTTACGACGAAGGACGCCGCTCGCCATGCGGTCGAGATGCACGAACTCTCAAAGAAGATGCCGGAGCGCGCGGAAGATGCGGAAGCGGTACTCGGCAGCGAGCTTGATGCGGCCATCGAGAATGCCGCTGTATAATACAATCATGTACCTCAACAAAGTATTTCTCTACGGAAATCTCACCCGCGACCCGGAGCTTAAAGCGCTTCCGTCCGGAAGCAATGTCGCGAACTTCGGCATGGCGACGAATCGCACTTACAAGGACAAGAACGGACAGAAGCAGGAAACGACCGAGTTCCACAATGTCGTCGCTTTCGGCCGTACCGCGGAGGTCATTGCGCAGTACTGCAAGAAAGGCCGCCCTATTTTTGTTGAAGGCCGTCTTCAGACTCGGACCTGGGAAGGGAAGGAGGACGGGAAGAAGCAATATCGCACCGAGATTATCGTGGATAATTTCCAGTTCGGCGCTGACGGCGGCAAGGGTTCCTCGACGGGCGGTCAGACCGCTTCACACGAACAGCCGGCTCCGAGCGAGGGCGAGGCTATCAAGTACCCGGATGAAGAAATCAATCCCGAAGATATTCCTTTTTAATTTTTGACCATGGCATACCAAGCTGAACGCGAAGAAATAGAGATCAAGAAATTCATCGACTACAAGGATGTCGCGTACTTGAAGCTCTTCACCAATCCGCACGCAAAAATGCTTTCCAAAAAGCGCACAGGCATCCCGGCGAACAAGCAGCGCGATATCATGCAGGCCATCAAGCGCGCTCGTTTTATGGCGCTCATGCCGTACGTCCAAGCCTAAATAGCAAAGCGCAAAAAACCACCTGTACAGGCGGTTTTTTGTTGCTTACGTCCGGCGCCGGTTACGCCTTCTCGACGCGCTCGGTGTATTCGCCCGTGTCGGTATTGATACGGACGATATCGCCGGAGTTGATGAAAAGCGGCACATTTATTTTTGCGCCCGTGGTGAGTTCGGCGAGCTTGGTGCCGCCCGAAACCGTATTGCCTTTCACGGCCGGCGGCGCATCTTTCACGACGAGTTCGACTTTCACCGGTATCTTTATCGTCATCGGCTTCTCTTCGTAGGTCAGTACCTCGACGGATGAGTTTGGAGCGAGCCACTGCACCTTGTCGTGCACGATCTCTTCGGGGAATGAGAAACGATGCTTCGCATTGCCTTCCTCGGCGAACCAACTCTCGCCTTTATTGGTATAGAGGTATTGCGCCTGCATCTTGTCGATGTCGGCTTCGGTCACGGTCTCGTTCTGGTGGAACGCGATTTCGAGGACCTTACCGCCGACGAGCTGGCGCAATTTCGTCTGGTTCACCGGTTTCCTCTGCTGCATGCGGAAGATATGCGCCGACAGCACTTCATAGGGCTCATTATTGTAGTTGATGATGCACTTCGGGAGGATTTCGTTATAGGAGAGTACGGCCATGGTTTTGGAACTAAAGGTGCCCGAGGGCGGTTATAAAAAGTACCGCCTGAAGCGGATTCGTGTATGCTAGCAGACATAATGGATTTTTCAAGCACCGCTACCGATATCGGCACTCTTTCGGACGCCGAGGTCCTCGCCCGATCCAAAAAAGAACCCGAACTTTTTTCAATACTGGTACACCGGCATGAGGCGGCCCTGCTTCGCCGTGCGCGCACTATACTGAAGAGTCCGGAAGACGCCGAGGAAGTGGTGCAGGATGCCTTCACCAAGATGTACCTCTATGCGGATAAATATCATCCGCAGGAAGGGGCAAGTTTTTCATCGTGGATGTATACCATCCTCAATCGCGTCGCCTATACGAAATACCGCACCAAGAGCGCGGAGTGGGGGAAGCGGGCCGAGCTCGAACCCGAACACTACGAATCGTTGCCGGATGCGCGGGCGGAATTCCTTGAGGACCTTTCGATACGCGATGAAGTCATCGCGGCGCTCTCGAAGTTGCCCGAGACTGCGGCAAAAATATTGCGACTGCAGTTCATCGAAGGGAAAAGCCAGGAAGAGATCGCCAAGGCGGAGAATCTCTCGGTACCGGCCGTGAAGACGCGCATCCATCGGGCAAAGAAATTATTTAAACAAGTATATGACGAACAACATTATGACTAACCCGTCCGACATTGAGCGCGTCGTGATGCGCAGGGTGCATCTCATCCGCATACTGCAGCTCGTCATCTCGACGGTAGTGCTTGCCGTGCTCACCTTCGTCGCGGCGCTCTGGGGTATCGGCAGGGAAGTATGGGTCGCCCGCGTCTTCCAAAATGCCCCGCATGGGTCGCTTCAATTAGTGAATTTCTATATCTTTGCGTTCATGCATACGCATCTTATCGTACAGGTACTCGTCATCCTCACGTTGCTTTCACTGCTCTATCTCGTGCGTGAGACTGTCGTTCTCATTTTCAACACCCTTACCTCGGCGCGCGGTTAGCTCTCCGAGAGTTTCGCTCGTATCTGTTTCAGGAGTTCTTTAGCGACCTCTTTATTTTCGGCAAGGAATTTGCGCGAGGCGTCGTAGCCGACACCGAGTTTTGTTTCCCCCATTTTGTAGGTATTGCCGGATTTCGCGACGAGGTCATATTTCTCGCCGAGCGCGATAAGCTCACCCTCGCGGCTGATGCCTTCATTATAGAGCAGGTCGAATTCCGTCGTTTTGAACGGCGCAGCGACCTTGTTCTTCACCACTTTTACGCGTACCCGGCCGCCCACTACCTCTTCGCCTTTCTTGATGCTCGCGATGCGGCGGATGTCGAGGCGGACCGAGGTGTAGAACTTGAGCGCCTTGCCGCCCGGCGTCGTCTCCGGATTGCCGAACATGACGCCTATCTGCATGCGTATCTGGTTGATGAAGATGACGATGGTTTTGCTCCGCGCGGCGATGGCGGTGAGTTTGCGCAGCGCCTGCGACATTAGGCGAGCCTGTTTACCCATGTGCTGTTGGCCCATCTCGCCTTCGATCTCATCTTTCGGCGTCAGCGCCGCGACGGAATCGATAACGATGATATCTACATTGCCGCTCCGCACCAGTGACTCGACGATGTCGAGCGCCTGCTCACCCGTGTCCGGCTGCGAGATGAGGAGTTCGGAAAGCTTCACGCCGATGCGCCGTGCGTATTCGGGGTCAAGCGCATGTTCGGCATCCACGAATGCGGCGATGCCGCCGGCTTTCTGCGCTTCGGCGATGACATGAAGCGCAAGCGTGGTCTTGCCGGAAGATTCGGGGCCGAATATTTCGATGATGCGTCCGCGGGGAAGACCGCCGACGCCGAGTGCGGCATCAAGGCCGATGGAGCCCGTGGAGACGACTGGTATCTTCTGCGGCGCGCCCGCGCCGTAGGTCGTGATGGACTCATCGCCGAACTTCGTGCGTATCTCCTTCAGCGCCTGCTCGATGGATTTTTGCCGTTCGCTTTTATCCGTGGTCGCCGCGGTGATTGTCTTCAAGACTTTTTCTTTTTTTGGTTTTCCGAATGCCATAAGGTTAATTGTTAGGGTACGAAAATAGCGCGCGTTTCTGTAATTGACCTCCCGAAGCGGTCGGTCGCTACAAAGGTAAGTATAGAGCCTCCGCGGGGAAAGGTCAGTGTTGACGAGAAGCCGCCCTCCTGGTCATGAAGGACCGGTGCGCCGTCGAGCGTGAGCGCCGCGGCGCGGGCAGCTGTTCCTCGTATGCTCACAATACCGCCCGGGTAGGCGGCATTTGGGGCGGGGGAGAGGATGGAGAGAGAAGGTCCCGCGAGGAGCGGCCACGCCTCAAAGAGTCCGTAGCTGACGACGAGGAGGAGCACGAAAGCCATCAGGTAGCGGGTCATTGCGGACTAGAACACCTCCTCTTCGTTCTCATCCGCCGCGATTACGGCACTCGGTGCGGATGCACTTCTGGTGAGGACTTCGCGCGGCTTGCTCCCGTCTGAAGGACCGATGATGCCGTGTTCCTCGAGCACATCCATCAACCGCGCCGCTCGCGAGTACCCTATCTTCAATTTGCGTTGCAGATAGGATGTGGAGGCGCGACCGGCGGCTTCGACTGATGCGCGCGCGTCCTCGTAGAGGTCGTCATCTATCTCATCAGTGCCGAAGTCGCTGTGCATAAGCCCAATGACATCGGTCTGCTCGGTACTTACTCCCGGCGTGCCGAAGTCGATAGAGGAGAGGTCGCCGGCGTTGTGGCTCTTGATATAGCTCACGACCTTCTTCACCTCATTCTCGCTGATGAATGCCGTCTGGATGCGTACCGGCTTTTGCATGTCGCTCGAGAGGTAGAGCATGTCACCCGCGCCGAGCAGGGTCTCCGCGCCGGAGCCGTCGAGAATGGTGCGGGAATCTATCTGGGAAGCGACCTGCAGCGCCATGCGCGTCGGCACATTCGCTTTGATGAGGCCGGTGATGACGTTCACCGAGGGACGCTGTGTGGAGAGCACCAAGTGGATGCCGACCGCACGCGACATCTGCGCGAGACGGACGATGCTTGCTTCAAGCTCGCGCGGATAGGTATGCATGATATCTGCAAGTTCATCGATGACGATGACGATATACGGGAGCGCCTCGGGCATCTCTGCGGCACGGCTTTTCTTCGCCGGTTCAAAAATGGTGGTGTGATAGGAGTCGATGTCGCGCACATGCTCCGCCTCGAGGATGTTGTAGCGGCGCTCCATTTCCTTTGCCGCCCACTTGAGGGAGAAGATGGTTTTCTTCGGGTCGGTGATGACCGGCGTGAGGAGGTGGGGGATGCCGTTGTAGGCGGTGAGCTCCACGCGCTTTGGGTCGATCATGATAAAGCGCAACTGGTTCGGACCGTTGCGGTACAGCAGGGAGGTGATGAGCGCATGAATGGCCACCGACTTTCCGGAACCGGTCGCACCCGCGACGAGCGCATGGGGCATCTTCGCGATGTTCACATAGTGCGGTGTGCCGGTGATGTCGCGGCCGAGTGCGGCGAGAAGCGGTTTGGTGCTCTCCGACCATTCCGGTGCGCTCAAGAGTCCGCCGAGCCCGACCATCGCCTTGGTCGTATTCGGCACTTCGATACCGACGAGCGATTTGCCCGGTATCGGCGCTTCGATGCGCACGGGGTGCGCGGCAAGGGCGAGTTCGAGATTGTTTGCAAGCGAAACTATTTTTGAAAGCCGGACCCCTTCGGCGGGCTTTACCGCATACCGAGTGACGGTCGGGCCGACGGAGACTTCGTCCATTTCAAGATTGATGCCGAAGTTCTGGAAGGTGCGCTTGATGATGTTTGCGTTCGCTTTGATATCGCCGACGCCCGGCTTGCCGCGGTCTGCGCCGAGAATGGAAAGGGGAGGGGCCTCATATTCGGCGTCGAAGTTCGCGATGCCGGTGCCGACCCGTGAACCTGCGCCGCGATTGAAGACCGTAATAACGGGGTCATGTTCTTCCTGACCAGTCTCAACTTCGTACGCTTCATCCCCGGTTTCGGGTACGCCGACAACGTCACTGAATTCTTCCGGAATTTCTCCATCCTCCTCGATCACGCGCGGCCGTCGGATGCGTTCCCAGAGCGAAACCACGTTCTCACTGAGGAGCTCCACAAGCGCTTCGATGTCCGTCACGATGGCGATGCCGATAGCGATGGCCGCCACAAGGAGTACGAGCGCGCCCCAGAAACCGAAGAATCCCGCGAGCATCGTCCCCTCCCACGTACCCGTCATCCCGCCGAACTCGGAACCGGGGAAGAGACCGGCGAAAGCAAGAATGGAGGCAAGAGCGATGAGGAGGCCCGAAGCGGTGAGAGGTTCGAGCATGGGGCGGCGGAATCCCGCATAGAGGCCGACGGCGAAGAGTGCGAGCGGTAAGACGAAGGCTCCGATACCGACGATGGCGTAGCTCGTGGCGAAGACGGCAGTTCCCACGGGCCCCGCGGCCCCGAAGACAGCAAGCGTCAGAAGAACGCCGGCGGCAATAAGCACGATCGCGGAAGCGTAGCGGATGAGCGTGTCGTATTCCTTCACCTCTTCCTCGCGTGCACGCCCGCGTCCTGCACCTTTGCCGTTCCTGCCGTTGCTGCGACTCATAATAGGTATATTGTAGCATCACTCTACGAATCGTAGGGGGAATAAAAAACTCATTTCAAAGCCCGACTCGCCGGGGGAATAAAAATGGGTGCGCACCACAGGGGCACTTCATTTCCCTAAGCCCTACGGGCAAGGGAAATTGGTCGCTCCGGGCCGCTAGGCCAAGTCCAACCCCCATTTTTATTCCACCGGCTCCTCCGGCATGCTTTGAAATGAGTTTTAAGACAGCAGTAATTCCATACGGACGCGTGCCCCGGCACTCACACCCACACGGTTTTCAATCACTTGCGTCCGAGAGTTGCAGGGTGTGAGTGCGGGGGTATAATGTCCGATATTGTATGAGACACGGACAATCAGATATGGGACAAAGTACTGAAGTCCGGAAAATCCAGGCAAGAGATAAATATGCTCACCCAGAAGATTTTGTCCTAGAGAAAAGCATATTTGCTAACATATTTGAAAAGGACATTCGTAGGGTGTTCATCTATAAGAAAGCCGAACGGCTGGCAAAAGCTATTCATCTCATCACGCCGGCATTTGTCGAATCGGTGTCCCTGAAGAACCGTGTTGATGCGATCGCCGTCGGCCTCATCGATGCGGCGATACAGTCGCCTGCGTCGGCCCGGACAGCCCTTTCGCGCGAGCTTCTTGCGCTCTCAAGCGTGCTTGCCATAGCGCGCACGAGCGGTATTCTTTCCGTCATGAATGCCGAACTTATTGCTCGCGAGGCGCATATGTTGCTTCACGAAGTCGCCTCGTATGAAGAGCCGAGGCTTTCTTTTGATGAGACGCCGACCCTCTCCTCCATTGCCAAGGACGCGCTTTCGCGGGGGAACCGCCCGCAATCGCCTCAGGCGAGGAAGCGACAGCCGGCCCGCTCGGTGCTCGCAAGCCATAAAGGACATATAAAGGACACAGAAGTCCTATCGGACAGCCCTATAAAAGACAGGCGTGACGCCATTTTGTCCGTTATAAGAAACAAGGGCACCGCAAGCATAAAGGACATCTCGACGCTGGTCCGCGGTGTCTCCGAAAAGACTATTCAAAGGGAACTTTCGGCACTCATCAGCTCGGGAGCGGTCATGAAGAAGGGGGAGCGCCGTTGGAGCACCTACTCGCTCCTTTAGTAGGAGTAGCCGAGGGATTTGGCATAGCTAACGAGCTTTTGACTCTTTAGGTTGCATTTGCTAGTATTCCCTCTGTGATAGCAACCGAGGCATAGAGAGTAAAAAAGACCGTAAATCGGTCTCTTTTCGCTTCCCTAGTCTTGGCAGTTATCCACACACAAGTCCCCCGGAACGCTTTCCCCGCTATATACTAGTTGCTAGTCCTTGCGGGGACTAATTTGTTCCCGGAGGGGCGTACTTTGATAAACAATAGTCATGTTGAAAGACGGACTATTCAACCTTTGCCAACTAACCCATGGCGTACTGGTCGATACCGTACGGTGTGGGGTAGTGTGAAATTGAAAGTGCTTGTGCACGTTCTCAATTCAACTTGATTATTATGTGCTCCCTAAATTCTTAACAATTGTTATGCAAACGGTAACTACAAAAGCGATTGCGAAGGTCGCAGCAGTGGCGACCGGACTCGCGATGGCGACGTCGATGCTCTCTCTTGCGCCTATAGCGCACGCAGCGAGTCTCACGGCCTCACAGGTCTCGTCTATCCTCTCGCTTCTCTCTTCGTTCGGTGCAAGCAGTGCAACGATCGCAAACGTCAATGCAGCTCTCACGGGCGGCACATCGACGACTTCGGGCTCAACGACCACGACGACTTCCTCGTGCTCCTTCTCGGCTGATCTCACGATTGGTTCGAAGGGCGCGGCGGTAACGTGCCTTCAGCAGGCACTCATCGCGGCCGGTCACTCGATCCCTGCAGGCGCGACGGGCTACTTCGGTGCCCAGACGCAAGCGGCAGTGAGCGCGTGGCAGAAGTCGGCAGGCGTCACTCCGACAGCCGGCTACTTCGGCGCGAAGTCTCGCGCGGCATGGAATCTCGGCGGCGGATCGTCATCGTCTAGCACGACCACCACGACCACCACGACCACGCAGACAGCCGGCACGGGCAATGGCCTCAAGGTCTCGCTCGCGGCGACTTCGCCGAACGGCGCGGTTCTCGTACAGGGTCAGGGCATCGGCGATATCGCAGAATTCACATTCGCGAACCCGACCGCTTCTCCGATCAATGTCACGAACCTCAAGTTCATGCGCATCGGTGTCTCCAACGACTCGACGCTCAATAATGTGTACCTCTTCAACGGAGGCACGCGCATTACTGACTCGGCCGGTGTGAGTTCAGGTGCGTTCAGCTTCTCTGATCCGACCGCTATCTTCACGGTACCGGCAGGCGGCGTCTACACAGTCGCAGTCCGCGCGGATATCGCAGACACCACGTCGGGCCAGCAGATCGGTGCTCAGCTCGTGTCGGTGACCAGCAACGGTACCCTCGACTCGTCGGTCAGTCTCCCGATAAACTCGGGCTACCAGACGATCTCGGCGGCGAACCTCGCAACGGTCAACTTCAATGTGAACCCGACCCCGAGCGCGGCTATCACGGTCAGCGCGCAGAACGACTATCCGGTCTGGCAGGACACCGTCACGGTTTCCACCAATCCGGTGAAGCTCACCTCGATGAAGTTCACGAACCTCGGTTCTGCTGATAATTCCAACCTCATCAACCTTCGGCTCTACGTCGACGGTACGCAGGTCGGCAATGCAGTCCCGAATATGGCAAGCGACCGCTCGGTCACCTTTGACCTCTCGGCCGCTCCGTTCACGATGACGACCCAGAGTCACGTCGTGAAGGTTCTCGCGAACATCATCGGCGGCGCGTCGCTCACCGTACAGTTCTCGGTACAGCGCAGCTCCGACGGCATGTTCGTCGACAGCCAGCTTGGTCAGCCGGTAACGCCGACCTACAACAGCACGACATTCTCGGCTGCCACAACTGCGGCTATTACGCTGCAGTCGGCAAGCGCGGGTGTCTCGGTTGCAAAGGACCCGGCTTCTCCGTCGTCTAACGTCGCGGCAGGTTCTACGAACGTCAAATGGGCTTCGTTCGACATGCTCGCTTCGGGCGAAAACGTAAAGGTCACTGACCTCTATGTCTACGCAAGCTCCACAACGAGCGGCGGTGCCCTCGCGGGAGTCGGCGGCTTGAATAACGGCAAGGTCTACTTCAACGGCGTGCAGGTCGGTTCCACAAAGGATCTCGGCTCGCTCGTCGCTGCTAAGCAAGACTTCTCGCTTGGTTCCTCGCTCATCCTCCCCGCAGGTCAAACCGTCACGGTTGACATCTACGCGGATGCGCAGGACACGGCGGGTACCAATCTTCCGAATAACGCGACCGTCATTGTCTCACTCGCGGCTAACACCTCGAATGCACAGGGCGTGACCTCGCTTACATCGACCGGTGTACCGAACGGTACGGCAGGTACGAACGATGTCTCGGGCAACACCATCACGGTCTCGAACTCGTCCCTCACGGCGACGGCGTACACCGGCTATGGTGCTCAGACGGTTATTCAGGGCAGCAACAACGTCAAAATAGGTGCATTCACGCTCTCGACCGGTTCAACGGAAGGCGTCTCGGTTAACACCATCGCCCTCACGCTCTCCGGTACGAGCAATGCATCCATCACGAACATGATGCTCAAGGATGATGCGACCGGCAACGTACTCGGTACGACCATCACATCGCCGGCAAGCGGCACAAACGCGAATACCTACAGCGTAAATCTCACGATACCGGCGTCTTCGACGAAGACGATCGATGTCTACGCGAACGTCCTCGCGAGCGCAAATGCTGGTTCGTTCACCGTATCAGTTGATACGAGCACGACCGGCACAGGCAGCGTGACCGGCATTGCAGCTTCGGTTACTGCAGCGCAGCTTCTCCAGACCATCACGGTCGGTACAGGCTCGCTCTCGATCACGCGCGGTGCGGGTGATCCGGTCAGCAACAACGTTGTTGCCGGCGCAAGCTCGGTATTGGTCGGCGAATTCAATTTCGCAGGCGCAAGTTCGCCGTACACCGTCCAGAATGTGGCTATCCTCATTCCGAACGGCGAGGCAACTTCGGTCACGAACGTGACGCTCTCCTACAAGGACGTCAACGGCGCGACGCAGACGGCGACCCAGGCTGTTTCAGTCGGGTCTCTTAGCACCAACCCGTATGCGACCGCGACCTTCACCGGTCTCACGATGTATGTCCCGGCAAACGATTCTTCTAACCTCGATGTCTCCGTCGGCGTGCCGACTGTCGCATCAGGCGCAGTCTCGGGTACGGGCATCAACGTCTCGATCGATGGTGGCGGTACCTCGGGTACGAACGGGGACTTCAAGGCCATTAACGGCGCCGGTGTCGCTCTCACAAATGTGAACAGCACCGGTACCGGAACAAGTGGTCCGAAACTTCCTTCAAACGGCACGTTCTACGTCCGCAAGTCTGTTCCGACCTTCGCGATGCTCGCGGCGCCTTCGGCGACTCCGTCATCGGGTAGCGCCCTCTACCGCTTCAGCATCACGGCTGATCCGGCAGGCGCAATCGAGTGGTCACACCTCAAGTTCAACATCGCCACATCGGCAACAACTGCAGCAGGTCCTATGCTCTCGAACATGTACCTGACCGATGAAGCAAGCGGTGTGAGTCTCACGGACTCCGGCGTGTATGCGACGTCAACGATAAGCACGATGACGTTCAACTTGCTGACGAACACTACGGCGCCGCAGTACCAGCAGGTTGCGGCAGGCGCAACCAAGACCTACGACCTCTACGGCACGGTCAACAACTGGACGACCGGCTCGTCGATCACAATCTCGCTCGCTTCAGACAGCGCAGCGACCTCGACGACGGCCGCGGCAACGGTAGTGAACAACCTCTCCAACGTGGTCTGGTCTGATCGTTCGGCCTCAGGCCACTCGGTCAGCACATCCGACTGGACAGGCGGTTACCTCCTCAAGAACTTCACAACGAACGCAACGAGCTACTCCAAGTAACTCTTGCTTCGGGTGAATTCCTAAAAGGAATGACCTAAGTTCAAAAGTCTTCGGACTTCCGGCTAGAGAATCGGTCTAGCAAAGAAAGAACCCCCGCAAGGGGGTTCTTTCTTTTGTACGCAAAAACCACCCTGAAGGGTGGTTTTTGTGTTTTGGGGATAACAGCCCGGTTGACGGGAGGATGGTGTACAATAAACAAGACTATTATTATTCCGTCAATGTTCTTTTAATTGCTTATACTCTTATATGAAATCATTTTTCGCTCGCTCTCTCGATAGTGCGGTTCTCGGTGCGCTCCTTGTTCTCGGCACGGCTATCGTGTTTTCGTTCTCACTTATGCCGCACAGGGCCTCTGCAGCAGCTCCGGGAGCGGTAAATCTCGGGTCAGCGGCTAACTTCGCCATCCTCTCAAAGTCAGGCATCTCAACCACGGGGGCCACTTCGGTCACGGGAGATATCGGGGTGAGTCCGGCGGCGGCGACGTACATTACCGGATTTGCATTGAGTCTGCCGGCGGCAGGAACCTATTCCACATCGGCTCTGGTGAGCGGGAAGGTGTACGCACCCGACTATGCAACCCCGACCCCCGCCACGATGACCACGGCGGTCAGCGATATGCAGACTGCGTATGTTGATGCGGCCGGGAGGACGAATCCTACAGCGACCGAACTCGGCGCCGGGAATATCGGCGGATTGACGTTTCAGGCCGGACTGTATAAATGGTCCACCGATGTCACTATACCGGCCGACATTACACTCTCGGGTAGTGCAAGCGATGTCTGGATATTCCAGATAGCGGGAAATCTGACCATGAGCTCCGGCACGCACATTATCCTCAGCGGCGGCGCACAGGCCGCTAACATCTTCTGGCAAGTCGCCGGACAAACGACCATCGGCACGACGGCTGTCATGAATGGAAATATATTGGACCAGACAGCCATCGTACTGAATACCGGCGCGACACTAAATGGTAGAGCACTCGCACAGACTGCAGTGACGCTTTCCGCCGCTACGGTTACGAATCCCGGTGCCGCATCCGTTGCGGCAACCCCGGTAGTCACTGCAACTCCGGCCACACCCGCGACCCCGGCAACGCCGGGAACAGGAACAACGCCGACAACTCCGGCTACACCAGCAACGCCGGCTACGCCCGCGACCCCGGCCACGACGGCTGTGTCCGCCTCGGGCCTCTCGACCTCGCAGGTCCAGTCGATTCTTGACGTACTCGCCTCGTTCAATGCCGATGCGTCGACGCTCGCAAGCGTGAAGGCGGCGCTCCAGGATACGACGGTAGGTTCGGTGACGAGTGCCGCAGTGCATGTGTTTAAAGCCAATCTCACTACCGGTTCTCTCGGTAGCGAGGTAAAGGCGCTCCAGCAATTCCTCAACGCACACGGCTACACCGTCGCGGCAAGCGGTTCAGGCTCTCCGGGCAACGAGACGACGACCTTCGGGGCGGCGACCCGTGCTGCGCTCGTGAAGTACCAGAAAGCGAAAGGCATCACGCCCGCTGTCGGATATTTCGGTGCGAAGACTCGTGCGGCAATCAATGCAGGCAATTAGAGACTAGTTTGTAAGCAAAGCTTTCTCCCAGCGCTCGTTTGCGAAAGAAATATAGGAATCTTTCTTTCGCCTCTCTCGCTTGGTAGTGAATGCAAAACCGCTCCGCCCTCCGGCGTGAGCGGTTTTCGCGTTCGTGGTATCCTCTCTGCATATGCAGGTCACAAAAGGGCATTGGGCGGTCGCGGCCATGGGGCTTGTCGTGGCGGTTGCCGTTGCGGCATACGTCATACAGACGCGCGTGCCGGCACCTCAGACGAATGCAACGGATGCGCTCATAACGGCATCTTCGACCGTTCCTTTTGACGGCAACACGCCGACCGGGCAGGCGACCACGACGACAAACATTGTTCCCCGGCCGTTCCCAATCAATGCATCCGACGCCATCGCTTCGTGGAGTTTCAAAGGCGCTTATAGCGGGAATGACACGCTCATCGCGCAGGCGAATGCCGATAGTGCGCATTTGGAAGGCCTTCTGGGGAAAGGACAGTATGATGATTATGATCTGTACCTCGGCATCGGCAATGACAACAACTTGATGGGCGACGGCAAGGTGGCGTATCAATACTTCAACCGCTCCATCTCCATCCATCCCCAAAAGGGCCTCGCCTATGCGAATCTCGCGCATCTTATGGACGAACTTGGCGCCTACTACACTGCAGCCGACGCGTATGCAAAGGCGGTTGCGGTCGAACCCGGCATGCTTGAGTATCATATTGAACGGCTCACGTACCTCACACGGCAATTTCCTAAAGACAATGCGCGCATTTCCGCCGCTCTCGCCGATGCGGAGAAACAGTTCGGCGACAATGCGTCCATTCTCGCCATCGAGGCTCGCTGGCTTTCCGACCAGGGTCGCTACGCGGACGCTATAAAAGCGTGGGAAACGGTGAAGACGCTTTCGCCCGGTAAGGACATGACCGCCGTTGATGCCGAGATAGCGCGCCTCCAAACGAAACAATGAAATACATTGAGCGCGCGTATCCGTGGCTCTTGCTCGCACCCGTCCTTCTGCCGGTCGTCATATGGGGCGGGCTCATCTACCCTTATCTGGTACCGAAAACACTGCTCTTTTATGCGGTGACCTTGCTCACGGCGGCCGCATTCATACTCCTGGGAACGCATGGCCGCGCTTTCTACTATGCGCGACTGACTCGATGGGAGACGCGGATTCCCGTCGCGCTGCTCGCCCTTGCATATGTGACGAGTTTTTACGGCCTCGACCTCTACCGAAGTTTCTGGAGCACTTTTGTACGCGGTGACGGACTCTTGATGCTTTCGTGCGCGGTGACGAGTTTTTACCTCATTCTGCTGTACGCCGACCGCGCTTTCTTTGAACGATTGCTCCGCGGTGTTGCCGTTGTCGGAAGTTTCGTGGCCGTATACGGCATCGGCGAATGGGTACTCGGCGGCGGGCGCATCGGAAGCTTGCTTGGGAACGCGGCATTCTTTGCCGGATATCTCGGCATCGCATTCTTCGCGACGCTTGCCGCCACGCGAACACTTCCGAACACAATGCGTCGCCTTGCGTTTACCGGTGCGGGATTGCAGGTCATTGCAATAGTCCTTACCGCAACACGCGGTACGATACTCGCGCTCCTTGTCGCACTTCTCGTCGCGCTCATACATTTTGCTATGCGCGCGAGCGGACCGAAGCGCGCGTGGTCGGCGGGTATTCTTGTCGCACTCGTCATTTTCGGCGGCCTTTTCTTCGCGTTCCGTAGCGAACTTGCAAAAGTACCTTTCGAGCCTATCGCGCGCGTCGCTTCTATCGGGATAAATGATCCGGATATCGCGAGCCGTCTTTTCATCTGGAAGAATATGATGACGGAGATAGGGAAGAGCCCGTGGATTGGGGTCGGCGCAGAACATATCGATACGCTTTTCAATCGGTTCTACGATCCCACACAAATATCAGAGCAATGGTTTGACCGCTCGCACAATGCGTTCCTCGATTATGCGGCGCAGTATGGTATCGGCGGGCTCCTGTTGTACCTCGTGCTCATCGCGTCATTCTTCACCGCTGTCGTTCGTTATGCGCGTCATAATGACCGACCCACGGCCGGATTCTTTGCGCTCCTCGCGGTCACGTATGCCGTCCAAAACTTCTTCGTGTTCGATACCATTTCTTCTTTTTGGCTCTTGCTCGCGCTTCTCGCGGGGTTCCTCGCAGTATCGGCCGGGGACGCTCCCCGCGAAGTGCGCCGAGTGACCGCAATGGTGCGTCGTATTTCGTGGCCGGCCGCCCTCGCCCTCGCCCTGCTCATTATTCCGTTCTCGGTTCGTCCGGCGCTTGCGGCATATGACCTCGTTCAGGCCTACAAATACCAGCTCACGGATGTCCCGCAGGAAGTGAACTATCTCTCGCACGGTATCGCACTCGGGACCTACGGCGACCTCGAATACGGATACGAGGCCTATGACATGTACGGCAATTATCAGGCTCCGATTCTTGCCGGGCAGGCACGCATCGATGCCTATCAAGCGACGCTCTCCATTCTCACGGCGAACTTCAACCGATATGCCTATGATGCTCGCACGGCGCTCGATCTCTCACAGGTGCTCTCGCTTGCGCCCGAAGGGATTACAATCGATAAGAGCCTTCTTTCATCCGCGCTTGAACGCGCTATCCGTCTCTCGCCGAAGCGTTATCAGTCGTGGTACATCCTCGCCAATCTTTCCATCAGCCAGGCGAATCTCTATCCGCCGGCTTCGCCCGAGCGCATTGCCGGCTACGCGGCGGCGCGCGATATCCTCTCCCGTTTCATCGCGCTCGTGCCGACACTGTCCCAACCGCATTTCGTGCTTGCGCAACTTCTGTATGCTTCCGGCGATACGGTCGGTGCTGCGGCCGAAGCGGCGAAAGGGAAAGCCAGTTATCAGAGCGATCTCGAGACCGCACGCCGTGCCGCAAGTTACTATGAGACCGTACTCGATCTCCCCAATGCGGCGTTCTTTCTGACGGAGGTGGTGAAGCTTGACCCGACCAATGCCGCCGCCGCGAGCGATCTCGCAAAAATTCAATCCTATGAACGATCTAAACAATAAAGAACGAATCGCGCGCGAACGGAGAATGCTCCCGTTCTTCGTTGAGTTCGTGAAGTTCTCCGCCATGTTCGCCGTCATCGTCGCCGCGGCGCTCCTCACGCTTCACGCCGCGAGCGCCGCGATGCCCGGACAATAGTCAAATGATAGACACTAAGCGTCTGGCAATTTGCATTCCGGTGCTGTTCTGGTAAAGTGCTTTTTGTACGGACCGAAGACCGTAAGTGCCGATTTTGTCCAAGAGCAAAGCGATTGGATACAAAAGCGAGCATGCCGAACTTCTTCAGAAGAAGAGTCGGCGAGCCGCAAAATTGGGTGAATCTTACGTAGGGAGACCAGTAAAAAGGTCGAACTCTCCTTTATTTCGTTCGTACGAAAAAAATCGTATGGCAATATCAAA
>VFSW01002120.1_pt1 | contig 30082 bp, 29 predicted proteins | sample 5358111 | NCBI WGS metagenome assembly VFSW01 (sample SAMN11554181, study PRJNA540505) | mine drainage metagenome | isolation source: sediment from site ElyBrook_90M | place: USA: Ely Copper Mine, Vershire, VT | collected 2017 | reverse complement strand
TCCAGAGGCAGGCGAGGTAGAAGAAGGCCCGGTAGGTGGCAAGAAGATGCTCATGTCTTACCAAGAGTCGTCGGAACTGACCGAACCACGCGTTGGTCCGCTCGATGATCCAGCGGCGCTTGTAGCGGCGCAATTTCCGTCCGTCTTCATAGCGACGCTGCTTGTTGTTCTTTCGATACGGGGCGATCAGCTCGATGCCTCGTTTCTTCAATCGCACGCGCAGCGGGTCCGAATCGTAGGCGCGATCGGCGATCACCCGTTTCGGCTTTTGCCGCGGGCGGCCTTTGGCTCTCGGGACGCGGACTTCTTTGAGTGTGGCTTCCGCAAGCGTAGCTTCTCCCGGAGAGGCACTTTCAAGCCGAACTCCCAACGGAAGACCCTGACCGTCGACCAGTACCATCCACTTCGTTCCCTTGCCGCGCTTGGTTTTACCGACTGCGGAGCCCCTTTCTTAGCCGGCGCAAAGCTGCCGTCCAGAAAGGCCTCGTCAAGATATGCACAGGGCTTGCAAGCAGTGCCCAGAATCCTATCCGAGCCATCCAGAACGATGCGCTCCCTAAGTCACCCATTGCAGTCACCCATAAGCCCAGAATGGGCATGTATGGGCAGAAATGAGAAGGGCTGAGAGAAATGTAACTTATTGAATATAACTGATAAAGGTTGCTTTCTCCCCCTGTTCGGGACCAGGGGTCGGAGGTTCGAATCCTCCCTACATGACCAATAAAATCAACAACCTACACCATTTCCTAAAGCTCTAGAATGCACCATTTTTGCTGCGCGGAGCGCCGGTTGCGACGCAACTAAGCTGATTTCCCGGTTCCCGTTGAAACAGCATCCGGTGTGAGTCTTCTTCCTTGTGATGTTTGTTCGTTTCGTCGCTCTCCTCTGAGTTCATCACCATGCCAACCACCGACGAAACTGCATTGGCCTGTTCGCCCCACCAAGTCTTGCGGTAGATTTCGAGCGTGGTTTCCGTTTCGTTGTGGCCCATGATGTCACGCGCAATCTTCGGACGTGCCCCAGAACATCTCATCAGGTTGGCGTGCATGGATCTGAAGCTATGGAAATCAACTTCCTTTGAAAGACCAAGCGCCTCTGCGACCGCCTCCAGATGCCGCAAGACATTCTCCGCTCGGTCGGCGTTCCATTCCGGGAGGCACACACGAAATCTTCTGCCTTACAGAATTTTGTCCCCGCCCAGATCCGGGTGAGTGCCTCCGTGATGACTCCCAGTTGATCGAATGCGACTTGCCGACCATCCGCCGCTTACCGCACATCGCTATTTCGGCGCGGCGGATAAGGACTCTGATGGAGGGGTATTGAGGCCGGCAAGTGTGTACTCTCCCAATAAGCGGACTGTTGCGATACCGTCGAAGGTAACTGGGACCCACATCCCGCCCAGTTCCGCAAATTGCAGAGTGATATGCAGGTTCTTGAGCCAAAAGGAGGGGCTCTTAGCGGGGACTCCTTCGATTCGGCGGATGCGGAAACTACTTGCATCTATCCAAATCTTCCCGCGCAAAAGGTATTTATCCTTCCGCTTCGGGAAGATCGCAAAGACGTACTCGGGAACGACACCAAAGTTCTGTCGCCTAAGAAAAACGAAGTCATAGTTTGCCCGGCTGATCGCGGTATGGTGTTCTTCGCTCGCCGAGTCCGTTTCTCTGTCTAACAGTTCACGAACCATCGTTGCTCCCGATAAGTTACCCTTTGTCTGAGTAATCTTGTATGTCTTCTTGTCAGGAGGGATGAAATCGATCTCCGCCATAACCTCAGAGGTTGGCTGCTTGTCATCGCCGCGGAACACTTTATATTCTCGCGTCACCTCATACGGCCGAGAGTGAGTTGCGTCCTGGTGCTGGATGTCCTCCAAGCGTTGCAGGATCAGGTTCAGATTGGGAGATCCGATTTCCGCTGCGGAGGAAGGTGTCTGTGACGAAGAGGCGAGCGTTGCCAAGAGAAGGAGACCCGGCAACAAGAGCATTGGCGGAGTTGCTTTAGTGCGTCTCATACGGAAACAACCACACAGAAGGTCGAGTACAAATTCAAGTTTCCGAGAAGAGCCGCGCCCCTCTTGACGAGAACAACAATTTCACACCTCGGCATCAAAGGGCGGCTGATCTCACTATCGCTGTTCCTGACGCATCGGCTCCCCCTGGTAACGGCGTCGTCGTCCTGACGTCGTTCTTTTCCTGGGTCGAGTTGTAGTTACCTTGCGAGCGCTTTTGTTCTCTGAACTCGCTTCTCTATTGCCTGTCGTAAACCAGTGTTAGCGTCATCGCATTTCCATCGGTGTCTGTATCCGTGGCCGTCATCGTCAGTGTCTTGCCGTCGCTCGAAATCACGATGCGCCACTGGCACGATAGTGTCCAGTCGTATTCTTCGCTTCATCAGTGAACATATTGGCATCTACCTGCCTGATCGAGACGGTGTCATATGGAACTCCCTGGCCTGTGACTACGGCCGGCGTACCACATAATTCGCCGGATAGCTGGTGTCGATCGCGGTGCCGTCCGTCCGCTCGCCCGTGGTCGTTCCCTTTACGCATGCGGGAACCGCTTCCCGCATGCCGTCATGCTTTTTACCGGCCAAGGCGCCGGGGTGTACTTGGATGCCGCGATGTTGACCTACCAGGCGCCGTGAGAATTGTCGGCTTCCAAAGCGCCCAACGTGGTAGTGATTGCCAAAAAGACCAAAGCCAGACCGAACATTCTTCGCATGATGATGCTCCTCTTGAAATTGCGTTGACCGTGAGCACCACCGCGCCGGCTCACTTACTTATCCAACACTCTTTCAATCTGTCCGATCTTCTTTTGTACCTTGCCGGTGAGCTTTTCATTCTTCCCTTTGGCAGTCAGGTTGGGATTGTTTGTGACCTGCCCCACCTTCTCTTTGACCGTGCCCCTCGCCTCGTGCAGAGTGCCTTTGATTTCGTCCTTCGTGCTCTGTGCCATTTTGTTTCTCCTTTGTCCGCGGTTCACCTGTATCGACGAAAGTTTACGGCCGCATTGCCTGGTAGCGTTCTGATCCGGAACAAGACGACTCCGCAAAATCTCAGTTTGACGAGCTGGCCTTCTGGTTCTTGACCTGCAAGTCGTTCACTACCTGCTTCACATTGGGAACTGACGAAGCGATCAGTTCGACGTGCGCGCGCGCGGATTGCGAATTGACTTCTCCCGTGAGTGTGACAACGCCATTCTTGACGTCATATTTGACAGCCTTCTGGAGCTTGTGTTGGATGAGAGCTGCGTGAAGGTTATTCTCGATCCCCTTGTCAAGATCCGAGTTCATCGCCTTTGCATCACTTTCATCGCCCGAAGGCATCATGGCAATCTGATTTGCGACAACCTGGCCAGCCGCGAGCGATTTTGCAATCGATTCGGCTTGTGCCTTGTCCGCGTTTGCTGCAACGTGTCCGCCAAGGGTCACGACGCCTTTGTTGCGATCCTGGCTTACGGAGACATCTTTGAGTCCGGCCTGGTCGAGCGATTTGCGGATGCTGTCAGAAACTTCAGGTGATTTCCCAGCCGTTCCGTAGCAGCCTACAAAGAGCAACGCTACGACAAAGGCGAACACGGTCAAGTACAGTTTATGCGTCTTCATATTCCTCCCTTGTTGAGGCATAGGATTCAATCCACAAAGACCGCTCACTCCGTCGGCGTCTTTCGCCTCCGTGCAGACAAACCCTGCTGAATTTCTTTAGCGCATACCCATTCCACCGAACACGTAGAAGAGCACCAGAATCAAAAGGACTAGTCCGAAGATCCCGATGCCCCCTCCGTTCCCCCATCTGCGATATCCGTAATAGCCACCGCCGCCGCCAAAGACAAGCAGCAGGACGACAGTCAGCACGATCAGTAGCATGGAAATCTCCCTTCAATTCCGCAGTGGTTTCAAACTTCCACTGCGGTTAATCGTCCGAGCATCAAATGGGCGAACTAACCATTCGGATATCCGCTTTGTGCCCGGCCGCGACGCCCCACGTTTTGGTGGAAGGCCTTAGTGGCCGAAGTTCGGACCACTTAGGAAATCTAAAGCAATTTTCGGTACCGTGGATGTTCAAATTGGCTCACGTTGCCGGTTGATCGTTTCAGAAGCTGAATCTGCAGCGGTGCAACAAAGTCTCCATTTCCGGCGTTTAGCACGGACGCATTCATGTTGTTGCTGGCAGCAAACTATCGTAAGTGAACTGGGTGGGTTGAGGCGGAGATCTGAATTCTTCCTGACTTTCACTAAACCTGACGTAAATCAGAGCTTAGATTGGCCCCATTGACTGAATTGGCTGTACATTAACCCGCACCTGCAAGCACGGCCAGATCGGGTAGATCCGTCTATCAATTTTCTCGAAGATTGCGGACGAGTCTTCGGCCCCCTTCTGTCACAGGGGGAAGGGACGGAGCTCAGGCTGTTATATCGAGGTCATGGGCGGGGACCTGGGCCGGGGGCTTGCGAAACACACGCTGCTGACCTGGCCACCTGCGTCACGCGACGGTTGGGCATGAGCGCGACCAGCGTACCCAAGAGGGCGATGCCGGCGCCGATCCATATCCAGAGGACGAGCGGGTTGAGAAACGCCTTGATGATCGGCAGTCCGCTGTCCTGATTCTGGCCTTCATAGATCACATAGAGGTCCCACAATGGAGTGGAGTGGTTCGCAACCATTGACTGCATGGTCTGGCTGACCCGATAGAGCCGCGCCTCAGGCCCCAGTTGAAACTGTTCCTTGCCGCCACGGGAGACATCGATCAGGGCGCGCTCGGCAACATAGTTGTCGTTGGACTCCTGTGTGAAACCGCGAGAGACCAGATGATAGGGACCAAGGTCCATGCTCTGGCCCACATTGAGTTCTGTCTCGGCGCTGCGGTTGAAAGCTGCGCCAGCAAATCCGATGAACATCAGCACGATGCCGAAATGAACGATAAATGCACCGTGACGGCGCGTATTGCTGCTGAAATACTGCAACATCGAAGAGAAGAGATTCTTTCTGGATTGCTGCTGAAGTGAAATTACACCACGTGCAAATTCCGTGCCGATAGCTGTCATCACAAAGCCAGCGAAAGAGAAACAAACAAGCGCGTAGAACGAGCCACGATTTGCCCAGGGCTGGATGCCACAACCAATGAGCACGACGGCGGTAATCGCACCAACGATGCCAGGAACTATGAAGTTTTTGCGCACTCTATTGAATGAAGCCCCGCGCCCGCCAAGCAGTGGCGCTGTGCCGGTGAGCAGGAGCAGGAAGAGCCCGATGGGGACAACGACGCGGTTGTAAAACGGCACCCCGACTGTGACCTTATTGCCGTCAACAAATTCCGTGATGACCGGCAAGAGCGTTCCTAAGAACACGGCGACGCAGGCGGCGAGCAGCACAAGTATATTGAAAAGAAAACTTGATTCCCGCGAGGCGAGCGCTTCAATTTTATGCTCGGTTCTCAAATGGTCCCGCCGCCGCACAAAAGTGAGCACACATACCAGCAGAACGAGCAGGAGAAATGTCCAGAACCAGGTACCTATTGAGGATTGGCCGAAAGCGTGGACGGAGCTTACGATGCCCGAACGGGTAAGCAGCGTGCCAAGGATGCAGAGCAGAAACGTGGCAAAGATGAGCCAGATATTCCAGTTCTTCATCATGCCGCGCTTTTCCTGCATGATGGTTGAGTGCAGAAACGCCGTACCGGTAAGCCATGGCATCAGCGAAGCATTTTCCACTGGGTCCCAGCCCCAGTAACCTCCCCAGCCCAGCACCGCATAGGCCCAGTGCATCCCGAGGATGATTCCGCAGGTAAGAAAGAGCCATGTCACCAGCGCCCAGCGACGGGTAGTGGGAATCCACTTCTCTGCTGGTGAACGAAGCATTAGCGCTCCGAGAACGAAGGCAAATGGCACGCTGAACCCGACGAGGCCGAGATAAAGCAACGGTGGATGAATCACCATTTCCGGATACTGGAGCAGGGGGTTCATGCCATAACCGTCGGCGGGTATCGGTCCGGACACCATAGCAAAGGGCAAGGCAACGAAGTTCAGTAGAGAAAGAAAGAAGACCTCAACACCGGCGAGAATGGTCGACACCAGGGCGATGAGCCGTAGATCGGCATTGCGGCGAAGTCGGAGCACGAAGCTATACCCTGACAGGAGCCAGGCCCATAGCAGGAGGGAGCCCTCCTGGCCAGACCATAGCGCGGCAAACTTGTATGCCCCGGGGAGCGCACGGTTGGATTCGCGCATAACGTAGGCGAGGGAGAAGTCATTGGTGAAAATCGCCCACAGCAGCGCGAAGACTGCCAGCGACACCGCCGCAAAGCTCGCCAGGCCCGCAAGCCTGGCTGTCTCGGCCAGGCGCTCCGGTGCAATGCGAGTACGACTTCCAGTAGAGAGTTGACGCTGGGCAATAACTCCCGCAACGAGGTTATACGCGGCGAGCGCGAGCGAGAGCAAAAGCGCAAAGCTGCCCAAAATAGCCATAGGTGAAGGACTTCCTTTCAGATCAAGCTGCATAACGATATCGCGGCGGAAGCTATGGCTTCATGCCCGGCGAATCGGGTTGGATTTGGCCCGTGGCCAGTTCGAGAGCGAGCCAGGCAATCGCTTCTGACCGCTGCGCCTGCAAGAGCAGGGATTGGCTGTTCAGCACACCCGCTTCAGCCTCAAGCACAAAGTTAATGACGGTACGGCCAACCTCGTACTTGGTTTGTTCGTTCTTCAGGATTTCCTGGGATTGCACCACGGCTTCCTGCATGGCCTTGACGCGCGCCTGGGCGCTTTGCATCTCTGCATACGATGTCTGCACCTCGCGGGCGACATTCAGGCCGGCCTTACTTTGCGCTAGCCGGGCCTGCTCCGCCTGTGCCGCTGCCGCCTTGATCTGGCCGCTACGGCGTCCACTGTCAAAGAGCGGCACGCCGATGTGCACTCCTACGGCCCAGTCATTCACCGCGCCGTGAGTCGATCCACTCGGCACTGGTAGAGAAGGCAGGAGCCTGCCAATCAGGGTGGGGAATCCAATCGGGTTTTGCGCACCGTACTGGATTGCAGTGGCGCGGAAATCAATGCGCGGCCAATAGGCGCGGTGCGCGGCGCGCTCCAGGTCTGCCGCCGACTTCGTCTCGAGCATGGCTGCTTTGAAATCCGGACGTTGCCGCAGAGCAGTTTGCAGAAGTTGTTGCTGGTCCGCAGTCGCAACCGGTGTAAGCTCCGATGCGGACGAGTACGCGAGCGCCGGCAGTTGCCCTTCGTAGCCCATAGTGGCGGCCAGTGAGCTGAGAGCGGCCTGCCTTCCAGCTTCGAGTGTGGCGGAATCGCTGTCGATTTGCGCGATCTGCGTTTGGATCTTGAAGGTGTCGACGGGTACGGCTCGACCCGCTTTGACCAGTTCGTTGGTGCGGTCGAGCAGCGAACTCAAACTCTTGCGGGTGAGCGCGGCAGAGTGCAGCAAATCCTGATACGTCAGAGCATCCAGGTAGAACTGCGCCACATGGAAGATGAGCTCCTGCCTGCTGCGGTCCGTCAAGATCTTCGCGGCGGAGAGCCGTTCGCGGGTTGCGTTGAGTTCGAGCGAAGACTTCTGGAAATCCCAGGCCAGCATGTGCAGGTCTGCGCTGCCGGAATAGGTGGTCTGCGCAAAGCGCAACAGCGACGGTGGTGCTCCGCCGGGGTAACCATGTTGGAGCCGGCTGCGGCCAAGGTCTCCGGCAACATCCAGTTCTGGCAACAACGCGGATCGAGCGGTGATTACGTTGCCCTGGCGCTTTGTTATTTCGGCAACCGCCGACTTCAAGTCGGGGCTATGATCCAGTGCATAGGCAACCGCCTGCGGAAGAGTAAGTTCTGGCGGTGCCGGTTGCTGTTGACCCAGCAGCGCACTGGAAGCAGCGACAAAAATCAGAAAGGATCTCATCGCAGATTTCATGGCGTTACCGTAGCTCCTGTCGCGTCAGCCACTGGCTCGACTTCCCGTAGGTGAAAGTTCTCAGGCAGCCCATGTCCAGGCAGCTTTTCATACATCATGTAATAAGCAACAGGGATGACAAGTAGGCTGAAGAGGGTGGAGGCGAAGAGACCAAAGATGAGCGACCACGCCAAGCCTGCAAAGACCGAGTCCCTTGTGATGGGCCACGCACCCAGCATGGCTGCGCCGGAGGTGAGCAGGATGGGACGCAAGCGCACGGAGCAGCTCTCAATCAGCGCCTGAATCAGCGTGCGTCCACGCGCCAGGGCGATGTGCACGAAGTCCACGATGATGATGGAGTTTCGCGTCACGATGCCGGCCAGGGCAATCATCCCGATCATAGCCGGCGAACTGAAGAATAATGGGTCGGCGAAACCACCGACCTGTCGCACGCCAAGGTGATTCAACAACCAGAAGCCCGGCATGACACCGATGACCATTAGCGGAATCGCCATCATAATGACGATGGGTAACCGGAACGAACCCGTCTGCTGGCTGAGCAGAATGTAGATCGCGAGCAGTGCGCCCAGGAAGCCGAATCCCAGATCGCGAAAGATGTGCATGGTGAGGCGCATCTCTCCTTCATCCCACCAATTCACGGTGACACCGTCCTGCACAGCCCAGAGAACGCCTCCGCCTTTTTTGAACAGCGTCCGCGTAGTCAGCGGGCGCGGTCTCGCGTTCTGCTCGGGATGGCCCGCTGCTGCCAGTTGCTCTGGCGTGCGCTGGTCGGCGCGAATATCAAGGATGGTCTCTACCGGAGGCCGCCCTGCCATCTCCGCCGTAACATATACGACGCGCTCAAGATTGCGATGATAGATAGTCTTGTTCTCAATCGTCTGTTGCCAGCTTCCCAACTGCGACATGGGAACCAGATTTCCCTTCTGGCCGCGCACGTAGATGCGCGAGAGATCCGTTGTGCTGGAACGGTCCATGCGCTCTGGCCACAGAACGATCGGCAACGGGTTGCGCTCAGTGGGGATTGCAACTGTGCCGGCCGTCACCCCCGATAGCGCCATGCTTACCGTGCGATTGATATCGTCAGTCGTCACGCCATTCAACGCTGCCTTGGCCTTATCCACGGTGAAGACCTGCTTCTCCTGGTTTTCTTCGACGGTATCATCTATATCCACAATTCCAGGCTCTTGCCGCATCCTGTACTTCACAATTTGCGCATCATGAATTAGATCTTCATAGCTGTCGCCAGGCCGGCCGTACACCGCGGCCACTACCGTGGACATAACGGGAGGGCCGGCCGGAAGCTCCACAACCTTCAGCTTCACCCCATCACGGGCAGCAATGGCCGTCAGGTCGTTGCGCAAGCGCAGAGCAATTTCGTGGCTGCCTTGCATCCGGTCCGTTTTGTGAATGAGGTTGACGCGGATGTCGCCCTTATCGGGCGCCTGCCTTAGAAAGTAACGGCGTGACATGCCGTTGAAATCGAACGGCGAGGCCGTGCCGACATAGGACTCAAAGTCGGTGACCTCCGGAACCGTCCGGAGATAGTTTTCAAAATCACGTGCTGCCACATCTGTTCGCTCTAGGCTGGTGCCGCTGGGCATATCCAGTACCAGCAGAAGTTCGTCCTTGTTGTCGAAAGGCAACTGCTTGGGCTTGACGCGCCGCGTTCCGACCAGCATCAGGCTGCCGATGAAGGCAAGAACGATCGCTCCAATAAAGATGTAACGGTTCCTGCGCCGGGTGAGCAATGGCTCCAGAAGAGGACGGAAGAAGCGATAGGTCCACATCTGCTTCACGTCGGATTCGGCTGCCTCTTTTTCGGGAACCTTACCGTCTTTGCCCGGCTTGTAACGCCGGCGCATCACCCAATACGCAAGCCAGGGCGTAATGGTGAAGGAGACGACCATAGACATCAGCATCGTCATGGGCACATTGACTGCCATGGGCCGCAGATAATCGTGCATCTCCTCAGTGACAAAGAAGAGCGGCGAGAACGAAATCATAACCGCGATGGTTGCGGCAATCAGCGGAGGCCGAACCTCGTTGACTGCCTCAAGGACGATCTGGCGCGTCGCTTTGCCCGCCATGCGGAAGTGACGATGGATGTTTTCAACATCGACAATTGGGTCGTCAACCAGCAGGCCCAGTGCGACAGTCAAGGCGAACAGAGTCACGCGATTGATCGAGAACCCGAACAGGTAGTTTGCCGCCAGAGTGAACCCGAAGACGCAGGGAACGGCCACCGCAACCACCATGGCGTCCCCGAAACCCAAGCCGATGGTCAGGAGCGCGATGACCACAATGATGCCGACGACCAAACCCTCGACGAGTTCGTTGACCTTGTCATCTGCGGTGATACCGTAGTTTCGGGTAACGGCCACATCTACATCGGCGGGCAGAACCTCGCGCTTGATCTGCTCCATGCGGACCAGCAGAGCACGCGCCACTGTTACGTTGTTTGTGCCCTTTTGTTTGGCAACGGCAATAGTGACGGCAGGCTGTTCAAGCAGCAGCGGTTGCCCTGGATGATTCACGCCGCCAATCCACGTGCCCGCAGAACCGGCGTGTTTGTTCAGGTTCCATGCGGATCCCTGACTGATGCGCACATAGTCGGTCACTTCCCCGGGGCCGTCGATTATCTGCGCCACATCGCGCAAATACACAGGCCGTTCGCCGGACGTGCCTACGACGCAGGAAGCTACGTCAGACGCACTCGCGAAGAACTTCCCCGTCTCCACGCGAATGTCGCGATCATTCCGCGTGAACGACCCGGATTGGAGGCTGCTGTCAGCTCCCGCCATCGCGCGATAGATATCAAGCGGCGTCACATGGAAGCCCGCCATCTGTTCCGGATTCAGCCGTACCAGCACTTCGCGCGGACGCCCTCCTACGATGAAGCTGATGCCTGAGTTGGGCACGGCCTGCAGGCGGTTCTGCACCTCTTCGGCAATGCGCCGAAGCTCATAATCGTCGCGACTGGGACTTGTCAGCGTGAACGTGACGATGGGAACATCGTCGGTCTCTCGCGGCTTGACGACGTAGCCAGTGACACCTGCCGGGATTCTATCCGCATTCTGCGTAAGCCATTTGTTGAGCTTGACCAAGCTGCGCTCGCGGTCCTTCCCCACATAAAAGCGCACGGTAACAATGCTCTGTCCCGGCATCGAGCGCGAATACACGTACTCCACACCGTCAATCTGATAAAGGTAGCGTTCGATCGGCGCTGAGACGAGCTTCTCAACCTCTTCGGCCGAGTGGCCCGGATAAGAAAGAAAGACGTCGGCGTTGGGAACGACGATCTGCGGTTCCTCTTCACGTGGCGTGACCATCAGTGCCGCACCGCCCGCGATGAGCGCAAGCAGGATCAACACGATCGATAGATGCGATTCCAGAAATGCGCGGACGATCCGTATCGTCACGCCTTCGCCATCGTGCTTCACGGCTGCAACTCCTTACGGGGAGCGAGCGACACCTTCTCGCCGGCAGCGAGTCCGCTGAGAATTTCTATCCGGTCGCCGATCATGCGGCCTTCCTGCACCGAACGGCGGTGCAGCACCCCGGCTTCATCTACATCCACCATCGCCAGTTGTCCCACGCGCAACACAGCTGCTTGCGGAATCATGATGCGTGCGTGTTCGCCTACCGATATCATCATCCGGCCAAACAGGCCAGGAAAGACATTCTGGGTATAAGGCAGCGCGACGCGCGCGGTGATTGTGCGACTGGACGAATCGGCCGACGGCACGATCTCCACCAACCGCCCCTGCATCTGTTTATCAAGCGAATCCAGGTGGATGTCGTAGGTCTTGCCGATGCGAAGCGCGCTTGCCTGTTCCTCTGGAACCGCGGCCTCCAGCCACAGCTTGCCACTCTCGTACAGGGTCAGCAGCGGCTTACCGGGTGTGGCTATGTCTCCGACATCGGAGAGCTTGTCAACGACAATCCCGTCGTATGGGCTACGAATGACAGCGTAGCCAAATGCAAATTCCGCGTCATGCTGGGCCTGCTGGTATGCGGCAACGTCGGCGGTTGAGGTCTTCAGCCGCAGCGTCGTCTCATCGAACTCCGACTTGGGAATGACCTGCTTTTCATAGAGAGCTTTATCCCGCGTATAGTCGCTCTGTGCCTGATCCCGTGTGGCTTCGGCGCGGCGCAACGCTTCCTGGGCCTGCTGCCTTCTTGCGTGAAGATCCCGGTCGTCGAGCCTGACAAGAACGTCGCCACTACGAACATGTTGGCCGGCAGAGACCGGCAGTTCAACAACATTGGCGGTTATGCGGGCGGAGACTGTGGTCTTGAACTGCGGCTCCACCGTCCCTACTGCCTCAACAACCTGCGGCTCCGTAACAGCAGAGACCGTGTAGAACGCAACGCCCGCGGTAGATGTCTCTGTGACCGTCACCTTTCCCGGATGAATAGTACCGCGGTGGAAAGCTCCACTCAGCCAGACCATCATAAAAATGATGAGCAGAATGGGAACGCCCCACCTCAGGTAGTTCCGAAAGAATCGCTTCATACCAGATATCTCCCGCAAGGTTGATCGAATGGCCCCCGGTTCCGATGAGGAGCCCCCGGTTGGTCGTTTCCCTTACTTTTGCACTGCCGCCATCGCTTCGAAGACAGGCTCGGCGTCGCCGACGATCTTAGTGGCCAGCGCAAGCCGCACGATGTGCACGGTCTCCAGCACCTTCTCCGGCGCGATTCCCTGTATTTTTGCTTTGTTGGCCATGGCCTGAATGCAGGCCTTGCTGCTGGCGGCGAGCGCGGATGCAAGATAGATCAGCGTGCGCGTCTCTTCATCGAGCGCTCCGTCGGCAGGCATTGCGTAGGCTCTGGAGCGCAGATGCTCGTACAATATCCCTTCATCGACCGCTACGGCCTTTTCGATGGCTGTAGGGATTGACCCCATGGATTTGCGCATCATGCCGAAAACTTGTTCAACGCTGGGTTTCTGTTCCGGATTCATGTAATGTTTCCTTCCTTCATTTTTCCTGCGTATTGACTCGTAACAGGAATGAACTCAAATTGCGTGCCTGGCGTTACCCAACACTTCCGCTTTACATCTATTCCTTGCTCGACAAAGGCGTCCGTGAACCTCTTGCGTATGTGTTGGGCGCGCAAACCAAAACCTCGGCTGCGATCTAATTACCGCCAGTTTCCTGGAGCATCTTCTTGATCTCGTCAGAAGGCGGCACGCGGCCCGCGGCTCTAACCTTTCCGTCAATCACGAGCCCCGGAGTCATCAAGATGTGGAACTTCATAATGTCCTTGATCTCGGTTACCTTTTCGATCTCCGCTTGCAGGCCAAGTTCCTGAACGGCCTTCTCGGCATTCGCCGTCAGCATCTTGCATTTGTTACAACCCGTGCCCAATATTTGGATTTTCATGAGTTACCTCGATCTCTCCTTGAGTACCTGCGTGGCGCATGTGAAGAAGTTAGAAACACACGGCGTCAGGAGTCTGTAATGCACAAATGTTCCCTGCCGACGGTCCTCGACGATTCCGTGAGCGCGAAGCAGGGCAAGATGTTTCGACACAGTGGAGGCATCGCTTCCCACCAGATCGACGAGTTCTCCCACCGTGCACTCCCCGCGGCTGAGGCGATCCACAATCTTCAGCCGGGATTCATTAGCCAGCGCCCTGAGAACCTTCGCCTGCTGCGCAAATACGTTGAGTTTAGTCATCACTCCCGTTACATGGCAAGATGGCCATATATGCAATATACGAAAATAACAAAATGTAACCCGCCCCGGTTGTGATGGTCATCACGGCACAAAGAGATGTGAGTCGGCCCGATTCGAGTCAGGTTGATTGCAAGATCTGGCCTATCCAATAGTCGAGGTGTAATGTTCTGTGTCGAGCGTCGGAGTACATGATGCGTTTCCGAGATCTCCCTTCAGTTGTGCCGCCTTGCAGCGGTTCAGTTGGCATGACAGGTTATGGCAGGTGTAGAAACGCATTTTGTAAGCCGAAGAATCATTGTCCACTCTTCGCACGCCAGATTTCGAAACAGACACTGGGTTGCCCGCTTTCATCTCATTGCTTCTGCCAAAGACGGACGCGAATCTCGAAGAGGCGGTGGACAACGGTGAAGAAAAAGGCTGCTGACCAACCGAGCAGTAGAGGGCCGGTTACCGATTCCATCGCCCCCACCAATCGCCATGCCCGTAACAGCACGAGATCACCGTAACCAGCCGTCGAATAACTGGCGGCCGAGAAGTAGAGGCTGGATTCCAAATCGGGAAGGCAGTTGCGCCAAACATAGAAGCCGGCCCACAGGCCGATCTCTGCCAGATGCAAGCCCAGGATGACACCGAACAAAAGCAGAAACACGGGGAGATTGCGCCGCGGCCGGAAATCTGCCTCGATTTTGTGCCATTGCCGCGTCTGCCAATAGAGTAGGCTCAGCAATCCAAGGGCATGGATGAGAGCGCTCAGGAAAGCCAGAACACATGCCGCGCTCACTGCTTGTAGCATCGGGGTATTCTCTCTTTCTCAACCCCTTTACTGTATGGCCTGGTTTCGTTGGCCCGATCAGGCCCGTGAATCACATGACGAGGTTGAAAATGTAACCAACGATTAGAATCCCTACCGTCACAACGCCCAAGAAAACGGCGATCAACTGCGGGCGAAGGACCTTGCGCAGAATGATGGTCTCAGGGAGTGACAGGCCGATGACCGACATCATGAAGGCCAGCACGGTGCCCAGAGCCGCGCCCTTCTGCAGCAGCGCCTGCACAATGGGAATGATTCCGGCAGCATTCGAGTACATCGGAACGCCGATCAACACAGCCAGCGGAACCGACCACCACGCGCCCTTACCCATAATGTGCGCCATGAAGTTCTGGGGCACGTAGCCGTGAATGCCTGCGCCAACGGCGATGCCGGCAATCACGTAAGGCCACACCTTGCCCACAATGTCGCGCACTGCCTCGCGCCCCTGGAGTATTCGCGCAGACCAGCTAAGCAGCGCGCCCTCGTCCGTACTGTCGCCTATCTGCGCCTCATAGACCCACGGCTCGACATAACGTTCCAACTTTAAGCGGCCAATGGTCCAACCGGCGATCATAGCAATTAGAAGCCCCGTTCCCGCATAAATGACGGCAACCTTCCAGCCGAAAAGTCCGAAGAGCAGCACCAGCGCAACTTCGTTGATCATTGGAGCCGCGATGAGAAATGAGAACGTCACGCCCAGCGGCACCCCCGTCGTAACAAAGCCGATAAACAAGGGCACTGCAGAGCACGAGCAGAACGGAGTCACCACTCCCAGCAACGAAGCCAGCACGTTGCCCAGCGATTCGCGTTTGCCTGCCAGAATCGCCCGCGTGTGCTGCGGTGTGAAGTAGGACCGCACGATGCCGACGCCGAAGACTACCAGCACCAGGAGCATCAGAACCTTCGGCGTTTCGAAGAGCATGAACTGGACAGTCGAGCCAAGCCGCGTGAGCGGAGATAGGTGCAAGACAGAGAAGGTAAACCAGTCTGCGAACCCTGCAAGGCGGCTATAAAGCTCCCACCAAGCGATTAGCCCCAGGCCAATGAGGACTGCACTGCGGAGCAGCGGCCCCTGTTGCGTTGGCTGCTCCTTTTGCTGCTCGACTTGATATGGCTGATTTTCCAGTATTGCCATCATTCATTCCTTGACGAAAGCCTTTTTGCTGGGTCGAAACTCATGATCACCGCTGTTCACTGACCGTCGCTGTTGGGCTGCTGCGCGGCTCATCGCGGTTGATGATGTCGCTGCGCGCAGCCAGCGGATTTTTGCTATGGTCCGGGAAATGGTAGTTGGTGAGGCGCTCAACCACCACGGCCTGTTCCGGCGGCGTGTTCAGCAGCTTGCGGCTATATTCATTGGCGTCACGCTCAAAGCGGTCAATCTCAGCGGGCTCAACAGACTCGCCGCGTGCACGGCGGGAGCGGATGGATTGCTCCAGCGCCGCAAGCGGCGCGGGATACAAGCCAGGCCGCAGTGAAACCCGCACTGCCTCGCCCGTCGATATGCGCTGTACGATGTAGCCAACGCCAACCGAATCGGCCAGCATAAGCGTCCCCTGATTGATGCGCGCGCCCGTCATCCACGCACCCGCATCCGCACAGCACGGACAATTTCTCGAGACCGTCCGCACGTCCGTCCGGTCCACTACACCGTCGGGAAATAGCTCCCGCAATGCAGCGCTCAACTGCACCCAAGACGTCACCAGACCGTCGCAAAGGTGCCCGTGCATCCGAGCCATGTCTTTCAGTGTGATGCTCTTGGGTTGGAGGTTACATCTGCCCAGGGCGCTGTCAGTATCCACGACCTTAAGGGGCTGAAGATAGCGGGCCTGAGCGGCCCACTCAGGGTAAAACTCTTCCTTCCCCGCTTGCTTCTGCGCAGGAGCGCTCTGTGCAACGCTGACCGTTGCAGCGATGAAGAGAACCGCAAGGAGCGCGACAATACGGGGGCGGACCTGCTCCGGCTCGGCACGACGCTGCTGAGAACTACTGCAGTCGCTTCTTGCTGAATTCATTCGCGCGTTCATCTCGTACGCTCCTTCAGAACCTGCGTCGCGCATGCAAAGAGGTTACAGACGCATGGCGTCAGCAACCGGTAATAAACGGTTGTTCCCTCACGCCTGTCCTCAACGATGCCGTGCGCGCGCAGCAACGCCAAGTGTTTTGAGACCGTCGACAGGTCGCCTCCGACGAGGTCTCTCAGCTCTCCGACCGAGCATTCCCCGTTGTTGAGCCGGTCCACAATCATCAGGCGGGATTCATGGGCAAGAGCCTTGAGCATCTTCGCCTGCTGCGTGAATATTGCACGATTCTTCATAACCATCCACTATATGCCAGATTGGCCAAGTACGCAAGTATCTGCCCCACCAAATATAAGCATGACGATTTCATGCATGCGGATTCTAGAGGAGAGCGGCGGAATTGCGCCGCATCTATGGCGCGCCTTCGATGGGATCGACAACGAAGTACGGGCTGTCAGTAGCGAAGTAGCGCCTCCGTATCCAGAAAGCAACGTTCACGAGCCCGATCAATGCAGGCACCTCAATGAGCGGGCCGACGACGCCGACGAATGCCTCGCCGGAGTTCAGGCCAAAGACGGCAACGGCGACTGCAATTGCCAACTCGAAGTTGTTGCCCGCAGCCGTGAACGATAGAGTGGCGGATTGGGCATAGTTGGCACCAAGCCGTTTGCCGATCCAGAAGCTGACGAGAAACATAATCAGGAAATAGATAACCAGCGGGATTGCAATGCGAAGAACGTCGAGCGGCAAGCGCACGATCAGATCGCCCTTGAGTGAGAACATCACCAAAATCGTGAAAAGCAGGGCGACCAATGTGAGGGGGCTGATCCGGGGAATAAATCGCGTCCGGTACCACTCCTCGCCTTTGATTCGAATGAGAATGAAGCGAGTGACGAACCCGGCGACGAATGGAATGCCAAGGTAGATTGCGACACTCTTTGCGATCTGGGCGATACCAACATCGACAACGCTGCCTTCAAGGTCAAGCCACTTTGGGAGCACTGTAATGAAGACCCATGCGTAGAGGCTATAGAAGAGAACCTGAAAAACGCTGTTGATGGCAACCAGTCCGGCAACGTAGTCCGTATCGCCATCCGCCAGCTCATTCCAGACCAGAACCATCGCTATGCAGCGGGCGATACCGATGAGGATAAGCCCGCGCATGTAGGCAGGTTCGCCACGCAGGAACACGATGGCAAGGACGAACATGAGCGCTGGTCCAATGAGCCAGTTCTGGACCAGAGACAATCCGAGAACACGCTTGTTGCGGAAGACGTCGCCCAGCTTCTCGTATCGAACTTTCGCTAGGGGCGGGAACATCATGATGATAAGCCCAATGGCAATCGGGATGTTCGTTGTTCCACTCTGAAAGAGTTCAACGAACCCAGCTGAACTTGGAATGAAATGGCCGATGGATACTCCAAAAGCCATTGCGAGGAATATCCAGAGGGTGAGGAAGCGGTCGAGAAACGAGAGTTTCTTTCGCTGCAACGGGGTGCAGACCCGACCCTGCGTATAGAGTTTGCTGGACATCGCTATTAGGCCTCAGATGAGATTGAGCAATCGACTGGAATGGGTAACGGTGCGCCTTCAAGAGCAGCGAACTTCGCTGGGCAGCAGCAGGCTTTTGAGAGACGCGCGCGGTCTGCCTGCATCGCCCGCTCGTCCTTCAGCCACGCCAGCGTTTGACGCAGAACCTGGGCGGCACCAATGTTGGACGGCATGGTGATGCGATAGTGCATCCACTTGCCTTCGCGCCGGGCCTCAACGATTCCAGCATTGCGGAGATACGCCAGATGCCGGGATATCTTCGGTTGCCCCTGCTCCAAAATCTCAACGAAGTAGCAGACGCAGATTTCCTGATCTCTCATCAGGTTGAGCAGGCGGAGACGCGTATTGTCTCCCAACGCCTGGAAGAATCGCTCCATGTTGAACGAAGATGTCTTTGCCGCCATGTCTTACTTATATGCCTTGACGAATACGTTTGCAAGGCATATAGTCGTTTTTGCGAATATGTTTCGGGGGAACACCTTGTCAGAGCAGATATTGGAATCAGTCAGATCGAAATACGGAGCCGTTGCCGAGAGTTCACTGTCGAGCGACCACGCTGGAGTGAAGGCTGTTGCCGAGGCCTTCGGGTACTCTCCTGAGGAACTTACTTCGATTCCCGCGGAAGCGAACATGGGCCTGTCCTGCGGCAATCCCACGGCTACGGCTCACATCAGACTGGGTGAGGTGGTCGTTGATCTCGGCTCAGGCGGAGGTCTGGACGTGTTCCTCGCGTCGAAGATGGTGGGGCCTGCAGGGCGAGCCATCGGCATTGATATGACACCCGCCATGATTGAGCGGGCGCGCGCAAATGCCACAGCGGGCGGGTACACTAACGTTGAGTTCTACCAGTCAACCATTGACCGGATTCCGCTACCGGATTCTTCTGTCGATTGCGTTATCTCGAATTGCGTCCTAAATCTTGCGCCCAACAAGCCGGCCGTCTTCCGTGAGATTGCGCGCATTCTAAAGCCCGGCGGCCGCGTGGCAGCGAGCGACATCGCCTTGAAGCGAGAGCTTCCCGAAGAAGTTGCACAGAGCGTAGCCGCCTACGTCGGTTGCATTGCCGGAGCCATCCAGATCAACGATTACCGGGCCGGACTCCATGCAGCCGGCTTCGAACATGTCGAGATTGTGGACAGCGGCGCCGACCTGAACGCGTACACCAAGGTTGAGGGCCAGACCGGATGCTGCTCCCCAAAAACGTCTCCCTCCAATCCGCTCAACGTCATTGAAGAGACCTGCTGCTCTTCCTCTTCCACACAGCCGTCCTCACTGCACGATGAGTTGAAGACGATTCTCTCGCAATACGACGTAAATGAGGTTGCGGCGAGCGTCAAGGTGTACGCCATCAAACCGGGGGCCAAGACTCCCACTGCTGGCTTTGGCCCTGCATGCTGTTCGTGAAGAATGCACAGGCAATCTAAGTTACCACCGACCTCTGCGCAGAAGGACGATCGATATGACCCGGTATAACGTTTTGTTTCTCTGCACGGGAAACTCAGCCCGCTCCATCATGGCTGAGGCAATCATGAACCGCAAGGGCGCGCCGAACTTCACGGCCTTCAGCGCAGGAAGCCATCCCTCGGGTGCTGTGCGGCCAGAGGCTATTCACCAAATAGAGAAGGCCGGTTTAAGTACTTCGACTCTCCGGAGCAAGTCCTGGGACGAGTTTTCGGTGCCTAGTGCACCTCAACTTCATTTCGTCTTTACCGTCTGCGACAACGCGGCCAATGAAGTTTGCCCCTTGTGGCCTGGGCAGCCAATCACGGCACACTGGGGCATCCCCGATCCGGCTGCCGTAAAGGGCACGCCCGAGGAGATCGAACGTGCCTTTTCTAAAGCCTTCGCCGTACTGGACCGCCGCATCAGCCTTTTCCTTTGTCTGCCATTGGCATCGCTGGATTCCTTTGCCTTGCAGAGGGAGGTCGACAACATCGGAAAGCAATAAGCAAATGAAGAGGAACAATGGTTAAGGTCATTTTTGCTTGTGTTCATAACGCCGGCCGCTCACAGATGGCGGCTGCCTTCTTCAACCAGCTTGCCGATCGTGAAAAGGCAGAGGCGATCTCAGCCGGAACAGAGCCCGTCCTGCGAGTCCACACCGAGGTTCTTGCCGCAATGCAGGAGGTCGGAATTGACCTCAGCCACGCCAAGCCCCAGAAGTTGACCGAAGAGCTGGCACGTAATGTACAAATCATCATCACTATGGGTTGCGGTGACAAGTGTCCGTATGTGCCGGGCCTTCGTCGAGATGACTGGCCCCTGCGCGATCCAAAAGGGCAACCTATGGACGAAGTTCGCAGTATAAGAGATGAGATTCGTGGCAGAGTCCAATCCCTGCTCGTTAAGGAAGGTATTGGCGCGGAGTAACGTGCAGACTCTATGCCGGCATTTCTCTTCCCTTTCCTGGCAGAGAACATCACAGGCAAGTACGTTCACGTGGTCCCGTCGTCTCACTACAGGTTTCATCGCTGCTGAGAGACAGGTCATGCCTTGAGAGCTGCAGCGTGAACGGATTGCACGATGGCCTCTAGAATCGCGAGGGGATTTGGCGGACAACCTGCCACTGTGTGATGAACAGGAATGATGTTCGCAACGGCGCCTCTGCTGGCATAGTTCTCTCCAAAGACTCCGCCGCAGGTTCCACAGTCTCCTACAGCGACAACTAACTTGGGGTCGGGCATGGCATCGTACGTGCGCTTCAGAGCCTCTTCCATATTTATAGATACCGGACCGGTTACCAGCAACAAGTCGGCGTGACGCGGGCTTGCAACGAATTTGATCCCTATGCCTTCAAGGTTGTAATAAGGATTATTGAGCGCCTGAATTTCAAGTTCGCATCCATTGCAGGAACCGGCATCGACGTGACGAATGCAGAGGGCACGACTCAGTATCTTCAGAAGATTTTTCTGAAGCGTCTCGACCGTGGGAGGAGTTTCGACCGCGGTTGGCAAAGGTTCCGTCAATATCCCCGTACGAAGCATACGAGAGAGAACGTCGAACATACACACCTCATCCGTCGTGTCCACTGTAGGACAGGTTAAAGGATTTGTTTATCAAGGGAAAATCCGGCACGATGTTGCCAAGGATTGCGTATTCGAGAAGAGTCCAGTTCTGCCAGGAGGGGTCGTGCGCGTGGCAGCGCCTGATTCCTCCTTGTGGGCCAGTTTCAAGAGCAATCATTACGGGGCCGCGCCATCCTTCAATCAGGCCCACGCCCAGGCGGTCCGCTTCTGCAGCAGGAACATCTGCCGTAATTGGCCCAGGAGCAAGATCTTCGATGATTGCACGGCAAAGGCTGAGAGATTCAACAATCTCGTCGAACCGCACCTGTACTCGTGCTGCAACGTCGCCTGAGAGCTGAGTTACTAACTTCGGACTTAGCTTGTCATAGGGAGGCCACGGATGGCTTACGCGCAGATCGCAGCTGACGCCTGACGCGCGTCCTGCCAATCCCATAGCACCTAGCTTCTCAGCCGATTCCTGTTCCAGATATCCAGCTTCACTAAAACGGTCCTGCAATCCCGCGTGTTCGTCATAGATGGAACGAAGTTCCGCGACACTTCCATCCAATTCCATGTATTGAGCAAGCAATAGATCACGCGCACGCTCCGGCAGATCCGCAGAGACGCCTCCCGGCAATATGTAGTCGAGCAGGTAGCGCGCACCAAACACGTTGGCGTTGTCACGCAGCAAGTCCTCTTTTAAGCGTGAGAATTGAGTGAGCCCAAAAGCAAAACCAGCGTCATTGCCGAGAGCGCCGAGATCGCCGAGATGATTGGCTATCCGCTCGTGTTCAAGCGCAAGGGCGCGCAGTTTCGCGGCACGAGGAGTGCAAGCTGTTTGTGTGATCGCTTCCAACGCCGCGCAGTACGCCCAGGAGAAGGCCACAGCAGAATCACCAGAGATGCGCGCCGCCAGGCGGTGTGCATCGTTCTGGTGCATTTCTTCAAATCGCTTTGCGACCCCTTTGTGGGTATAGCCGAGGCGTTCTTCCAGCCGCAGGACTTTCTCTCCTACGACAGAAAAGCGAAAGTGTCCAGGCTCAATGGTACCCGCGTGAACTGGCCCCACAGCGATCTCGTGAACGCCATCGCCTTCCACTTGGAGAAACGGGTAAGGTTCTGGCTTCAGGGGGAATTGCTGTTTTCCGTCGACGTCTCGTCGCAGCGGAAAGACCGTCTCGGGCCAGCCGCCATGACGAAGCCAGCCACGCTTGTCCGGTTCGGTGCTTGCAATTCCAAGCAAGTCGTACGTCGCACGCTCCATTCGCGACGCAAAAGGAAATAGGTCCTCCAGACTTGGATAGGTGGGGTTCATCCCATTTTCTATCTCGTGTTCGAGCACCGCTACTCCACCTTCTGGAAGAAGATAGGCGGCGTAGATTCGGAAGAAGCCATCCCGATCGCGATCATCTGCACCCCAGAGCGTGAGAAGGCGACCGCCCGCGTTGCATAACTCTTCGCCTGTGCGTCGCCACTGCACCGCCCCCGCCTTCATAGAACCGCAGATCAGATTCGATGGAAGCGGCCTTATTGAGTGTCCAAGTAAATCAAACATCATATGCATCACCCGATCAGTTGCGCAGCCGCGCGGTACCAGGCAGCAAGCGCAGGCGGTATGTAAAGCCCCAGAGTCAGCACCATAGCGAGATGGATGTAGACCGGTAACAGCGCTGGAGAATGCGGTAAAGGAGGTGCGTTGCTGTCTCCGAAGACCATTGGTTGAACCCGGCTGAAGATAGCGGCGAATGCTACTCCAAGAGCGATCAGGAGCAATGGCGTAGTCCAGGGGGCCTCCCGCATGGCGGTGGTGAGAATGAGAAACTCGCTCGCGAATACTCCAAATGGAGGCATGCCAAGAATGGCGATCGAACCCAGCGCGAGCCCCCAGCCAATGGTCGGACTGATGCCTAGCAGGCCGCGGATGCCCTCCATTTGCTGGGTGCCGGCGGTCTGCGAAGCATGCCCTGCAGTGAAGAAGATCGATGACTTAGTGAGCGAGTGGACGGTCATGTGTAACAAAGCAGCGAAATTTGCTACCGGACCGCCTAATCCGAATGCAAAGGTGATAATGCCCATGTGCTCGATAGAGGAATAACCAAAGAGTCGCTTGATATCGCGTTGTCTCCACAGAAAGAAAGCACTCAGCACCGCCGACAGAAGGCCGAAGGTCATCAACATCCGTCCTGGCATCGAAGAACCTATGGAGCCTTCTGCGAGTATCTTGCAGCGAATCACTGCGTAGAGGGCCACATTCAGCAGGAGGCCGGAAAGGACGGCAGAGACGGGTGTTGGGCCTTCAGCATGAGCGTCGGGAAGCCAATTGTGAAGGGGCGCAAGACCGACCTTCGTCCCATATCCAACTAATAGAAACACAAACGCAAGCCCCATGACTCTCGGTTCAAGCTGGCCCTTCACGGCATTGAGATGTGTCCAAAGCAGCGCAGTCATGCCTTCGCGTCCGAGCGTGTGCTCTGCCGCGAAATACAACAGGATCGTGCCAAACAAGGCTTGGGCAATTCCGACGCCGCAGAGGATGAAGTACTTCCAGGCCGCCTCGAGGCTTGCTCGTGTTCGGTACAAGGAGACGAGAAGGACAGTGGAGAGCGTAGCGGCTTCCATGGCCACCCACAGCAGGCCCATATTGTTGGTCAGCAATGCCAGCAGCATGGCAGCCATAAAGAGTTGGTACATGCTGTGGTAGAGGCGCAGACGGGGTTGAGTGACGCGTCCGTGGTGCTCCTCGATGCGCATGTACGGCCCGGAAAAAAGCGCAGTAGTAAAACCGACGAATGCCGTTAGCGCGACTAGAAATACATTGAACGAATCGACGAAGAATTGCTCGTGGCCTACCAACATGGGGCCATGCCAAATAACGCGCAAGACGAGGAAGGATGAAGCTATCAGCGTGGCAAGACTCACGCCGGCATTGAGCTCCGCCGCGAAGCGGCGTGCGCCGAATAGAGCCAGCAAAACGGACCCCAGCAGCGGCAAGCCCAGAACCAGATATATCTCCACGCTATTCCTCCTTGAGTGTTTCCAGGTGGTGCAGATCGAGGCTGTCGAACTGCTCCCTAATCTGGAAGAAAAAGATTCCGAGAATGAACACGCCGACCAGCAGATCGAGTGCGATGCCTAGCTCAATGACCATGGGCATCCCGTACGTTGCGCTGGTGGCGGCGAAGAACAATCCGTTCTCCATCGCGAGAAATCCGATCACCTGCGACACTGCCTTACGGCGAGTAATCATCATCAGGAAGGCAAGCAGGATGACGCCAAGAGCGATGCCTATATTGTGGCGCGTTACCGTAGTCGCCAGCATGGAGATAGGTTGCGCTAAACCAAAGGCGAAGATCACAAGGGCCAATCCCACCAGCATGGTAGTCGGGATATTAACCAACGGTTCGTTGTCCCATTGCGCTCCGAGCCGGTAGATGAGCTTATGGAGGATCAAGGGAAGTGCTATAACTTTCAGGATCAAGGTGAGCGCGGCGGAGTAATACGGCTCCCTTAGGCCGGAACTATAGGCCACGAGGAACGTTGAAAGAAAGAGGATGGCGCCTTGCCATGCGAACAGAATAATCAATCGCTGCGTGCGCCGCGCCGAGAGCATAGCGAACGAGATGAGTAACAAGGCCGCGGCAAGTACCTGGAGCAACTGCGTGATTAAAGCCGACGTGTGCATCCTGTTTAAGCTCCCTGAAGAAGATGGACGAGCAATCCGAGCACAGCGAGCAGAAATGACATCGCCAGATACTCCGGAGCTCGAAAAATCCGCAGCTTGGCCGACAACGATTCGATGAGCGCTAATGCCGCTCCGGCAATCACAAGTTTTCCAATCAGCGCGGCAACGGCTAGCAACAGGGCCGCAGCGCCATCTTGTCCATGTGTCGCGATGCCCCAGGGAACAAAGAGCGCAAACCCCATGCAGGCGTAATTGAAGAGCTTGAGACTCGATGCCCACTCCACGAGAGCAAGATGGCGGGCTGAATACTCCAGAACCATGGATTCATGAATCATCGTGAGTTCAAGATGGGTAGCGGGATTATCAACCGGGATGCGGGCGTTTTCTGCCAGAAGCACCATGACAAACGCGACAGCCGCGAAAATCACACTGGGATCGACAACCGATCGATGCGCACTGGAGCCCTCGACCAGACTCGGCAACGCCGTGCTGCCAAAGAGCAGAAAGGCATTGAAGAGCACCATTAAGAGCGCCGGTTCGGCGAGGAACCCGATCATCATCTCCCGTCGAGCCCCGAGTGTGCCGAATGCTGTGCCAATATCCATCGCCGCGAGTGAGAGGAAGACGCGCGCCGTCGCAAAGAGTCCGATGAGAGCAATTGAGTCGGCCACACGGGCGAACGGCAGGTCGGTAACCAGCGAAGGGATAATCGCCGCCGCGAGCACCATCGTTCCGAACAGCACATACGGCGTTGCCCGAAAGAGCGGAGATGCGTCCGTGGCCAGTGCCGCATCTTTGTGGAAGAGCTTGCGGAGCATTCGATACGGCTGCCACAAGGGCGGTGCCGATCGGCTTTGCAACCAGGCGCGGCATTGATTGATCCATCCCGTAAACAACGGCGCAATCGCGATTGCCAGGCCAATCTCAACGAATTGTCGAAGAAAGCTGATTCCGCTCATAAGACAAACACCAACAGGCCAAGCAACGTTAGAAAGCTATAAAGCAGATAGATCGACAGCCGGCCGCCTTGAAGAATGCTGATTGCGTCCGCAAGCCGCTGTACTCCGCGGGCAATGGGTAAATAGATCGCGCGCCACAGCCGGTCTTCGAGATGAATTCGATACCTTGGAGCGCTATCGGTTGGTAACGGCATGTCGCGTTCCATGTGGAAGAAGACACCAAACATGTGACGAATGGGCTGGCCGAATCCCTCCGCTGTATCCTGCATCCGAGGTGTCTGCCACGGATAGCCACAGTCCCAGGGGGATGTGCGACGTACGCGCCCGTGGGCCAGAAGACGCACCAGCACGAAGGTTATACCTACGACAGAGACGATTCCGGCGAGTAGTATCAGACCGCTGTACGAGGCCTGTTCCGGGGCAATCGGTGCGACCCACCAGACCGTGGATCCGGGCCTGACAGTCTGGTGCAATAGACTTCCCGTGACGGCTGCCGCCGCTCCCAATGCGAACTGAGGTAACACTCCGATGAGGATGCACCCCAGCGCGAGCCAGACAAGTCCGAGACGTTCGAGCCAGTTGGCGTCATGCGCATTTACCAAGGATGCTTCTCGCGGCTGTCCCAGGAAAATGATTCCGTAAAACTTCACCATCACATAGGCCGCCAGGGCAGCGGTCAAGGCCAGTGCGGCGGCTCCAAGAGGAATCAGCATATTGATGAACGCGTGAGGAATCTGCGGCGTAAATAGAAAGGCCTGCAAGAGCAACCACTCGGAGACAAAGCCGTTGAAAGGTGGCAGACCCGCAATGGAGAGCGTGCCGATCAGCGCCAGACTGGCGACCCAGGGCATGCGTCGGATGAGTCCACCGAGTTTGCCCAGGTTGCGTGTCTTGGTTGCGTGCAGGACGGAACCTGTAACGAGAAAAAGCAAGCTCTTGAAATATGCGTGGTTGAGTGAATGGATCAGCGCTGCGCTGAGGGCGAGAGCCGCAAACAGGCGGAGGTTGCACGTCTCGAATAGAATCGACAAACCGATAGCCGTAAAGATCAGCCCAATGTTCTCGATTGACGAGTACGCCAGCAGGCGCTTCATGTCGGTCTGCACGGCGGCGAAGATGGCCCCGAACAATGCGGAGAACAGTCCGAGGACAAGCATCAGCACTCCCCACCACCAGAGCCGGAAGTGCAACAGGTCGAAGCTGATCCGCAGGATTCCATAGATTGCGGTCTTGAGCATCAGGCCACTCATCATCGCCGAGACCGGCGAAGGCGCAGCAGGATGGGCTTCGGGCAGCCACACGTGCATCGGAACCAGGCCCGCTTTTGCTCCAAAGCCGATGAGGGCAAGCAGGAAAGCAGTCGTAGCGAGGAAGGGCGTGAGCGAGGCTCCACGCATCGCGTCGAACGTGAAATGCCAGCTTCCTCCCTGCAACACGCCGAAACAAAGCAGGATGCAGATCGCGCCTACATGGGCCATGACGAGATACAGGAAGCCAGCCATGCGGATTTCAGGAATGCGATGATGGGAGGTGACCAGAAAGTATGAACTCAGTGCCATCGTCTCCCATGCCACCATGAACAGGTAGGCATCGTCGGCAAGTACGACCATTGCCATGCTGGCGAGAAACAGATGATAGTGAAGGCCAAGAAGTGCCGGCGCGGTGCCTTCGCCCGATCGAAAATACCCTGCGGCGAATATTGAGATGCCGGTGCCGGCTAGACCTATCAGCAATAGAAAAAACCCGGATAAGGCATCCAGACGAGTGTGGAATGGAAGATCCGGGAGGCCGAGTGGAAGAACAAGCACCTCGGGTGCGTGCCCGGTCGCAAGGAAGATTCCTGCAAGGACTGCGACGCCAAGACACACGAGCGCCCCGAGTGGGAAGAGCAGACGCGCCACATACCTCACGCTATGAGGTCGGAACCAGCCCATCAGTCCCAGGACCACCCAGCTGCCCAAAAGCACCAGCAGAAATGGGAGCCCGTTTGCGGCAAGAACCGCCGTCACGAACGAAATCCAACGAAGAAAATTCAAAGACTACCCTCAGACTTTTCAAGCCGAAAATGAGGAACGCAAATCGCCGCCGCCACAAGGACCACGAATCACTACCTGAACAAGGTTGCTCCCCTTGCAGCATGCGGACCAGCTTCAGAATCCGTCACGTAATCAAGATCACGGACCTGCTACTACGGAGTTGTTGTCCATCTGATCCAGCAATCCCCGTGCTTCTTTCAAATGTTTTTGAAAATAGCGCCGCATTAGGGCAAGCACTTCAATGATGATTGGGTCACGAACCGAATAGAAGACCTGGTTTCCTGCTTTACGGTTTACGACAATGAGTTTCGCCCGGAGCACGGCTAAATGTTGGGAGACGTTAGCCTGTTCCATCCCGAGCTTGCCCATCAATTCTCCCGCCGAGAGTTCTCCGTTCTCCAGCAGTTCAATGATGGCGATACGTGTCGGATGCGCGAGCGCCTGGAAGATATCGGCCTTAAAGCGACGCAACGAATCAGGCATAGGGTACTCCCATAAATTTGCTATATTCGAACTTTCGAATATACTATATCACACATCGGCGCCAGACTGGGCTCGGCGGGTGCAGGCTGCGGGCGTTATTCTAGCTAACTCTTTTTAAATCTTATAGTTGTTCTGGATGGAACGGAACGCTTTGACTGAGTGCCAGGTGGGGCGAATCCTGATGCGTTGCCGATGCACTCATAGGGGATACGGAAACAGGACGATAGTAAGAAAGCCGGCTGTGGAGTGGCAATTTCCAACCAAGATTTGAGAGGATGTTCGTTGACGGGGTGATAAATGGCGGAATGGTATCGAGTTACGGTCGAGGACCGGAAGCCCGAAGTGTATGAAAGTCTGTGGGGCGCTGCTGACATCTGGCGGGAGGAAGGGTGTACCGCCGTAGTCGAGCAGGTTTCCGATATAGGTGAAGTGTTGCGGAAAGTTCACTTCGACGAGCTGAGACGCGTCGTCGATCGAAAGCGCGGGCAGGGGAGCGCCTGAGAGTCAACCGAAGAATGAATGTACCAGATCGACTGATCAATCCCTGAAATTCGTCCACTCCATTTCTGCTCGATTCGATTCCTCTAGAACGCCGCTTGCGGAAACGTCCGTGTCCTCTATCGCCAGAACGAGATCGGGTGAACGCCGCCATATTCTTTGTTTTCAATTGATCGCCACATTCCCAAGCTCAATTTCGCCGGTCTGAGATTTGTAGGGGATAATGATGTCCGGTTCGGGTTAATGAAGTCCAGTTCGGGATATTGTTGTCCGTCTCCAACCAGGTTGGCCGGGGCCGGTCAGTCTATTCCACTGTGACAGATTTGGCCAGGTTCCTTGGCTGATCGACATCGCAACCGCGGCGCACAGCAATGTAGTAGGCCAACAGTTGCAGCGGAACGATCTCAATGAGTGGTGACAGCAACTCGATGGCAGGCGGAATGTGGATGACGTGCTCCACCAATCCACCGATGGTTGTGTCGCCCTCGGTGGCCACGGCGATCACGCGGCCAGAGCGTGCGGTAACCTCCTGGATATTCGAGAGCGTCTTCTCATAACGCAGCTTTGAGGCGGGGTCGGACTCGTCGCGCGTAGCCAGCACCACCACGGGCAGGGTTTCGTCGATCAGGGCGTTGGGCCCGTGCTTCATCTCACCTGCCGGGTAGCCCTCGGCGTGAATGTAGGAGATCTCCTTGAGCTTGAGCGCTCCCTCGAGTGCGATGGGGAAATGGATACCGCGGCCAAGGTAGAGGAAATCGCGCGCGTTGGAAAAGTCCTTGGCAAGTTGTTCGCACTGTGCCGAACGGGAGCGCAGAACCTCCTCGATCTTGGCCGGGATGCGACTCAGTTCCTCAATGAGTTCCACCGATCGGACTTTGTCCAGCTTGCCGCGCAGTTGCCCAAGCTTGAGAGCCAGCAGGAAAAGGGCGGTAAGTTGCGACGTGAATGCCTTGGTGGAAGCCACGCCAATCTCCGGTCCGGCATGGGTGTAGATAGCGCCATGCGCCTCGCGGGCCACCATTGCGTCCACCACGTTGCAAATGGCCACGGTCTTTGAGCCCAGGCCCTTCATTTCGCGCTGGGCTGCCAGAGTATCAGCGGTCTCGCCGGACTGGGTAATCAGCAATCCTAGCGCGTCCGGGCCAGCAATGGGATCGCGATAGCGGTATTCGCTGGCGTAGTCCACGTCCACGGGCAAACGCGCCAGCCGCTCGATCATATATTTGCCGGTAAGCGCGGCGTGCCAACTGGTGCCGCAGGCAGCGATGTTGATACTGGCGGCAGCGGCAAGTTCCTCGTCGGCGATGTCCATTTCACCCAGGTAGACCGAACCCGAGTCGAGCGAAACGCGGCCCAGCGTGGTGTCGCGAATAGCCCGCGGCTGCTCCCATATTTCCTTGAGCATGAAGTGCTTGTAGCCGCCCTTTTCCGCCTGGATGGGGTCCC
>VFSW01002119.1_pt1 | contig 30099 bp, 23 predicted proteins | sample 5358111 | NCBI WGS metagenome assembly VFSW01 (sample SAMN11554181, study PRJNA540505) | mine drainage metagenome | isolation source: sediment from site ElyBrook_90M | place: USA: Ely Copper Mine, Vershire, VT | collected 2017 | reverse complement strand
TCCGGTTCGATGAGCGGGGTGTGGAACCGGAGCAGGGTTGGGCTAGTGAGGCACCCACAGACGAAAGGGTCGGCAACCGCTAGGCCCTATCTCAACCACCGCGCCACACCTCGACTCCACCGAAATTGCATGTTTGCTGGGAACTCCAATCTCCGGATTGGCGCGTGGCATAACGGCAATCCGGAGATTGGAGTTCCCGGGTTTGCCCCAAGGCAATTCGGCCCACTGTGCTTGGAGATAGGGAAGTCCTTCCGGTTGGGTCACCTTGCCAGGACGCACCGTTTGAGCCTGGAGGCGGCGCGGTCCCGTTCCTGTGGCAGGCTAGCTCCGGCTGATTCAAGTCTGGATCTGAGTGTTGTCAACAAGGTCGGGAAAGAGGCCGTGGTGGCGATACTTGGACTGGGCGACTTTTTTGGTGAAGGCGGAATGGCCGGTTTTCTTGCGATATGCGCTGCCCGGATACGCTCAATGACATGATCCATCATCCAGAAACTGGTTGCCGGCGGCCATGGATGCCAGAAAGTGGGCGCAATTCATGACTTTTTGGTCCAACAGATTGTCCGTCAGTGCCGTGGGAGAAACGTAGTCCAGGGATGTGTGTAATTTCAGAATTGTGTCGCTCAACGTATTCATGTTGTCAAACTCGTTGGAAAGTAATCCCAGGGCGTCTCGATCCGAATTCGTTGACACTGCTACACTGGCCAGCCTAAAGCTCTTGGCGGCTTGATCGTGATAAACAGTCAACCAGTCGTCCGTTACAGGGTACCCATGCTGGATAGCATTTGCCAACACGCTCCGCCATTCCCGGATCGCTGCGATTTCCTCGATGGCGGCCTTCAGGAAGTCTTTGGAGAATCCTTGATTTGCAGGTGCAATTGCCGGAGAAGGATTCGGCGCCGAGCCTGTCGCGGAGGCAGGCAATGACAAGATGATCTGATTCTCCTTAAAGCTGAGGGATCCGCTCGCAATTCGTGCCAGCGCTTCGATTTCGACGTAGGGCCGGCCGTCCAACTGAACAACATTTATGCTGCCAGGCCGGCCATTTACGATCAGCGTCAAGTTCTGCTGCGCAGCTTGTGACAGTGCGAATATTGGCAAAGCCAAAAATGCCGCCAACATCAACCATCCACTGAATGGCAACTTTCGCATGGGTCTACTCCTCAATGGCGCGTCCTGCCAAGTTCGAGGCAGCCCGCCTCATTGTTTCGTGTCTTCGCAGGGTCCAAAATGTTTTCGGCAATCAGAGGCTACGAAGCGGCTTTCGCAGCCATCTCCTCGTGTTTGTTGACCAACTCCTCAAAAAGGGTTCGGAATTGAATCATGGCTTGGCGCAGGTCTTCGGTGCTAGCCTGGCCCTGCGATTGACGAATCGCGGTGTGATGGGCTGCACGATAATTGTCAAGAACGAGTGGATGATCCGCGGAGATATCGGCTACACGCTGTTCAAAGTCACTTACCGGATAGCCGCGGGTGGACATCACGTCGCCCAACAGTTGGTCGGCCTCGGTTACCGCTCCTCCGGGGCCGTCAACGAACCTGCCCTGAATTCTTGCCCAAGCCTCGACAAAGCGCGCGCGATCACCCGGTGCAAGCGGCTGGATGTGCAAGCGCTCCACGCGTTTGGCGCGGCCATCGAGCAGGGCTTCCGCTTTGCGCTGGCTCCCGCCTTCCTTCAGGGCGCGTGCGTATTCAACGCCACCAAACTGCGTGCGAAGCCGATCCGTGCGGCGTCTACGATTCAAATACAGAATGGCGATGCCGCCAATCATCATTAATAGGATGACAATGGCAATCCCTATTTGTGTCGTGTTTATCGCTGACAAATCCATGAGATCTTTCTCCCCTCTCTTCTTGATTCACTGGACCAACACTAAGAGCCTTCGCGCCTACTCGCGCAAAGTCACACTAGTTCACGGTTTTTCGATGGTCTTCTTCCGCTTGACTCATTCCCCGTGGCATTTTCCCGGATCCTTAATTTCGCCGATGCCACTTGTTTTCGACACCCCGATCTGCGTCGTGTTGCTTCCCCCAGAGCCATTATATTGAGCTAAAGGAAGGTAGATATCTGTTCACATAGAGACACGGATGGCGCTTGCCTATCAAGACCCAATTTATTGATTTGGGAGGCTTGGAAGGCAAGGCTCGGCGGGAAGAATTCGGAACGGAGGCCGGAACCCGTGACCAGAACGGGTAAGCAGGTAGAAGCATATGAAAATACAGCGGCCAGGATGCAGTATGGTGTGCGGAATTGAACAGACGCCTATCCATTTCACGCCTAAGATATGTCAATGCTGAGAAGGATACTTAATTTAAGAATAAAAATGAGCTTCGGGAATAGTTGAGAACGAGTTTGAGGTCCAGAGGTCGCCAAAGGTGGGCAGGTTGCTTCGACACCAGTTAGATACCGAACAGACGCTACTCGCCGATGAAGGTCGCCTGCGGGAATTGATTTCTATCGGCGCGCCGCTCAGTTTTGTGCTGGATAAGATTAGCATTGCGCTCGATCTTGATGTCGGGAATGTGGTGTCCGTAGTTTTACTTTCGGACAACCATGAACAATATACTGACTTGATCGCGCAAAATGCAGCTGTGTTTGGGCTTTCCATTTTTTGTACTTCAGCCGTCCTTTCCCCTGGCGGGGAACTGCTCGGCACGTTGGAAATGTACAGCTCCACCTTGCGAAGTCCCACGCTAGGCGAAAGTAAGTTGATTGAGCGAGCGACGCAACTCGCTGCGCTGGCGATTGAAAGTCACAATCACGGAAGGGGCTCTCAGAGTTTTCCATCGCTCTGGAAGGGTTCAAAGGAGAAGGATCCTCCCGATGTGGCTCCTTCGTAGAACTGAATGTGCGTAGAACTGAATGTGTTTCACTCTTAACTCATCCTCCCAAAATGCACCGTAAAAGCGCTGATTAGTCACCCCCTGAAAACCCGTCAGTTCCATCCCGGATCGTTTTTGATTTGAATGGTGGTACCACTTTCCAAAGTGAAATTCCCGGCCCTGCATCGTTTTTTCTTGCGAGACGTGCGCTATTGCACAGTATTGAGGTTCACAAAGTTTGATACTCAGGCCTCGATGACCCCTGGAAGGAGACACATGTTCAAAATATCAAGCATTACGCTGGTTGCTTTAATGGCGTTTGGCGCATCCGCTCAAGCGCAGACCGAGGCAAAGGTGCCGGCGGATTCCGGCGATCCAACACCGACTTACCGAATCAATGTGGTAAGCCGCACGACCCGGGCAGTTAGCTACAAACACCGTAGTGGAGCCACCAAGATTGATTTTCAAGGTACGGATTTGATGCCTGCTGCGGCGGGCGAGGCAAAAGTCGAGAGTAAGCGCGGGACGTTGAAAATCGAGGCCGAATTTTCCGGGCTGGATAAGCCGACAACTTTTGGCAACGAGTATCTGACCTATGTGTTGTGGGCCGTTTCGCCGGAGGGCCAAGCCGCAAACATCGGCGAAGTATTAGTGGGCAGCAACCGCCGGAGCAAGCTGGACGTGACCACGGACCTTCAGGCTTTCGCGATGATCGTCACTGCGGAACCGTATTATGCCGTGCGTCGTCCTAGCAACGTCGTGGTGCTGGAGAACGCAATTCGTCCCGATACGGTCGGTGCAACCGAAGTCGTGGATGCCAAGTATGAACTGATCGATCGCGGCGGTTACATCCCCACAGGCTATAACTTCGACCCGGTGGTGTTGAGCGCCAATTTGCCGCTGGAGTTTTATGAAGCGCGCAACGCCATGCGCATAGCGAAGTCCGCGGGTGCGGAAAAATACGCTACGACAAGCTATGAAAAAGCCGATGACCAGATGAAGGAAGTGGATACGCAAGCCGCCAGCCGCCATGCGAATAAAAAGTCGCTTATTGCTTCGTCTCGCGAAGTAGTGCAGACAGCGGAAGATGCGCGGGAAATCGCCATGAAGAATATAGACGAAGAACGCGTTCAATCGGAACGCCGTGCGGAAGCAGGTCGTGAGGCTGACGCAAAGGCTCTCGCTAGCGAGGAATCGCAGCGCCGGGTCACCGCCGAACAATTGACCGTCGATGCCAATCGCGAGCGCAATGAAGCGGACCGCCAGAATGTCAATGCGCAGGCTGCCGCACAACAAGCCGCCACTGCCCAGGCCGGGGCCGAAATGGCTCGCGACGACGCTCGACAACAGCAATACGCCGCCGAGGCTGATTCCGACCGGAATCGCGCCGCGGCAGCCTCTTCGGATGCACAGCTTAAACAAGCCGTTGTTGACCGCGAAGAACTTCGCGCTCGACTGCTCCAGCAATTGAGCTTGATCCTGGAAACGCGCGATACTGCGCGGGGCCTTGTCGTCAACATGTCAGACGTTCTATTCGACACCGGCCAGTACACGCTACGCCCGCTGGCGCGCGAAAAGTTGGCAAAGATATCGGGCATCGTGCTCGCCTATCCATCGCTCAAGCTGGCTATCGAAGGGAACACCGACAGCGTCGGCACCGAAGCGTTCAATCAGGAACTCTCGGAACACCGCGCCGAAGGTGTCCGCAACTTCCTGACCCAGCAAGGCGTCCCGGAAGCATCAACCACCGCGACTGGCTATGGCAAGACTCGGCCCATCGCCTCCAACGACACGCCCAAAGGCCGTCAGCAAAATCGCCGCGTGGAATTAGTTGTTTCAGGCGAAGTGATCGGAACCAAAGTCGGTTCCCTCAGCACGGAGCCGATTGCGACCAATACGTCGCCTCAGTAGTTCTACGCCACCCCCAAAGACCTGAGCCGGCTCAGTCCCCGAGCCGGCTCACTTCTTTGGCCACTGTGTTTTCTGGTCTGGTCACGAAAGCTGTAGCCTTTCCCGGCGGCGATTATTGTCTTTGTGTTGCCTCATTTCCAGTCCCGGATCTCCCGCATGTCTTCGCCGAGTTTGCCGATGCAATGCCTGTGCTCAATGAGCTTGTCCTGCACCTGCTGTTTGAGCGAGGGAAATGGGATCGTTGCCTTTGCATATTTGGCAGTGACAAAGCGTCACCGAGAATGACTTTCGAGTGGGCGGCGATAGACTCGAAATATGGCGGACGCGAATGGCGAGTGACACCAGTTGCAGAAATCAGCGAGGAGTGATATTGGCGTATGTAGGGGAAGACTGAACAGGGAATGAACGCGTTCACGGAAAAGGAGAGTCTACATGCCGTACATTAAAGTCGGCGAGGAAAATTCCGGCAAGATCGATCTCTACTACGAGGATCATGGTTCCGGTAAGCCCGTGGTGCTTATCCATGGGTATCCGCTAAGCGGAGCGTCCTGGGAGAAACAACTCGGGGTTCTCTTGGCTGCGGGCCATAGGGTCATCACGTACGACCGCCGGGGATTCGGCAAGTCCAGCCAGCCGGCAACCGGCTACGACTACGATACCTTCACCGAGGACTTGCGGAAGCTCGTGACGAAGCTGAAGTTGCGTGATTTCGCGCTGGTCGGTTTCTCGATGGGTGGCGGCGAAGTAGTCCGCTACCTGGGCAAGTACGGGTCAAATGGCGTGAGCAAGGCTGTGATCCTCTCTGGGGTGCCTCCGTTCCTGCTGAAGGCGCCCGACAACCCGGAGGGCGTGGACAAGAGTGTCTTCACCGGGATAGAGACTGCCATCAACCGAGACCGTTACGCGTTCTTCGCCGACTTCTTCAAGAACTTCTACAACAGCGACGTGCTGCTGGGTAAACGCGTCAGCGAACAAACCGTGCAGGCCAATTGGAACGTCGCAGCCGGTTCCTCTGCCACGGCCACATTTGAATGCGTGCACACGTGGTACACCGATTTCCGCAAGGATCTGACACGTGTCGACGTTCCCACACTGGTCATGCACGGCGATGCCGACCGGATTCTTCCCATTACCGCCGCGGGACTGCGGACCGCCAAACTCATCAAGGGAGCGCGCCTGGTGGTGGTGCAGGGTGGGCCACACTGCATTACCTGGACGCATCCGGAGATCGTGAACTCTGAGTTGGTGGCCTTTCTTGGCGAGCGAATTTCAGCGACCAGGAAAAGAGCTGCGACCACATAAGCGCTCCACAAACAATTAGCAATGTCTCTCGCGAGTATGCCCGGATGGCGGCGTACCCGTGAGCTATCCGCTGCGCCTGCCTGAAACCACATAGCGCCTGATAGACGAGCGATTATCGGAATGTGGCCCTACAATTATCCCGCATTTCTCAAGAAATTGTATGTTTCCTGGGAACGCCAATCTCCTGATTGGCGTTTTGCCACGCGCCAATCCGGAGATTGGCGTTCCCAGGTTTGCCCCCAGGCAATTCGTGCCCACTGTGCTTGGAGATAGGAAAGTCATTCCGGTTGGGTCACCTTGCCAAGACTCACCGTTTGAGCATGGAGGCGGCGCGGCCCCGTTCCTGTTGTGAGAAGGTCAGGTTAGAACTTGCACATACGGTAATCGGTCTAATCGAGGTCAAGCACCCATAGCCCGGTTCGGGAGGGGATCCCGTGGCGCGGCAGATGAGCGCAGAGAGTGATCGCACCGGGGAAATGCTGGGGTATAATGTCCCGAGAGGAAATCCATGGGCTGGTCATTTGACAAGTTGCTGGACGTGCGCGGGCTTACTTGCCCCATGCCGCTGGTGAAGGCGCAGAGGGAGATGGCCGCGCTCGAGCCCGGCCAGTTGCTCAAGATACTTGCCACAGATCGGGGTTCGGTGGCGGATTTTCAGGGCTGGGCGAAGATCGCCAAGAACCTGGAACTGGTTGGGCAAGAGACAGAGTCGACGGACGGATCGAACGTATACGTCCATTACGTGAAGCGGACGATCTAAGGGGCGCATGATGGACACTGCGGAATCGAAAGTCGGCGTGGAACTCCCCCGGGCGCAAGAACTCGAACAAAGAGTGCACGAACTGGAAAAACGCCTGGCCAAAGTTGAGGGGCAGGTGCCGGAGGATAAAGTTACAGTGGTGGTCTTTTCGGGCGACTTGGATCGCGTGTTGGCGGCCTTTGTGATCGCCACGGGCGCCGCAGCGATGGGCCAGCAGGTGAGCATGTTTTTCACGTTCTGGGGTCTGACCGTGCTGAAGAAAGACACGCAGATTTCCGGCAAGACACTTTTTCAAAAAATGATGGCAGTGATGACTCCAGGATCGACGAAGGGTCTGCCAGTCTCAAAAATGAACTACTTCGGCGTGGGCGCCAAAATGCTGCGATCCATGATGAAACAGAGGAACGTGAGCTCGCTGGAAGAGATGGTTGCGCTGGCGCGAGAGTTGGGCGTGCGCATGATCGCTTGCGAGATGTCCCGCGACGTGATGGGGATTCGGGAATCGGAACTGGTCGACGGAATTGAATGCGGCGGGGTCGCAACGTTTCTGGCGGACTCCCTAAAATCGCGAACCAGCCTATTCATCTGATGCTTGCCATGGATGTGCCAAAAATCGGTATTTTCTCCTGATCGAAAGCTGCGGTTTCAGCCCACCACAAAACATGCTTGGACCGGACATTTTGCCTTCCATTCGTGGATTCAATTCCTTGATGGTTCGCCCCACAGTCTGAAAGCGTGCAATCCGTTCTGTTCACTGGTAAGAATTTACGCCGCAGCCATCGTATGGCCGGGTATCGCGTGGCAACGCAAACGTGTTAGACGCGACCGTAATTGCTCGATGTCCATTCCGGCAGACTCGCAAACCAGGAGGAAATCCCTGTTATCATCGAACAGATACTGCTCGGCCTCGCGCTGCCGGCGAAGCGGTCCGGAAATCCATTCCTGAATAGTTCTCGCAATCACCGCCCGCCAAAGGAGAGTCTCGGGCATATTTCCCCCAACCCTGACCGTTGAACTCGCGTTGATTGTGCTCATGTCCAATCCTCCCCCGTTGCAGCTGAGTGGCTGCGCGCACTACCGGAAACTTATCGCAACCGATTGATTCCGATGTCCCGCGTTCTCCAGTAAAGCCGGCTGGGATTTTGCTAATGGATGCTCCTGCTCGTTCCTTCCCGAGACGTGGTTACTGATCGCGGCCAAGCGCTTCAGAATCGATTGCCACTGTTCCCAGTCGAGTTGCCGGAGGAACGGTCGCAACCCCCGGATGAATGGATCTTCCAAGAGAGTCACGCCGTTCGTATCCGGAACGAAGAAGCGATTCAAGCCGATGCCAAGCGGTTCAGAAATTTTCTCAAGCGTTCCGAGGCTGGGGGTCATTTGTCCATTTTCGATACGAGACAGGTACGACCGGGATACCCGCGAGCTCGTTTGGAGCTGGCTCTGCGTCATCCCGCGCGATTCGCGCAACTCCCGGATGCGCTGCCCGATATTCTCCACCATCCCGCGGTTCGGCCACTTCTCGAATGGTAGTCGATCGCCACCTGGAAGCTCCTGCAACTCCGGAGGTGAAATAAGGAATTCCACCTTCGGAGTTAGCCGGTGAAGGCATCGGCGGCAATTTCCGTTGCGGGTGCGATACTGCACCATCCCGCAGGTAATGCAACGGATTACATCGCGGTCGGATTCCATTTTCACAGGGCCGTTGTTTCCATTCGCATTGATTTGCCCCGGCGCCAGTGGTTTAGAGGTGTGAAGAACTACGCCTGCGGAAAGAACTGGAGCGGGCGTGACTGACGATTTGAAATTATTTTTTGCATGACTCATTCCGTTCCCCCAGGTACTTACCCAGTTATAAATGAGCAACAGCAGGGCCAAACAGCCAAATCGGGTGGATTAGTTCAAATCGTCGTGAACAACCTGGGAACGCAGGACTTATCGCGCTCGCATTCATTCAGGCAGGGGTCCGGAGGATCATTCAGAAGGTCGGTGAGACTGGTAAAGGGGATGAATCACCTCTGTTTCACACATGCAATACATACGCCAGAGGCCCTGCGAGGTGACCCGCGACCAGGAGCGATCAATCTAACTAACATCAGACGCCCGTGCACCTTACTGTGAGCGCTTCGCCCCGGAGCAACTTGATCAATTCGCGCTCGCCCGCAGAGTCCTCCCGTTCAGGCAGGATCTTTTCCTACATGTCGGATTTGGCGGACCTTCGTCACTGAACCATTGCCCAGTTTATTGGGTCTCAATGACCTGTACTCATCTTGTACGTAACGACCAGTCTCGTTCGTTCAAGATTGTGCATAATCTCCAGGCATCTCGAATGGACCTGCCACATAGCTGAAATGAAAAACAAAATGCAAGACGGATGAATCACCCAGGCCGGCTTACAGGCTTGCCCCTCATGCTTTTTCATGGTTCCTGCGTGTGTAGGGGCGCATGGGAACACCCCGATAGGCCGTCCGGCCGGTTCATTCCAAATTCTTCTCTCTATCCAATAGCTCGATGGAGTATTACCTTGACAACACTTCGATGAGATGGTATCTCCTCTGCTCGAATCGGGGTGTCTGTTCGTCTCGTGCCTTCCCTCAACACCCCGTGGGAGATGCATCCTATGGCAAACGAAAGTGTTCACGGCAAACTCAGCCGGGTTCGCGCACCGCGAGTTCATGTCACCTATGACGTGGAAGTCGGCGGCGCCATTAAAGTTACCGAGCTCCCCTTTGTTATGGGCGTGTTAGCGGATTTGAGCGGCCAGCCGGTGGAGCCGTTGCCCCGGCTCAAGGAACGCCGATTTGTCGAAGTCACTCCGGACAACTTTGATTCCGTGCTGGAAAGCATGCGCCCCCATGCTGCTTTCTCGGTGGAGAACAAATTGACCGATGATGCCACAGCCGGACAGCTCAAAGTGGATCTCAACTTCAAGTCCTTGCAGGATTTTGAACCCGAGCAGGTGGCCCGCCAGGTCAAACCGCTGAAAGAGCTGCTCGACCTGCGCACCAAGCTTTCCGATCTGCGTGGCGCGCTCCAGACGAACGAAAAGCTCGATGACGTTTTGATGGAAGCCATCGGAAATACCGAAAAGCTCGGCAAGATCAAGGGCCAACTCGAGAAGGAAAAGGGGGCCGGGAATGAGCCAGCCTGAAAAAGCCGCAGCCCAGCAACAACAGGCAACGCAAACAGGAGAAGCAAATATCCTGGACCAGATTGTGGATCAGGGCCGGTTCGGGCGGGAAGGTGCCGCGCGCGAACGCGGCAGGGATATGGTCAAGGAATTTGTCTCGCAGTTCCTCGAAGGCGAGATGACTCTTTCCCGCGACGCGGAAGCCATGATTGCCGCGCGCGTGGCCCAAATTGACCATCTCATTTCCATTCAGCTCAATGAAGTTCTTCACCACCCCAATTTTCAGAAATTGGAAAGCGCCTGGCGCGGATTGAAATATCTCCTCGATCAATCGGAAACCAGTTCCAACCTCAAGATCAAGGTTCTGAACGCCAGCAAGAAAGATCTGCTGCGCGATTTGCAGCGCGCCCCCGAGTTCGATCAAAGCGCGCTGTTCCAGAAAATCTACGAGGATGGATTCGGCATTCTGGGCGGCGAGCCTTTTGGCGCGCTGATCGGAGATTTTGAAATCGGAAAACATCCCGAGGATATCGAGTTCCTGGAAAGAATCTCCCAGGTCGCTGCCGGCGCGCATGCGCCGTTCCTGACGGCGGCTTCGCCGGAATTGCTCAACATGCAGAGCTTCGAGGAACTGGGCAATCCGCGCGACATTGGCAAGATTTTTGAAAGCACCGAGTACGCCAAGTGGAAGTCTTTCCGCAGCAGCGAGGATTCCAAGTATGTGGGTCTGGCCATGCCCAGAATCCTCATGCGGCTTCCTTATGGGAAAGACACCAAGCCCGTGGACGGATTTAACTACGAAGAAAAAGTGGACGGCACGGACCACTCCAAGTACCTGTGGGGAAATGCCGCCTATGCCTTGGGCGCGAGAATCACCAGCGCCTTTGCCAAGTACGGCTGGTGCGCCGCAATCCGCGGCACCGAAGGCGGCGGTTTGGTGGAAGGTCTTCCCGCGCATACGTTCCGGACCGATGAAGGCGATGTGGCTCTGAAGTGCCCCACCGAAATCGCCATCACCGACCGCCGGGCGAAAGAGCTGGACGATCAGGGTCTGATTCCGCTAGTCCATCGCAAAGGTTCGGACAACGCGACGTTTTTCGCCGTGCAGTCGGCGAACAAACCCGCCAAGTACGACAAGCCCGAGGCCAACGCCAATGCGCGCCTCTCCGCTCAACTCCCATACATGCTGGCCGTTTGCCGTTTTGCCCATTATCTAAAGGCCATGATGCGCGACAAGATCGGTTCCTTCATGTCCCGCGGACAGTGCGAGGACTTCCTGAACCAATGGATTGCCCAGTATGTCGTCAATGATGACAACGCCTCGGCAACCGCCAAGGCCGAGCATCCGCTGCGGGAAGCGTTCGTCCAGGTTACGGAAACTCCGGGGAAGCCCGGCGCGTATACAGCCACGGCATTTCTCCGGCCGCATTTCCAGTTGGATGAATTGACGATGTCGCTGCGGTTGGTGGCCGAGTTGCCCCAATCCATCCGGAAGTGATGGGACTCAAGTTCGGCGTACGTTTTATTTTTGCTAGCTCAATTTCAACAGGAGGACATTCATGTCTGCAGATATTTTTATGAAAATAAAGGACATTGCGGGCGAAAGCAAGGATAAGGATCATCATGGCGAGATTGAACTTCACTCCTGGAGTTGGGGCGAAGCAAACGTGGGCAGCGCCGCCCACGGCGGTGGAATGGGTGTCGGAAAAGTGGATATGCAGGACATCCAGATTTCCAAGTCCCTGGACAAAGCTTCTCCCAAACTCCTCCTGCAATGCGCCAACGGCAAGCACATTCCGGAAGCCATACTGGTCATGCGCAAGGCCACCGGCACTGGCGGACAAAAGACCTATTTAAAAATTGTCCTGAATGACCTGGTAATCTCCAGCTACAGCATCACGGGAGCGGGCACGGATACGCCGATGGAGAGCATTAGCCTCAATTTCGGCAAGATCAACGTCGAGTATTTCGAGCAGGACAACAAGGGGACGATGACTTCCACCGGCGCAGTCGGTTGGGATCAAAAGCAAAACGTCGCTGTCGCCTGAAGCAGCCATCACAGGAACGGACGCAGGCGTGGCTGCCGGATCAGTGTAGGGAGGCGAAACACGCCTCCCTATGGGTTTGGGCAGAAAATGGATTCGGGCGCTCGCGCCCGGTTGATCTTGGCGGGTCTTGCAAAGAGCGCATATGAATCCTCAGGAGTTGTTCAAGGCAGGGCGACTTGACGACGCTGTCGCATCTCTGGCCGAAGGCTTGAAATCGGACCCCATGGACCTTAAGGCTCGCACCTTCCTGTTTGAACTGCTCTGCTTTCAGGGGAATTACGACCGCGCCTTGAAGCAGGTGGATATCCTCGCGCAGGAAGGGCCGCAATCGGAAATGGGCGCGGTATTGTATCGCGGCCTGCTGAGCGCGGCGAAGTCCCGCGAGGAGACCTTCCAGTCGGATAAGCTTCTCCCCTCTTCTCCCGATCCTGAACCCGGCAAGACAATGTCCGGATCCCTGAATGGGGTTCCTTTCCAAAGCCTGGTGGACGGTGATCCCCGTGTGGGCGCCAACCTGGAGGTGTTCGCTGCGGGCGCCTTCTTCCTGATTCCGTTTTCTTGCCTGGCCTCGATTGAAATCGAACCGCCCAAACGGTTGCGGGATCTGCTCTGGGTTCCCGCGGTGATCCGCACGACTCCAGCGTATCGGGAAAAAGAGCTGGGCGAATCGTTTCTTCCGGCGCTCACGCCGTTCGCCTCCAAGCATCCGAGCGATGCCGTCCGCCTGGGCCGCGAAACCATTTGGGAAGAGCGCGCCGGCGGCAATCCCTGTCCCGTGGGGCAAAAAGTTTTTCTGGCTGACGACGAAGTCATTCCTGTCCTCGAAATACGCAAGCTCGAATTTCTCGCGGCTTCTCGGGCGGCGTAGGGGTTGGCCATGCTGCCTGACAACTTGCTGACTCCCATCTCCGGTGAAAACCCCAGCGGCAAAAGCCTGCGCTACGAACCTGTCTACGGAAAAATCAAGGAAGCCCGCAGGGAAGAACTGGAACTTCCGCAGGGAGATTGGGCCCGCGAAGTAAAGCTGGCCGACCCTGCCGCAGTCATCAAGCTCGCCACCGATGCTCTTTCCAAGCAGTCGAAGGACCTGCAGATCGCAGTCTGGCTGACGGAAGCGCTTCTGCGCCGCGATGGCTTCGAGGGACTGCTGGAAGGGCTGACCCTCCTCCGCAGCCTGGTCGAGCAGTTCTGGGACACCATCTATCCCGAGGCCGAGGACGGCGACGTGGAATTGCGCGTGGCGCCGCTCACCTGGCTGGGTTCTTACCTGGGCGAAGTGACTCGCAAAGTCCCACTGTCGAGCCAGGGTTTCGATTTTTGGAAATATCAGGAGTCGCGGGCGATCGGAACCGAAGCGGCCTGCGCCGACAACGACGCAAAGACTGCCGCGCGCGAAGCCGCCATCGCCGAGGGGAAATTAACTCCCGAGGAATTTGACAAGGACGTCGCAGCCACTCCGCGGGATTTTTATGTCGCTCTGGCGGACCAGATTGCAGCCTGTCTCGAAGCGCTGGAATCGCTGGACACTCTATGCCGCGAAAAGGCCGGCCAGGATAGCCCCAGCTACACCAGACTTCAGGAGCACCTCGAAGAGATCCAGCAAGTAGCCAAAACGCTTTTGAAAACCAAGCCCGATCCTTCCGCCGCGCGGCCCCAGCGCGCTGCAGCTGTCGCCGAGTCCGGCGCGCCCTCTGACGAGCCTACTGCGGAAACTCCGGTCGAGGAATCTGTTCCTGCGACCGCGCCGGTTTTGACCGGAGAACCTCAGGATGCCGACGATGCGGTTCGCCGGATTGTGTCGGGCAGCAATTTTCTTTTTCGGGAACAGCCTTGCAATCCCGCTTCCTATCTGGTGCTTCGCGGGTTGCGCTGGGGAGAGCTTCGCTCCGGCGGCCCTTCTCCGTCGCCCGAACTGCTCGTGGCTCCCTCCAGCGAAACACGGCAGGAACTGAAGCGGCTCAGCATGGAGGGGAATTGGCAGGAACTTTTGAGCGCGGCGGAAGCAGCCATGGCTCAGCCCAGCGGGCGTTCCTGGCTCGATATTCAGAGGCACGTGCTCAGGGCCTGTTCGGAAATGGGCGGCGATTATGACGGCGTATCGAGAGCGATCCAGACCGGCGTAAAGGGTTTGCTCGAAGACATGCCCGAGTTGCTGCAGGCGACCTTTCTTGACGATACTCCGGTTGCCAATCCGGAGACTCAGTCCTGGTTCAAGGAACTGCTGGCGCCGCCTGCTTCTCCACCTCAAGAGGCCGCCGAGCCCGAGGAGGAATTGCCCGCTGTCCCTGCTCCACGAGTTTCTGTTTCAAGCAGCGAGTCGCAGCCGCCGGACGCGCTCGATCTGGCTCTCGCGGCCGCCCAAAAGGGGAAAATTTCGGAGGCAGTCGAAATTCTGACGCGTGAGATTTCCAAGGAACGCTCCGGGCGCGCGCGCTTTGAGCGCAAAACACAACTCGCGAATCTGTGCCTGACGACCAAGCACGAATCCATCGCTTACCCGATCCTGCGGGAAATGGCGGATGAGATCGAGCGCCGCAAGCTGGACGAATGGGAGTCCCCCGAAGTCCTAGCCAAGCCTCTGGTCTTGCTCTACCGTTGCCTGCACAAGCAGGGCGGGGATAACGGCGAAAAGCAAAAAGTGTACGAAAGAATTTGCCGTCTGGACCCGGTTCAGGCGCTGGCCTGTTTGAAGTAAGCCGAATCGCAAGGATTACGGAATGCCGCCATCGGATTCAACTGGGATTACCACTCTCTCTGTGCTGGACCGGCTGCTCGACGCCGATCCCAAAAGCCGGTCGGAAGCCATGATGAATTCGGCGCAGTCCCTGCGGGCCATGAGGGCGGCCGTGCGGCGGGACCTCGAATGGCTCATGAACACTCGCCGGATTTTGGACGAACTCCCCGAAGATTATGTGGAGACCCGGAAATCCGTAATGAATTACGGCCTGCCGGACACGGCGTCCATGAGCCTGCTCTCCGGCGACGACCAGAATGTATTGCTCAAGTCCATCGAAGCAAACATCGCTTATTTTGAGCCGCGTCTGGTGCGCCCCAAGGTCACTCTGGTTCCCAGCACGGGCGTGAACCGCATCGTGCATTTTGTCATTGATGCCATGCTCTGGGTGGATCCCGCGCCGGAACGCATTGTGTTTGACACCGTCCTGGAATTAGCCAACGGCTCCTACCAGATTCAGGGGGACCCCGGTGCGCGATGATCTGCTGGCGTATTACGAGCGGGAACTCGCTTACCTGAGGCTCATGGGGGCGGAGTTTGCCGATAAATATCCCAAGATCGCCTCACGGCTCCAACTCGAAGCCAACCGCTGCGAAGATCCGCACACCGAACGCATCATCGAAAGCTTTGCCTTTCTGGCGTCGCGCATTCACCTGAAACTGGAAGATGATTTTCCGGAAATTACCGAGGCCCTTCTTTCTGTTCTTTACCCGCACTACTTGCGGCCCATTCCCTCCATGTCCGTTGTGGAGTTTCAACTCGATCCGGATCAGGGACGCCTTACCACGGGCCTGAAAGTCGCCCGCGATTCCATCCTGTATTCGCGGCCGGTCAACGGCATGCCTTGCAAATTCAGGACCAGCTATGAAACGACGCTCTGGCCGATTCGTGTCGCCGAGGCGCAATGGGTGACTCCGGACCGTCTGCGCCCCGCCGTGAAGGCCGTGGACGCCGTGGCCGCGCTTCGCGTGCAACTGGATGCGTTGCCCGATGTGAATTTTGACAAACTCGAAATGAATTCGCTCCGCTTTTATCTGAACGCCGAAGGGAACCTCGTCTATACACTGTACGAACTTCTTTTCAACAACTGCACGCAGATTCTGGTTCGCGATGCCACGCCGAACTCGAAGAAGCCTCCGATTGTTTTGCCCGCGAGCTGCCTGCGGCCTGTCGGGTTTTCCGACGACCAAGCCCTCTTGCCGTATCCCCGGCGCTCTTTTGTGGCCTATCGCCTGCTGCAGGAATATTTCGCGTTTCCGGAAAAGTTCTTGTTCCTGGATGTCACCGGCCTGGGCGAGATGCGCCGCGCGGGATTCCGCGACAAAGTGGAACTCGTTTTCCTGATCTCGAAATTCGAGCGGGAAGACCGCCAGCAGATGCTGGAGCTGGGCGTTTCGCCCAAGGTGCTGCGCACCGGATGCTCTCCCATCATTAATCTGTTTCCGAACGCCGCCGAACCGATTCTGCTCGAGCAGACTTCTTACGAATATCCGATTGTTCCGGACAACCGGCGCCGGCAGGCGTTTGAGATTTTCTCCGTTGACCGCGTGGGAACGCCGGATCCCCAATCCGGCCAATTCATTGAATTCGAGCCTTTCTATCGCTTCAAGCATTCCGCGACCCAGAAAGAAAAACGGCAGCACGCATTCTGGGCCGTGAATCGCCGCCTCTCCCGGCGCAAGGATGACGAAGGCACCGACGTGTTTCTTTCTCTCGTGGATCTCACCGGCCGGCCGGTTCGCCCCGCAGTGGATACGGTTACCGTGAATTGCACCTGCACCAACAGAGATCTGCCGTTCCGCCTGCCGTTTGGGCACGACGCGGGAGATTTTGAAATCGAGGGCGTCGCATCCATCAAGAGGATCGTGACGTTGCGCAAGCCTACGGCCACGATTCGCCCGCCCACCGGCAAGGGTATTCAGTGGCGCCTGATTTCGCAGCTCACCTTGAATTACCTTTCCCTTGTGAATGAAGGGAAGGACGCCCTGCAGGAGATCCTGCGCCTGTATAACTTTTCCGACTCCGTGTATCTGGAAAAGCAGATCGCCGGAATCACGCGCATCCAGAGCCAGAGGCGGATTGCGCGTGTCGTCTCCGAGCACGGCATCAGTTTCGTGCGGGGCACGCGCGTCGAGATGGAGCTCGACGAGGAGCAATTCGTCGGAGGGGGAGCTTTCCTTTTCTCCAGCGTCCTAGACCATTTCTTTGGGCTGTACGCCTCGATGAACAGCTTCAGCCAGCTGGCGGTTTCCACCCAGCAGAGAAGGGAGGGATTGCGCGAATGGCCGGCACGAGTCGGACAAGGGATTCTTCTGTAACTTACGCGGAAGTCGAATCGCGGTTGCGGGAAGAGCCCTACTCATTCGAGTTCTTCCAGGCGATTCGTCTGCTCGAGCGTCTTCTGCCGGACCGCCAGCCGGTCGGGGGATTTGGCCATCCGTCCGAGGAAGTCGCGCGCATCGCCGCGCATCCATCACTCTCTTTTCCCGCGAGCCAGATTCAATCCCTGGACTGGGAGGAAAACAAAGCCCCCTTGATGAAAGTCAATTTCATGGGGCTCACGGGAGTCAACGGACCGCTCCCGCAGTGGTACACCGCCCTGGTCATGGAGCAGGCGCGTACCGGGAGCACCTCGCTTCGCGATTTTCTCGACATTTTTAATCACCGGAGCATTTCGCTCTTTTATCGTGCCTGGCAGAAGTACCGCTTCGATGTGGCCTATGAGCGCGGCGAGCGCAGCAATTTTTTTCAGTACCTGATGTCCGTGATTGGTTTGGGTTCCACGAATCTCACCGATCGGCAAACCGTCGCGGATGAGGCGCTCGTGTTTTATTCCGGCCTGCTCGCGCCTCACCAGCGTTCGGCCAAGGGCTTGGAGCAGCTCCTGGGCGACTATTTCAGCGTGCCCGTGGAAGTGCAGCCGTTAATCGGCGCGTGGTACCCTCTGGACGAAGCGACGCAGTGCTGCCTGGACGGGTCCGAGTCCGCCTCCCAGCAATTGGGCGGCGGCGCGGTGATCGGTGATGAGGCCTGGGACCGGCACTCGCGCGTACGGATTGTGATCGGCCCGCTCGCTTTCGCGGAGTACAAGGACTTCCTGCCGGACGGTTCGGCCTATGAGCCCTTGCGCTCCCTGACAAAATTTTATTCCAATGAAGAATTCCAATTTGAGGTAAAACTGGTTCTACACAGGCAGCAAGTGCCGGGATGTCAGATTGGGGACGATCCCGAACGCGGAATACAGCTGGGCTGGTCCTCCTGGTTGAAGACAGAACACACGAAGCTGGACAGGGATCCGGGCGACACCATTCTCGAAATTTAGCGATGAGGCGCAAACGATGAGCGTAAATCTAAAAGGTCTGGTTGGAAAACTGAATGATCCGGCCCGCAAGGGTCTGGAAAGCGCCGCCGGGTTTTGTCTGGCCAGAACGCATTACGACATCGAGATCGAGCATTATCTTCTGAAGCTTCTGGATGAGACGGATGGCGACAGCGCGCGCATCCTCAAGTATTTCAACGTGAATAAGTCGCGCCTGAGCAGTGATCTGACCCGGAGCCTCGATCGGCTGAAATCAGGGAATGCGCGGACGCCGTCGTTTAGCCCCACGCTGGTCAAAATGTTTTCGGAGGCGTGGTCGCTCGGCTCGCTCGAGTTTGGAGCCGCGCAGATTCGCACGGGCTTCACAATTCTGGCGATCGTCTCGAACGATGAATTGTCGCGCCTCGTTCGCGAGACGACTCCGGAATTTCAGAAGATTACTCCTGAGGTTCTCCGCAAGGACTTCTTCTCAATTGTGGCTGGGTCGCCCGAGGACGGTGTGACCGCCGCTGCGCTCAGCGGCAGCGCCTCCGGCGCGCCGGCCGGCGCTGCAGCAGGAGGGAAGACGCCCAACCTCGACCAGTTCACCGTGGACCTGACGGCCAACGCGAAAGCTGGCAAAGTGGACACGGTGCTCGGCCGCGATGCGGAAATCCGCCAGATCGTGGACATCCTGACGCGCCGCCGGCAGAACAATCCGATTTTGACCGGCGAAGCGGGCGTGGGGAAAACCGCTGTCGTCGAGGGCTTCGCGCTCCGCGTGGCCAAGGGCGATGTGCCGCCGCCGTTGAAAAATATTTCGATCCGCTCGCTCGACTTGGCCCTGCTGCAGGCCGGCGCGGGCATCAAGGGAGAATTCGAGAATCGTTTGAAGGGCTTGATCGAGGAAGTGAAGTCGTCTCCCAAGCCGATCATTCTCTTTATTGACGAAGCCCACACCATGATCGGAGCGGGAGGCGCGGCGGGCCAGGGCGACGCCGCCAATCTTCTGAAGCCTGCGCTGGCGCGCGGAGAATTGCGCACCGTGGCCGCCACAACGTGGTCGGAATACAAAAAGTATTTTGAGAAGGACCCCGCCCTCGCCCGGCGTTTCCAGGTCGTGAAAGTGGAAGAGCCCGGCGAGATTCAGTGCATGACCATGATGCGCGGCATCGTGCCGGTTCTGGAGAAGCACCACAACGTGCGCATTCTCGACGAAGCGGTAACGGCCGCTGTGCGCCTGTCGCATCGCTACCTGGCCGGCCGTCAGCTTCCGGACAAAGCTGTGAGCATTCTGGACACGGCCTGCGCGCGGCTTGCGCTGTCGCAATCCTCGACTCCTCCGCCGATCGAGGACGCGACCCGGCAACTCGATGACCTCGAGGTGCAAGAGAGAGTTCTCACGCGGGAGACGGTGGTCGGCGCCGATCATTCCGAGCGCCTGGCGGACATTGCCCGCCGGAAGAGCGAAGTGCAGGCGCGGCTGGCGACATTAACCGCTCGCCGCGACAGGGAACTGAAACTGGTCGATGAGATTCGCGGGATCCGCACTAAGCTCGAGGCTGGCTCCGCCCCGCAACCTGCTGCTGCCGCGGCCGAGGGTTCCGCCTCCGCTTCGCAACCTGCTCTTGACATTCCCGCCCTGCGCGCGGAGTTGGGAAAACTGGAAACCGGATTGGCCCAACTCCAGGGCGATTCTCCGATGATGCGCGTCTCGGTGGATGCACAGATCACCGGCGAAGTCATCTCCGCCTGGACCGGAATCCCCGTTGGAAAAATGCAGCAGGACGAAATCAACACCGTCTTGTCGCTACAGTCGCATCTCGCCGCGCGCATCATCGGCCAGAATCACGCGCTCGACATCATCGCCCAGAGAATTTCCACGTCGCGCGCCGGTCTCGACGACCCGGGAAAGCCTATCGGAGTGTTCATGCTCGTCGGCCCCAGCGGCGTCGGAAAAACAGAGACGGCGCTGGCGCTGGCCGATCTGCTCTACGGCGGCGAAAAAAATCTGATCACGATCAATATGTCCGAGTTTCAGGAAGCACATACCGTCTCGACGCTGAAAGGCTCGCCCCCAGGCTATGTTGGCTACGGAGAGGGTGGCGTGCTCACCGAAGCGGTCCGGCGCAGGCCGTACTCAGTCGTCCTTCTCGATGAGGTCGAAAAGGCGCATCCCGATGTGCTCGAGCTTTTCTACCAGGTCTTTGACAAGGGCCATATGGAGGACGGCGAGGGCCGCGAAATCGATTTCAAGAACACGATCATTCTCCTGACCTCCAACGCCTGCACCGACACGCTGTCCAAACTGACGGCCGACCCGGAAACCATGCCCAACCCCGAGGGTCTCATCAAGGCCATCAAGCCGGAGCTGAATAAGATTTTCAAGCCAGCTTTCCTCGGGCGTATGATTCTGATCCCCTATTTCCCTCTGCGCGACGAGCCGATGAAGCAGATCGTTAAGTTGAAGCTCGGGAAGATACAACGGCGCATCCGTGAAAATCACAAGATTGATCTGAACTACGATCCGTCCCTCGTGGACGAAGTCGCGCGGCGCTGCACGGAAGTGGAAAGCGGCGCCCGCAACGTGGACAACATCCTGACCAACACGCTGCTTCCGGATATTTCCCGCCAGATTCTCACTCGCATGGCCGAGCACAACAAGCTTGCATCCATCCGGGTTTCGGTCGGGCCGGAAGGCACGTTCGTATACTCCTGAGCGAGGTAGCGAGATTCGTTATGGCCGGCTCACAAGATTTTCAAGTGCATCGCCGGATCTACCGGCCCGGTAAGCCGGCTCCTCGAACGCCTGGTTCGCTGGGTATCAACGATCATGCGGACCCGTGTGTAAATTCTCATATCGGCGATTCGCCCGGCCCGGTGGGAGTCAATGACCACGCGGCCATTGTCGCTGGCGGAGTAGAAAGCGCCGCTCTGAAGCGCGCGACCGAGCTCAAGCTCATGCTCTTGAGCACGACCCGCGTCGCCGCCTTTCTGAATTCTGTTCTCTATTTGACGATCACCGCCGAGATGGCCAAATCGAATTCGGAGCGTATGGGCTTGGTGTTTCATACGGCCTCTGTTGACCTGGGCGACGAGAAAGTCAAGGATCAAAAAGTCAAGGAACTGCATGGACAGTACATGATGGAATTTACCGAGGCCGCGAGTAAAGGCCCGGACTCCGCCCTGAAATTCCTGATCGAAGCCGATCGTGCCAGGAACGAAGCCAGGAAACATATCGAGGAGGTCACTCATGAAGCGGTCGACTCGAGCGAGAAAACCACCAAGCACCTGGGCACCACTGTAAAGGTGCTGAAGACCGTCGAATACACCGCGGGCGCGGCCTTGACCGTGATGGGATTATTCGTTGGCGCGGCGGGCGCGTTGACGGCGGGTGTCATCGGCTTCGGGTATGACACGGTGACCGATGCGCTCGATGAATTCCGGGAAAAGGGAAGGGTGAATGCGGACGCCGTAGCGATGGTTTCCGAAAATACTTCGAAAAATTCTTTTGTGGCCGCCGGCAAAGAGTTCGCCAAGGGCAAGTTGGCCGGCATAGATGAGTCCGCCGTGGAAAAACTGGAAGATGCTGTGAAGTACTATGCGGAGAAAATCGCCGTCAAAGAAAAGATGATTGAGCACACCAAGAGCCTTCGCAATGTCAACAAGCTCAAGCGAGCCATGGCGAAGGACGAAAGTGCTTTGCTGGCGGCCGAGAAAGGAATCAAACGCTTCAAGGGCGTGGCCTTTATCTTTGCGGCTTGGGATGTTTCCGATAAGGCCATGAAAATCTGGAAGGCCTGGCAAGAGGACGAATAAGGCCGGAAGGAACCTGCGATGAAGATGCGAGGCTGCCGATTGAACATTTTACGGTGTATCATCCTCGTCCCAACCTGGAGTCGGTTCGTTTTGCCCACCCGGGGAGATGGAAAGGATTTTTGATCTATGCCCTATTCGCAAGCGGACAGGCTGATTAGTATTGATACTCCCCTCGGGAAGGATGTCCTTCTCCTGAAAAGTTTTTCGGGGCGCGAGTTCATTTCCCACCCGTTCACCTTCCATCTGGAGATGCTCTCCGAAAACGATTCCATCAAATTTGAAGACATCGTCGGCAAAAAGGTCAGCATCGCCCTGAACGACACCAAAGGCCCCGTCCGGTATTTCAACGGATTTGTCAGCCGGTTCGCGCAGAGCGGTTCCGACCAGATTTTTGCGCATTATCGCGCCGAAGTGGTGCCCTGGTTGTGGTTTCTCACCCGGACGGCGGACTGCAAGATCTTTCAAAAGATGGCCGTCCCGGACATCATCACCAAGGTCTTCGGCGATCTGGGATTTCAGGATTATCGGAACGCCACGCAGGGGTCATTTCCGGACCGCGAGTACTGCGTCCAGTACCGCGAGACCGCGTTCAATTTTGTTTCCCGGCTGATGGAGCAGGAGGGAATCTACTATTATTTCGAGCACGAAAAATCCAGCCACACGCTTGTCTTTTCCAATGCGGCCTCCACGCACAAGCCTTGTCCCAAACAGGCCAAGGCCCGGATGGACTTCAGTCTGAGCGGCGTGGTCAATGAGGATGTGGTCACCCACTGGCAGGTCGAGGAGGAGTTGCGCACCGGGAAGTATGCCTTGCGCGATTTCAATTTTGAAACTCCCAGCACGGACCTGACGGTGAATGAGTCCAGTGTCGTCAATGTCGGCGGCAACAGCAAGTACGAAACGTATGACTACCCGGGCGATTATGACGCCAAGTCCACAGGCGAGCCGGTGGTCAAGACCCGCATGCAGGAGGAAGAATCCTTTTACCTGTTATCCGCCGGGGCCGGCGGCTGCCGCGGCTTTATTGCGGGGTATCGCTTTCAATTGGACGGGCATTCGCGCAAGGATTTTAACAAGCAGTACGTGCTCACCGAAGTGCAGCATTCCGCCTCCGTCGGAGAAAGTTATCATGAGAGATCGGCGGGCGGAGAAGGCGCCTATTCCAACTCGTTCTCCTGCATTCCCTTCGATGTTCCCTACCGGCCGACGCGCGTGACTCCCAAGCCATTCGTGCAGGGCCCGCAAACCGCAATCGTCCGGGGAAAATCGGGTGAAGAGATCTATGTGGACAAGTATGGCCGCGTGAAGGTCCAGTTCCACTGGGACCGCAAGGGCTCGGACGATGAAAACAGTTCTTGCTGGATTCGCGTTTCGCAGCCCTGGGCCGGGAAGAACTGGGGCGCCATGTGGATTCCGCGCATCGGGCAGGAAGTGATCGTGGATTTTCTGGAAGGCGATCCGGACCGCCCCATCATCACGGGGCGCGTTTACAATGCCGAGCAGATGCCCCCGTACGCCCTTCCCGCGAACGGAACGCGCAGCACTTTCATGTCCCGCAGCTCAAAAGGCGGCAGTTCGTCCAACTTCAACGAATTGCGGTTTGAGGACAAGGCGGGCAGCGAGCAGATTTTCCTGAATGCGGAAAAGGACATGGACCTGCGCGTCGAGAACGATTCGCGGGAATTTGTCGGAGGCAGCCGCAACCTGATCGTCAAGAAGGACCAGAAGGAAAAAGTCGAGGGCGAGCAGGACCTCCAGATCACCAGCGACCAGAACGAAAAAGTCGGCGGCGACGCTTCGCTGAACGTCATCGGCAATCACAACATCAAAGTGGGCCAGACGGCCTCGCTGAACGTCGGCCAGAATTTGCAGGAAAAGTCCGGCATGAACTATGCCCATGAAGCCGGCATGGAGATTCACCTCAAGGCCGGAATGAATGTGATCATTGAAGCCGGTTTGGAGCTGACGCTGAAGGCGTCCGGCGGATTTATCACCATCGGCCCGACTGGTGTAGCCATCTCCGGCCAGCCCCTCGTCATGATCAATAGCGGGGGCGCCGCCGGATCAGGCAGCGGTTCGAGCCCCACCGACCCGAAAGCGCCAAAAGATCCAGATGAAGCCGATGACGGCAGCATGGGCGGGAAGAAGTAGACGCGAAGAATTCAAGCAGGGAGAGGAAACCGTGCCTCCAGCAGCCCGCATTACAGACATGCACGTATGCCCGATGGTGACCGGTGTGGTTCCGCACGTCGGCGGGCCCATTCTGCCTCCGGGCTGCCCCACCGTACTCATCGGCGGCTTGCCTGCCGCTCGCGTCACCGACATGGCCACCTGCGTCGGGCCGCCCGATATCATCGCGATGGGTTCGACGACTGTGCTGATCGGGAATTTGATGGCCGCGCGCATTGGCGACCCGACGGCACATGGCGGAACCATCGTCATGGGTTGTTTTACGGTAATGATAGGAGGGTGAAGTCCGCCTTTGGCACATTAGAATTTCGCGCCAGGGGGAATGAGAAATCCATGTTAATTAAGTGACCCGCGCGGCAAGGCAACCGGGTTTTCACCAGTTCCTGGTCACCAGTCAACCTTCTTCACCGCTTCCTTCCGGCAGGTTACGCCAGCGTTTTCCGCCCGCCGAATCTCTCCGCGTACCAAGCGCGAACCGAATACTCATTGAGAATTGTCACGTCTTCACCGGCAGGTCCGAAGGCGTCAATGGACTGCTCGGAGTGATCGGCATACTGCGCCTCTCCGCCGTGCTGGACCATCGGTGAGCCGATCCGGGAGTTCACGAATTCCTGCACGCGCAGGACGTTCGCGCCCCGGCGGTGAGGCTGGCCGAGAAGAGTTTCCACGACCGCCAGATTTCGCTGCGGCTGCGTGACGTCAATGATGTCGTAAAGGTCGTAATCTCCGTGAATATATTTTCCACTGAACTGTACGCAGCCGTAATGCTTGGATTGCGCGTTGCGGTCCACCGTATAGCCCGAGGAAGAAAACTGCATCGCCTTCCAAGCCTCCAGCGCTTTCTGCAGCTTCCCGGCCTTGAAGGCCTTCGGATGAATCGCGGGGTCAACCACCAGCCCGGCCAACTGATACCGGCCTGAATCAAAATCCGCCGTTTTTGCCTTGCAATCAATTCTCTTGGGCATGTAACCAGCCCTGCTGATATATTTCAGGGATTCGACGTTGGTGCGGCGAACCAGAATCCAGGAATGAAACACGCGCGCTGCTTCCAGAAAAATCATTTTGTCCGCGTGGCGCATGGCATCTCCTCTGGCGCGACTCTAAATCAAGCGGGCGTCCCAGCGCAACACTTCAGCGCTGGGGCGTCTTGTTCTATCAGGCGGGTTCCCAGGTCTACTTTTTTCTTGATGGACAGATTTCGCTGCATGGATTAGAAGACTGGTAGAATACGTTCCACATTTTTTGACGCTTCCGTGGGAAAGGGGAGTTCCGGAATTGGCCGTCATTCTCGAAGTGAAAGCAGGTCCATTCGCCGGACAGCGCGTCGCCGTCATGGGAGGCCAGACGGTGACGGTGGGCCGCACGACGCGCTCCAACTTTGCCGTCCCGCATGACACGTTCATGTCGGGCGTGCATTTTTCCGTGGAAGATGGGACGAAGGGATGCATCCTTCGCGATCACAAGAGCAGCAACGGCACATTTCTGAACGGCGCGCGCACGACCGAAGCGCTTTTGCAGAACGGCGACGAGGTGCGCAGCGGAGGCACGATTTTTGTGGTCCGCATGGTTCAGGAAGAGACGCTTCATGTACCGCCGCGGCCGCGACCCCAGCCCGCTCCTCCGCCTCCTGTACCTTCGGCTCCCGCGGCTAAAAAGCCCGAGTATCCTGCTGCATACAAGCCTCTGCCTGAGCCGCTTCCGCTGGGACCGGTCAAGCGCCCGCCCGCCCCGCCGGCGCACGCGGTTCCTCCGGCCCCTGCAGCGCCGAAGCCGGAGCCTCCCGCTGCGGACAAGCCCCGTCCCGGTCTGGTTCCGCTGGGATCGGTCAAGCCTCGCGCCGCGCCGCCGGTTACGGCAGCGCCGGACACGAAGCCGCGCGTGCCGGATATTACGCAGCCCCTTCCTCGGCGAGCGGGCCAGCCGATGCTCACGATCGGCGGCTGGAGATTTTTTTCTCTTCCGGAAAAATGGAAAGCGGAAGGCGAGTACGGAATACAGGTCGGCCAGGCGGACGGCTTTCCGACGAGCGCCGTGGCGACCGAGGAAAAGATGAACACCGATGTGTCGCTTCAGGAGTACGTCGAGCCGCAACTGGCCATGCTGCGGCAGTATCTGCAGAATCCGCAAATTGACGCCATCGTTCCGCCAAAGATCACCGGTTCGGAGGAGACGCTGGCGGTCGAAGTGCGCTTCAGCACCAAAGGCGGGCAGCCGATGTTCTACCGGCGGATCTATTCGCGTGTCGGTCGAACAATCGGGGTGCTTACTTTTACCGCGCTGCAAAATGAACTCGAGAGTGTCAAACCCGCCTTCGACGCCATCTGCGGCGGAGCCGAATTCGTTTCTCCTTCCTGAACGCCGCGGCAGGATCGTTTCTTCCGGATGAGCAAAAGTACCAGCCGTACTGTGCTATTTATCCCTGCGGACCGGCGATAAACCCTTCCCGATGAGCGGGTTTGGGAGGCTTCCCCTGATGCGGGCAGCGCGCCGTACCATCGCAATTGACCGCAGCTGTCTATTGACTCTAACCCCTTGATTTGGGAGCATCAGGGGCCACTAGCCGTAATTATCTCGGAGCGATTGAAGTCGAGCCGATGCGCGGGGTCGTGTGTGTCCCCGCACTGCGGCGTGTGCGGAAGGATTTTCATTTCACGGCCTAATGCAGAAACTCGGCAAATTCGAGATTCTCGGCAAGCTCGGTCAGGGCGCCATGGCCATGGTGTGGAAGGCCCGCGATCCGTTCATTGACCGCCTCGTCGCGTTGAAAACAATTACCACAGGCCTCTCCGAAGATCCTGCGCTGCTGCAGCGTTTCTACCAAGAGGCGCGTTCGGCGGGCGCGCTGCAGCATCCCAACATCGTTACCATTTTTGAACTTGGCAAAGAAGGTGACACGCCCTTCATCGCCATGGAGCTTCTCGAGGGCGGCAGCCTCGACAAACTCATCGAGAGCCAGCCGGTCATGCCGCTCTCGCAAAAACTCAGTTACATCGTGCAGGTCTGCCGCGCTCTCGAATACGCGCACACTCGCCAGCCGAATCCCGTCATTCACCGCGACATCAAGCCGGCCAACGTGATGCTCACCGCGGAAGGCCTGCTCAAAGTGGCCGATTTCGGAATCGCGCGGCTCGGCGACACCGGAAAAACGCAGACGGGCATGCTGATCGGCACGCTCGCCTACATGTCCCCGCAGCAGATTCGCGGCAAGCCGGCCAACGCGCAATCCGATATCTGGGCCGTCGGAATCATGCTGTACGAACTGATTGCCGGCCATCGCCCCTTCCAGGGCGACAATCAGGCCGCGCTGATGATGAACATCATCATGCAGCCGACGCCGTCCCTGCTGGAGGCCGCCCCGCGCACTCCAGCCGACCTGGTGGCGGTCGTCGAAAAATTCCTGAAGAAAGAGGCCGAAGAGCGCTACCACTCGATGGAAGAGGCCCTGCTGGATCTCGAGCCGATCTTCAAGCGCATGCAGCAAGACGAAGTCGCCGACCTGGTGGCCGACGGCCAGCAACTTTTCGAGTCGAAGGATTTTGCAAAAGCGCAGGTGGTTGTCGAGCGCGCCGTGGTCATTGATACCGCCAACACCAACGCCAAGAACCTGCTCGAGAAAATCCGCGCCGAAATCCGCCGCACCAATCTGATTCCCCAGGCCGAAAACCGCGTCAAACACGCCAAAGAGCTCATGATCAGCGGGGAATTCGACAACGCGCGCGCGGAAGCGGAATCGGCGCTCAAACTGATCGGCACGTTCCTGCCCGCGCGCGAGGTGATCGAGGAGATCAAGGCGGCGGAAGCCCGCGCGCAGGAGTTGAACCTGGCCATCCGCACCACGAAGCAGCGCCTCGCCGAAGGCGCCTATACCGAGGCGGAAGTCCACCTCACGAAAATTTTCTCCCTCGATCCGAACAGTCCCGCCGGCCGGGAACTCCAGAAACAGATTCGCGAGGAAAAAGAACGCCGCGAGCGCCAGCGGCGGCTGTCCGACGTGCTGCACAAGGCCCGCACGCTGTGGACCGATCTTCACTATGACGAATGCATCGAACTCCTCACCGGCGCGCAGAAGGAGTTCCCCGGCGACAAGGAGATCGCCAAGCTGCTCGACACGGCCCGTCAGGACAAGACCGAACAGGAAAAGCAGAAACTTCTGACCGAAGCGCGCGAATTCCTGCGGGCGCAGAACTATGACGAGGCCTTGAAGAAACTCGACCGTGTTCTCGCTACTGCTCCCGGCGATATCACGGCCAAGAATCTGCAGGCGCTGGCGCTCGATGGACAGCGGCAGGCCGCCCGCGAATCCATGTTCCGCGCGGGAATCGCAAATCTTCGCGCCCTGGTGAAAGACGCTCAGTTCGCGGCGGCCATCTCCGAAGGCCGGAAACTTCTCGCCGAATTCCCGGGCGAGCCGGAACTTCCCAAACTGATCGAATATGCGGAGAGCGAGCAGCTTCAGGCCGAGAAAAGGGCGCGCCTCGATGAGATCCGCCAAAAAGCGGAGCAGGCATTCAAGGGCAACAAGTTCCGGGAAGCGATCCAGGTCGCGGAGAGCGGCCTCGTCGAGTTCCCCCGCAACATGGATCTGATGATCCTGCTCGACAAAGCCAAACGCGAGCAGGAGGAAGCGGAACGCAAGGACATCCTCGCCCAGCGCATCAACGACATCCGCTCCCGCATGAAGGTCGGCGAAATTACCGAAGCGATCAGCCGCGCCCGCGAAACTCTCATCACCTTTGGCCCCGACCCGGCCGTGAGCCAGGCCCTGCACCAGGCCGAAAAAGAGTTTGAGTTCCGCGAAAAGAAAAAGCGCGAGCAGGAAAAAGTTCTCGAAGAAGCCAAGACCCTCGTCCAATCGGGCGACTTCTCCGGCGCCACGATGATGCTGCAGACCGCCGTGGAAAATAAGCTGATCGAGAAAGCGGACCCGCGGCTCGGCGAACTGGAAACGCAAATAATCGGCAGCAAGCCGCTGCCGCAGAAGGGTTCGCCTTCGCGCCCTCCCGCGCCTCCCGCCGGAGGAGCCGGATCGGGTTCCCCCACACCGCCACCGTCACGGGCGAATCTGGGTCCGGAGTACGTCTATCAGCAGGCGCCGGTCCTTCCCGACCGGCTGGCTCCTTCCGACGAGTCCGCCACGGTCATGATGTCCGGAGCCATTCCGTCGGGCACGGTCGTTCAGCCCGTAGCGCCGCCCGTCCTGCCGCCACCGGCTGCGCCAAAGGAAAAGGAAAAAAAGAAGAAGCAGGAAAAGGGCGCGCCGCAGCAGCACAGGCCTCCGGCCGCGGAAGAGATCAGCGCCAGCGCTACCACGATTGGTCAGGCCGCTCCTTACGTGCCCGAAACGATTGTCGGATCGCGCAGCCCCTATGGCGAAACGGCGACCCAGGTTATTTCGCCGCAAGCGCCCACTGTGCCTCCAAAGGCCCCAGTCGCGGCTGAAGTGGCGCCTGCTCCAACTCCGGCCTCCAAGCCATTTTGGCAGCAGCCCATCGCGCTCGGCGGGATCGGGGCGGTTCTTGTGATAGCGATTGTTGTCGGTTTCTTGATGAACAGAAGCGGTTCGAAACCTGCTTCGGACCAGCCCGTGGCAACCTCCACGAATTTGGGAAGTTCCGGGAATGCGGCCCCGGCGCCGGTGACTAGTCCCTTGACCTCTGCGAGTCCGAGTCTTGGCGGCAACCCTTCCGCCAGTGCGGGAAAAACTTCGATCGTTCCCAATTCGAAAACGCCGGCAGCCGCTACGCCCCCAAAGCAACCGGAATTTTCGCCAACCGCGAGCGCACCGGCTCCCAGCGCACCCACTCCGCCGCCTGCTACGCCGCCGAAGCCTGCTCCGGTAGACTATTCGTCCAGAATTTCAGCCATTCAAAATCAAATCGGCCAGGCGAACTGGGATGAGGCCGAAACTAATTTCCGGACCTTGCCTTCCGACGTGCAGTCGGCCAATGCAAACTTAAAGACTCTAATTGACCTGGGCAGGCAGGAAGACGCCAAGTTCGCTGCATTTCCGGGCCAAATTTCGGCGGCAGCGAAGGACGAGAATCGCCTGCGCCAACTGCAATCGGAATTGAATGTCTATACGGGCGGGCG
>VFSW01002118.1_pt1 | contig 30099 bp, 29 predicted proteins | sample 5358111 | NCBI WGS metagenome assembly VFSW01 (sample SAMN11554181, study PRJNA540505) | mine drainage metagenome | isolation source: sediment from site ElyBrook_90M | place: USA: Ely Copper Mine, Vershire, VT | collected 2017 | reverse complement strand
GCAGGCCGATCATAGCAGAATTGGACCGTGAAGTATCATAAAGGCTCCCTGGCGAGTTACTTAATTACACAACGCAGCACCCAATTACGATATCGAAAAGCGGCGCGAATCCGGTCAGTCCCGAAACGCCATTTCACACCAGAACGCCGGCCGGAATCGATAAAGACCAGCTTTTTGAGTTTCTCGATACCGCGCTCACCGCTTAGCCCGGTCAGCCGGTAAGCAGCGGTGCCTAGTACGACTGACAGGATGCAGCGCTTTGGCAATGCATTTTTAGGATCGCGACAGCGGCGGGACCAGAGGTTTGAATACCCGTCCCTCGGCGCGCAGGAAACGGACAAAGAATTCGAACAGAACCAGTCTCGTAGTTTGCACGAAGACCAGCAGAGTTTCGATCGCAACGAGCATGGCGTTGCCGAGCACGAATACCAGCGCGTAAAGAACCGGGTTTTGAGCGTGCCTTGCCAGTTCCTGAATGACTGCAGAGAAAGCCGCATGACCCAATGCGAATGCTCCCACCCGCAGAAACGAGATTGTGTTAAGTCCCAATCGCAGTGCACTTTCCAGCAGTGCGCCGGTTGCGGTAAACAGCGTGTTCAACGGCCACCGCCGATGCTGCACGAGATTTCCTGCGTAATACCAGCCGAGCGCGGCGATTGCTAGCAAGCCCACCTTACGATCGAAAAAGCTCCCCAAGCTGGCCGCGTATAGCACCGGTATTGCCCCCTCGGCGAGCAGCCATGTCCGCCATTTTCCTCGCCAGTAGGCCTCGAGGCCGCCAAGTAGCAGTCCAAGAATGATCAGTACAACGCCGAACGCCAGCGGAGCCAGCAACACATCAAGTGGACGCGCCAGAGGTTTCACCCAGAGTGGTGCAATCAGGCCCTGAAATCCGAAGACTTCACCAAAAACGAAACCGAAGAAAGCGGCAAAAATCCCGCATGGAATGAGGAAATGACCGTCGCGCCAGCGCCAATAAAGTACGGCACTAAATAGTACAAGCAACAACCCGTGACCGACATCGGGAAACATATAGCCGAACAGCAACGGTACGATCAGCACCAGCAGTCCGCTCGGGTCCACTTCATTTTCCTCTGGGGTGCCGAACATTGTGGTGAACACCCGGAATGGTTGTGTCCACCACAGTTCTTTGGCCTGCACGGGAACGGCAGTGCCCACCGGCTCGGGCGGAAAACGCAGAATTGCGTGAAACCCGGCAGCGCGCAGGATGTTCTGCAGACGTTGCGGTTCCGTGTCTGTGGTCCAGCCTGTCACGCGGCAGAACTTCTGATTCGCGGCCGTCGCCGGGACGTGCTCCAGGTACCACTCAAGCAGTGCCATATTGCCCAAGGCCTCGACCAGATTGGGGTCGTCTTTTAGCGCTTCGATTTTCTGCTGCAGTGCCTTCAGCTCGTGGGCGACAGCATCGAGGCGTGAATTGATCTGAGTCCGTTGCTCATCTATGTGCTCCGGTAGCCATGTGGGCACGTCGACACGTAGGCAGGAAGCTGCGGCTGTGATTTTTTCGATCTCAGGAATGCGCTCCGGAAGGCCGACGACGACTAAAAAGCGGTGAGCGGCGCGCGGAAATTCCTCGTTTACCACATCGCGAAGCCGGACATCCAGCGTCTGCTCTCTGGGGCAATAGAACATGCGCTTGTATAGCAGGTCTGTCTGGTGCGATAACGCGAAGAGATTCAGCGTAGTTTCATCGCTCCCTGCGATAAACTCGCGCAACAGGGTGAGGTCGTCTGTCTCCTGCCGCAGCACTGCAGTCTGTGAGATAATGGGGTCAAGGCGGGAAACCCAGGCATGCAGTCGGCTGAGCGCTGTCTTGGCGGTTTGCTCCGGAGGCTCGATCAGACCCATCGGGCAGAGTTCGTAGTGCGGCCAATAGCCTCGGTAACGGGTAGACAGTTGCTCGAATTCGCGCGCTGCATCCCGGATGTCTGCAATATCCAGCGGGACGCTGAGTATCGGGTCGAGTTCAATCTCCACTCTGCCTGTTTCCGCCAGAGTTTCCAGCGTCTGCACGGTCTCGTCTCGCGGCGTATATGCTTCGAACCAGTGCGTTCTTTGAGGTCGAAAACCCGCAATGATTTTTCTGAGTTGTTCGTTCGCATTCGCCCACCACGCCACGATGTGTCTCCTAGGCAAGGCTGCCGTCGATCTGCGGAGTATAAGCACTTATTAAAAACTTCGTGAACCCGTCCGAGGGGGATATTCAGTCTTTTTTTGAAGGCTATCAGCACGCTCGTCAGGACCCTGTCCGCAGGCATCGCGGGCGTATAGCCGGGCCCGATGCTTGCTGTCGCGCCTGATCAAAGTATCTATCCTTTTTCATCCATCGCGACAGTCGGCAAAGTCATCGGTTTCGATATTCCGATCGTGCTATGCTGGAAAATCGGCCGTTCGTGAATTTCTTGCATCAACCCGGCATGGCGCTGATCTGGTGCAGCCTGCAGGGAGCATCCCAGTTAAGAGTGAGCATGCACGGTCTGATTTGGCGATATGCAAGTCCCTGAATATGCTCATGCTGAGCAGTCGGATGTGGGCGTCACAACGGGTCGTGAATCTCGAATTCCTCCAAGCGATTGCTCCGGTTTGTGGCGTGTAGATCAGACAGTGGCGCGAACGGAGGAAATTGATATATATCAAGAAACCCCAGATGTGGCACATGTATAAAAGGGGGAAACGAAAGCTGAAGTATTCCAGGCGGCATCATGGAAAGGAGGTTTCAAATGGCAACTGCAACAGAATCGGCAAGAAGAAAACTAATCGAGGACTTCAAGGCGTTGACTGCCGACACGGAGGAATTGCTTCGTGCAACCGCGACCCAGACTGGGGAGCGAGCAAGCGCAGCGCGTACTCGCGTCGAGGAGCGTCTTCGCGCTGCGAAGGATGCCGTGGGTGAGTTCCGTGATGATGTCGTCGAGCGCGGCCGTGCAGCGGCGGAGACCGCCGACCGGACCGTGCGCGATCACCCGTGGGAATCGGTGGCGATCGCTGCCGGACTCGGCTTCCTGCTGGGTATGTTGACGGCGCGTCGCTGAACGACATGGCCAGTTCCGATTCCGGTCCGCGTCCGGTCGGACTACTGAAATCGCTGCGCCGGCTGATCTCGACCCTGGTCGAAATTCTTCAGACGCGAGTCAAGCTGGCAGCGACAGAGCTCGAAGAACAGGGGCTGCGTGTCGCACAACTCGTCGCGCTTTCCTTTCTGGTCCTGTTCTTCTTCTGTCTGGCTGTCATATTCGGTACCTTGGCCGTGGTGATGGTGTACTGGAAGGACGATCCGGCCTTGGTTCTCGGCGGATTCGCAGCGCTGTATTTGGCGCTCGCGATCATTCTCGGTGTGGTCTGGCGTGCACGCGCAAAGGCACGTCCGCGTCTCCTTTCCGCTACGTTGGCGGAGTTCGCGCGTGATCGCGAAGAGTTGATGTAGCGATGAATGCGAGCATTGCGGCTGCTGTGCGCAAACGCCAGGTGCTGGTCGTGCGAGCGGCCGTGCAACGCACTGAACTCGCCGCTTTCGCTAGCCGCTGGCACGAATCGATCGCAGTTGCCGACGGAGCTTTTCGTCTGGGGAAGCGGCTGCGTCGGCACCCGGCGTTGTTGGCCGTAGGGATTGCGTTGCTTCTGGGGGTGCGCCGGCGGCGTCGTGCCTTTTTGTGGAGCGGACCGCTTATCGTCCTATGGGAGCTATACCGGTCGCTCAGCCGGTAGCGCGGGGGTTGCGTCCGGAAAACTGAGTCGTGAGTTGCGTCGCGCGAAGGCGCCGATTGTTGCCACCAGCCTTGTGTCGTGGCGCTGCTGACCGAAGAGTCTAGGTCGTCACATCCACGCAAGATTCATCGTATCCAATGAGCGGTTTCTGCTCATTTTCCATGTCGCCATGCCGTTGTGCTGATCGCGCGGACGATGGATGTCAGCCTGAGCCCGCCGGCGTGATGTCCAGCAGTTCAGTCATCATGCTCCATACCTGCACCGGAGGAATGGTCTGGTAGCAAGCTGGCGTGACCAGGCCAGGTCCGCGGTAGTGGCACTTGCGCCGCAGGCATGGTGAACATGAAAATTTTGCGCATGCATGGTGTTGTGCCTGTCCGATAGTGCCGGTCAGTGCCGGATTGGTGGCACCGTATATCGTCACAGCCGGTACCGACAGGGCAGCGGCGCAGTGCGCAAGTCCAGTGTCGACACCGACCACTCCCTTTGCACCGGCTAGAACACCTGCAATCTGAGTGAGTGTCATATGCGGCAGGACTCGCACATTGCCTGCCGTCGCCGCGATGCGGTGCGCACGGTCGGCTTCCTCGCGGTTTCCGGCAGGCATAAAAACGCGCAATCCGGCTTCATTGGCAAGTCCGGCCAGCTCGTTCCAGTAGGCTTCTGGCCATTGTTTGGTGGGCCAGGCGGTTCCATGCAGGAAAACAAGATAGGCATCGTCCGTGTGACGGGAAGTGATAATCGTACGCGAGATGCCGTAGTCGATTTCATTGTTCGGCAGCTGATATTCCAATGCCAGCGCGAACAGGCTGCGCAGGCGCATTACGGCGTGGGCCTGTCGAGAAACTACATGATGGTGCCCATAGAAAAGCGCGGCAAGCGGTTCGCGCGCCGACGTGAATCCGAAGCCATGGCGCTGCCCGCGCGCGCAGGCGGCGAGCACGGCGCTCTTGAGCAGACCCTGTGCGTCGACGATCCTGTCGTATCTGCCGGCGCGTAATGTTCGCAGTGCACGGAGCCATTCCGCCCTGTGCGACGGTGTTGCAAATCCGCGACGCCAGCGCCGCATGGCGACCGGAATAACGGTATCCACGGCGGCGTGCCAGGTCGGAATCTCCGCGTACGACTCCTCAATCAACCAGTCAAAACGGGCTTGCGGCAGAGCGCGGGCCGCGTCCGTCAGGGCCGGGAGGGTGTGCAGCACATCGCCCATCGAAGAAGTCTTGATGATCAGTATTCTCATTGTGCTGAGACCGGAGTATCGATGCTCTCCTGTACCATATTGGGCTTGAGCTGGCGTAGACAATTGGTATGTCCGAGAGGGCAGACCCGCTTGAAGCACGGGCTGCAGGGAAGGCCCAGAGACAGAACTGTTGCTTTATGGCTCAGCGGCGGCGTGAATTGCGGGTCGGATGAACCATACACCGCGATCAGTCTGCGTCCAAGGCTCGCCGCCACATGCATCAGGCCAGAGTCGTTGCTGACAACTGCCCGGGCCAGCGAAAGCAAATCAACCGCTTCGCCCAGCGTAGTGCGGCCGGCCAGATCGATGCACTCTGCGCCGGACAGAGAACGGACCTGCGCAGTGATAGGCCTGTCCCGCTCGGAGCCGAAGAGCCAGACCTGCCAGCCGCGCGAAGCATAGAGTTTCGCAATCTGCGCGTAATATTCCGCGGGCCAGCGCTTGGCCGGACCATATTCCGCACCCGGGCAGAGTGCCAGTATCGGTTGCGCGGCGTGTTTCAGTTCAAGGCGTGTCAGGGCAGCTGCGATTCCCGCAGGTGAAACTGCAAGGCTGGGCATGGGGGGTGGTGATGGGGGTGTCTCGGCGCGATCCAGGCCCAGCGCCAGAAAGCGCTGGACGGTCGTGCGCAGTTTCGATTTATCAAGTCTGCGAACGTCGTTGAGCAGACCCCAGCGCAATTCGCCGAGATAACCGGTACGCAGCGGTATGCCGGCCCAGAACGGCACGAGCGCCGACTTGAACGAATTGGGCAGCACAATTGCCTGTTCGTAGCCTTGAGCGCGCAGGTTTCGTCCAAGTCGGTAGCGCAGTGCGAGGCCCAATTGGCCATGGGCCGTCTGCAGCGGCCAGGCGTTACGGATCTCCGGCATGCGGGCGAGCAAAGGCTGACTCCAGGCCGGTGCGAGGACGTCGATGTCCGTTCCAGGATGGCGCTGCCTGAGCAGCTGGTACAGACTTTGGGCCATCACCATGTCACCGACCCACGATGGACCCACGATAAGAATCGAAGAAGGGGAATGTTTCATCCGACGTGAACAAGTACGGCAGAAACGACCAAGATCAACAATCTCTTCCCGGGTGGGCGATCCAAAGGTGTCGTGATCATAGCATCGAAAGGCAATCGCGCCGAGAGCAAGGCCGGCATTGTCGATGCCTCGCTTGAAAGCGGGTTTCCTGAAGGGCATCTAGGGAGGTCGGTGCCGTGCTGCCGCTTCATGACCGTCCTCTGCGCGCCCTTGGACCGGTGTCTGCGTGCTGAGTCGAGCAGGCCCTGGCCGGGAAGTGAGGGGATTGGCACGCAATATGGTTGCCACGTTGCACGAGCCTTGGCACGATCCGTATGCTTAAATCCTGCTGGATAATAATGGGATTATGCCGGTCAATCGTGGCTTGTGTCGATTTCGGGAGTATAAGATTTCAACGAGATCCAGCTCGTTTTCAATTAGAATAAAGGAAGGCCGATGGGTTGGGTGCCACATAGGCGAACCTCAGGATCAGGGTTACCCCGGTGCTCCCGGAAGATATATAGAAAATGAGTGAAATAAACACCATAATTAATTGTTTTTTAATATTTATTGTTAAAAAATAAGAGCCTTGGAATAATCATTGTTATGGATTTTCTTCCTATTTTTCTGACCGTCCGCAACCAACCCAGTCTGGTAGTTGGAGGCGGCGAAGTGGCGGCGCGCAAGGCCGGGGTACTCCTGCAAGCGGGGGCGGCGGTTCGGGTCGTTGCTCCAGAGCTCGGCAGTACGCTAGCGGGTCTGGCAGCACAGGGCAAGGTGGAGCACCATGCGGCCAGATTCGAGGCCGAACAGGTGAAGGATTGCGCTGTGGTGATTGCGGCGACCGACGACGAGGCGGTCAATCGCGCAGTGGCGCTGGCGGCGCGCACACACCGAATACCAGTGAACGTGGTCGACCGGCCCGACCTGTGTTCCTTCGTGATGCCCTCGATCATCGACCGTTCGCCCCTGGTGGTCGCTGTATCGACCGGCGGCGCCTCGCCGGTACTGGCGCGTTTGCTGCGTGCACGTCTGGAGACGCTCATCCCTGCTTCTTACGGACGCCTGGCCGCCCTGATGGGGGAATTCCGTGACAAGGTGAGGCAAAGGTTCCGGCATGTGGCTGACCGGCGCATTTTTTGGGAAAAGGTCGTTCAAGGTGCGGTAGCCGAGATGGTCTATGCCGGACAGGACCAGGCGGCGCGGCTCGCCCTACAACAGACACTGGAAAACGAAAGTGGCGAACCGGCGCGCGGCGAGGTGTATCTGGTCGGGGGTGGGCCCGGGGATCCGGATCTGCTCACCTTTCGGGCGTTGCGGCTGATGCAGCAGGCAGACGTAGTTGTTTACGACCGTCTCGTTGCTCCGGCGGTGCTGGAACTCGTTCGTCGTGACGCCGAGCGGATCTATGCCGGCAAGGAGCGTGATAACCATACCATCCCACAGGAGGGCATCAACCAGCTGCTCGTACGCCTTGCCAAGGAGGGTAAACGCGTAGTGCGCCTCAAGGGTGGTGATCCGTTCATATTCGGACGCGGTGGCGAGGAAATCGAGACCTTGATGGCCGAAGGCATCGATTTCCAGGTGGTGCCGGGGATTACCGCTGCCGCCGGTTGCGCTTCTTACGCTGGTATTCCACTGACGCACCGTGACTATTCACAGGCGGTGGTGTTCGTCACCGGACACTTGCAGGATGGCAGTGTCAACCTGAACTGGAAGGCTCTTGCGCAGCCGCGGCAAACGATCGTGTTCTATATGGGGCTGCACGGGATTTCCGTATTGTGTCGGGAACTCGTTTCCCACGGGTTGGCCCCAGGTATGCCGGCTGCGCTGGTAGAGCAGGGCACGACACGCAATCAGCGGGTCTACGTCGGAACACTTGATACCCTTCCAGACATCGTCCAGCACAACGACATTCATGCCCCGACCTTGATCATTGTCGGAGAAGTAGTACGGCTGCACGAAAAGCTCGCGTGGTTCATGCCCGTGGCAGAAGCGCGGAGCGCGACGCCGTAGGAATTTCGCGCGAGCGCGTTAGCCAATGCGCTGGCTGTCGGTCTTGGGACGGCGCGCCAGATTGTGCTCAACGGCCATCACGGCGGCTTCGACGCGGGAACGAACGCCCAGCTTACGCAGTATGGACTTTACGTGAAGCTTTACGGTTCCATCTGTGATATCCAGAACGCGGGCGATCGCTTTATTGCTGCGACCCTCCGCCAGATGTCGCAGGATTTCCTGCTCGCGCGGCGTCAGATCTGACAGCGGGGCTGCCGGCGAAGGAGTATTTTTTTGCTGGCCCTGTACCAGACGCGTCAGGGAGCCGATGAGTTCTTTGGCAACCACATTGTCGCCGCGCACCGCATCTTGGAGCGCAGGGACAAGGTCCTCGGGGTCCATGTCTTTCAGCAGATATCCCTGTGCCCCGCCGCGCAGCGCGGTTTGCAGGTCGGCCTCGTCGCGGCTCATCGTAAGCATAAGTATCGGTGCCTGTACGCCGGCTGCGCGTAGCCTGACCAGAACTTCCAGTCCGCTGATATCCGGCATCTTTACGTCAAGCAGGACGATGTCCGGCAACAGCTTCTGGGTTAATTCCAACCCCTCGGCGCCGGTAGCGACGGAGGCAACTACCTCGACTCCACGACTCTGAAGGAGTTGCTCGAGCCCTTTGCGGACAAGGGTATGGTCATCAATCAATACGACGCGCATGATGCTTATCCCCCGGCTGCCTGCCTGTTGTGCAGGATTTTATTGGCAGGTCCTGCAAACGTAAGACATATGCGTGTCCCCTCGCCAGGTTCGCTCTCTATGGTCAATGTGCCAGGCAGGCGTTCGGCACGCTCGTGCATGATCGAAAGCCCGATGTGCTCACCGCGGTGGGAGCATGGCGCGGATACCATTCCCAACCCGTCGTCCTCGATCAGCAGCTGGTAACTGTCGTTGTCGTCGGTCTTAAGCATGATGCGTGTATTGAGCGCATTGCTGTGCTTGCGAATATTTGCCAGGGCCTCCTGGATGATGCGGAAAATCTGGATTTCCTGGGCTGGGGTGAGAACTAGCTCGTTGCATTCGTTGTGAAAGAAGGCGGCAATTCCGGTCTCTTCCTTGAAGTTCACGACCATGTCGGCGATTGCCGGTACCAGGCCGCGCTGGTCCATGCGCGAACGGAAATTGGCCAGCAGTTCGCGCAGGCTTGCATTGGCATCGACCAGGGCAATGTGCAGACGGCGCACCTCGCTCTCCGCGCTTGTGATGTCCTTCCTGTACAGCATCTCGCCCAACATCTTGATGTGTATGCGCATGCTTACCAGCGACTGCGCGAGCGAGTCGTGCAGCTCGTTGCCAATCATGTTGCGCTCTTCGATAATTGCCAGACGCCGCGCATCATTGTCCAGGCGCGCCTTTTCGATGGCCAGCCCGAGATGATTGCTGATGCTGTAGAGCAGTTCGCGTAAATCGTCGCCCAGGCTCGAAATCGGCTGATCGAGGAACAGGTTGTAAATTCCGAGAATGCGGTCCTGATAGTGGATCGGAACTACTACGACCTCCTGGCAGCCCTGATCGAACAGCTTGCGCCCGATCGTCTGCGCGCAGCGTCCCCCCCCATTCACTACCCGTATCTGGCCATCGCTGGCGCACCATCCGCATTCGCATTGGTCGAGGTCGACCAGCAGATCCTTCTCGACGGTGGCGGGATCAAGCCCGCGGCAGGCGACGAGACGGGTCTGCCCACTTTCGGTCAAGAGTCGCACCGTGGCGGCGCGCGCATGGACAAGTTCGATGAACGTGTCGAGAAATCCCTCGAGCAGCTCCTCAAGACTGCGTGATTTGTTGAGGCTGGAGGCGACGTCGTAAAGGATCTCGAGCGAACGGGTCTTGCGCCCGAGACGTTCGGTTTGAGCCTGAACCTGGGTGTCCATTTCCCGGGTGAGCAGCTTCAGCTCATCTCCCAGGCTGTTGATGTCGCGCGCAAGATCAGCGAACTCGCCTGTCGCGGGAACAGGGATGCGCGCCGAGAGGTTCCCACCGCGCACGTGTAGCGCCCAGTTGCGCAGATGGGTGAGCGGCTCGATGAGTTGGTGTTTCACGCGCTGCAGGAGTGTCGCGATGGCGATGGCGGCGAGCACGATCAGGCCGAACTGAGTGAGCAGGAATTCTGGGAATGGATGGGGCGCTGCGAACGCAAAGTAATCCGCCGTAAACATAAGCGCCAGCATTACCACCAGTACCGACAATGGCCCTGACAGCTGGCGCGGAAGCCAGTGGGTCGCTTTGTATTGCCAGCCGTCCGCAGGACGTATCATCCATGGAGCCAATGGCGGATGGTTCGGCTGAGGCGGTTCGTTTTCGGGCTTGGATGTCATTTGGCCCCCTCCGGGTCATGCCGCCCCACTCTATGTCTGGAGACGACGCGAACGGTCCGTGTGTCGCGGCTCTGCAGCCGGGGATGGGGTCGGAGGTAATGGGTAATTACACCAGTTATATAGAAGGGCAGAAAAAATAGCAACTAAAGACCACGCCCACGTGGGTAGGAACGTCCGGGGTTTGACAGTCGTCCGCCACCCGGGGCGGACCGCCGTTCACGGCGTATGGCTGGAGGCGTAAATGCCGGGCTGGAACAGCTCCTTACCGGACTGAGTCAGCGCAGAGGTATAAGGGCCAATCACATTTTCGAGTTCCTCCGTCCATGACGGATGGCTGTAGTTCATATCCATGAAAAACCATAGTCCGCGCTCCGACTGGCAGGCGGCCGCTAGCATGTGGATCTGCTCGCCGGCTTCGTTGCCGACAATGCAGCCGCCCAGCAGCTGACCAGTTTCCTCATCATGCACCACTTCGATGAAACCCTCGTAATCGTGTTTGGCACGGGACTTCGCCGAGGCTCCGAAGTTCGTGCGCGCGATATCCGGGGAAAATCCGGCCTCTTCCGCCTGATCTTCAGTCAGTCCTACCGCGGCGATCTCCAGGGCGGAGTCGATCACGATCGGGACGATGTGGTAATTGCGGGGCAGTCGGCTGCCGTTCAAAGCATTGCCCAGGGCTATCTTGGCGTCATGAAGCGCGGCGTTGGCGGTCATTGGGCCGGGCTTGACGTCACCCACGGCGTAGATTCCAGAGACGCTCGTTTCGAGGTATTCATCGGTCTCGATGAAGCCATCGACGGACAGATCCACGCCGACATCGCGCAATCCCATGTCGAGGCAGCGCGGCTGGCGGCCAATCGCCACGAGAACCTGTTGGTAGACGGCGGAGGTACCATCGGTAAACTTCACCAGGACACCGCCTTCGGTCAGCGTGCTGGAAACAGCAGTGGTTTCGGTGCGCACTTCAACACCCAGCCGGTCAAGCTTGCGCTCGAGCAGGGCGCTAGCACGCGCGGGAATGCAGTGCTTGTTGAGTAGTCGGTCAGACACCTCGGCGATAGTGACTCGGGAGCCGAACTGGCTCATCAGGTATCCCAGCTCGCTGCCGATGGCGCCGCCACCTACACACAGCACCGACGCCGGCAAAGACTTGAGCTCTTGCATGAAGTGGCTGGAGTGAATGATGTGCCTGCCGTCGGCGCGGCAGGCGGGATGCTCGCGTGCAGTGGCACCGGTGGCGATGATGATGCCGCCACCGTACAGCCTGATTGGCGATAAAGCATCGGCGGCCGGCAACACCTCGACCTCGCGCGTACCGCGCAGCCTGGCGTAGCCGTGATAGACCTGTACTCCGAAACGGTTCAGCCAGACCGGAAAATTATCCTGGATTCCCTGGACCACGGCATTCTTGTGCTCGAGTGCTGCCGGAAAGTCGCCTTGGATAGTCCCGCGCAGACCGCGACCGCGGAGCAGTTCGATGTCCTCCAGAAGACTCGCGATGTGCAACAGCGTCTTTTTCGGAATGCAGCCCTGATTGAGACAGGTTCCGCCGGGAGAGCCGCGTTCAATCAGTGCGACTCGCGCACCCAGCTGGGCAGCACCGAGCGCTGCCTTGTAGCCACCGGGACCGCTCCCGATGACGATCAAATCATAGCTATTTGGCGAGCCGGTCATGATTCCTGCGCGGCGCCGCCCGCGTCTGTCCGGCGATGATTATCGTCGTTGGGATTCTGGAAAATGAAGCGGTAATCCCCCGGATTGATCTCAACGAAGTCAATCGTGGAGCCGCCGAGTAGTGCTACATACTGAGGAGAGATCAGCACGTTGATTCCTTCGCTGGTGACGCGATGGTCGTCATCTTTGGGTTCATCGAACCCCATCCCGTACTCCAGCTTTCCATCAGGATCGCGCTGCGCGGCGAGTCTTAGGAAGACTTTCGTGCCATCTTCCTCGCCCGAGGACTTGAGTATCTGCTTTGCGGCTTGTGGCGTGACGGTGATCATTTGACTGCTCCCGGATTGTATCTGTCTCGGTTCATGTGACGTGCGCCATGCTTGCGCTTAGCCGGCCGCCCGCAGCCTGACGCAAACGCGCACGAAGTCGATGAAGCGCGCAGCCCAATGATTAGACTCGAGGTCGCGCATGTGTGAATAACACGCTAACGTATTCTTATACACGATTCCGTCATGGTGGCCATCTATGCCGGTGCCGCGTACAACTTCATAGGCGTACTGCAGGTCCGCGGCAACGTTTTCCAAGGATGAGTAGTGGAATTCGTGAGCCCGGATCTCAGCCGGAGCCGGAGACGGCCATAACTCGATCCCGGTCGGGCGCAAGCGCACGTAACCGCGCCCCTGCGGACGTTCATGCATGACGGTATCAGCTGGCAGGACTCCGACCATTTCGCAGCATTGACCGTGCCAGCTCAGGCTGCGGGTAAGGTACATGAGCCCGCCACACTCGGCATACACGGGCATGCCGGCCTCAATGACGCGGCGCAGGTCCTGACGCAAGGCATGATTGGCTTCCAGGCGTTGCATGTGCACTTCCGGGAAACCCCCGCCGATAAAAACACCGTCCACCGCCGGCAGGCGTGTGTCGCTCAGCGTGTCGAAAGCAACGATATCGGCGCCGGCGGCGCGCAGTGCGTCGAGATCTCCCGGATAATAGAAGCCGAAAGCGGCATCGCGCGCGTACCCGATGCGGATGTCCGGCCTGGGCAGTGAAGCGGGGGAGACTTCCGCCCGGCCTTCGAGCGGGATGGCCGTGGCAGCCGCGGCGGCAACGCGGTCGAGATCGACCTGTGCGGCGACCAGGGACGCGATCGCATCGATCTTGGCGGCCGCTCCGCTCGCCTCGTTCGCTGGCACGAGTCCCAGATGCCGCTCAACCATTGCCATCGCTTTGTCATGATGTACCGCACCCAGCACCTCGACATCCGTGTAGTGTTCGATCACCGCGCGCAGCTTCGATTCATGGCGTGAGCCACCCAACTGATTGAGGATGACACCGGCAATGCGGATCTCCGGGTCAAACGCCTGATAGCCCAGGATCAACGGCGCGATTCCGCGCGTCATGCCGCGCGCGTCGATCACGAGTATGACCGGTAGCCCCAGAAGCTTGGCCAGCGCTGCGTTGCTGTTGCTACCATCAAGGTCGAGGCCGTCGTACAGACCCTTATTACCCTCGACGACCGCGAGGTCGGCGCCGAGCGCGTGGCGAGCAAAGCACGACTGGATTTCCGCGGGCTGCATCAGGTAGAAATCAAGATTCTCGCAGGCGCGCCCACTGGCAAGACTGAGCCACATAGGATCGATATAGTCAGGCCCCTTTTTGAAAGGCTGAACCGTGAGTCCGCGCCGGCGGAAAGCCGCGCACAGCCCGAGCGAAATGGTGGTTTTGCCCGAGGATTTGTGTGCGGCCGAAATGAGCAGGCGGTTCATGGCTGCCTACCGGGGCGGCGGATTCCGGGCCAGCGGTGACCACTGGCGGCCGCGCCGCACGGTCTGGAAGGGCGTCTGCGTGCGTCCAGTCTCATGCAGGGCCTCCGACTGTAGCCGTAAGCCGAGGGCCGGACACGCGGTCAGGCGTGTGCGGCCTCCGTCGCCTTCGTGCCCGTCTGGTGCGGATCAACGTCGGCGTCCGCCAGACTCGCAGGCAGGAATGGCAGGATCTTGATGGCGAACGTCGCCATGGCCAGCGCGAATGCAACCCCGCCGATGCCCAGTGCTATCTCGGGCAGGCTCGGCCGGTACTGTCCGATCACGCCGTCGAAAAAGCTGCTGCTCACGACTTTGCCCGGGAAAAGGAGGAGCGGAAACGCCTGTCCGCCGATGATGATCACGTAGATCTGGCAAAATGCACCCACGAGGACCAGTGCCGCACCTAGAGCGATCATGCGGCGCGAACGGCCCAGACGAGGATGATAGAGGATCACCAGCGGAAGGACGCCGCCGATCAGAACCTGGCCGATCCAGAACAATGCGGTGTACACGCCGCCGTCCAGGAGTATGAATTTCTCGAAATCGTGGTGCGCAGTCATGTACAGGTTGGTCAGATGATAGACTAGTACGAAGTAGAGCACACTGGCGACAAACACGCCCAAGAGGTTCTTCAGCCGGCGCAGGATTTCATCGCCGAGCGGCCGACCGGTCAGGCTGTAGGCCGACATCGTGTACAGGATGAATATGGCGAGCCCGAAAGCAAACGACATGATGATGAACATGGGTGCGAGCAAAGCGGAATCGTACGCTTGACGGGCGATCAGAAAACCGAATATCGACCCGGTGCCTGTCGTCAGGGTAAGGCGCCAGATGAAGGCTAGCAGACCCGCCGGCCTGGTATAAACGTTCATGCGCCGTTCTATCATCATCCAGAGATATATGGCGACGACCGCGATGAAGCCGGTGTACAGGAAGATGTTCCACGCGAAGATCGACTTGAAGTTGTAAATGGTCATCGCGACGATCAGGCGATCGGGTTTGCCCAGGTCCAGCACCAGGACGCATAGGCCCCCGATCAGCAGCGTGATGGCAAGCAATCCGGACAGGCGCGTGAGCGGCTTGTACATGACGCGTCCGAAGACCGAGGCGATCGATGCAACGTTGAGTACGCCGGATGCCGAAACAATCAAAAACACTGCAAATACGTGCGGCATGCCCCAGACGATCTGGTTATTCATTCCGGTCACATGATGGCCGTTCGTCTCCATGTAGTACGCGGCGGCGAGTCCAATCAGCACCAGTACGCCGAAAAAGGCAAGCAGCGCGTAGTAACCCAGACTGCGTCCTTCTATCTCGCGGAAGTCTATGGATTTCATCTGATGGCCCGATCTCCTGTCAGTCGGTAAGGGTCCGTGCGGCCGTTACAAGCCCTGGTAACGCACGCCGGTGTTGAGGTCGAGATCGGCGCGGATCTCCGCGGACTGCTGTGTTGCCAGGCGCTTGGCGATATCACTCGCCGGGTCGTTGATGTCGCCAAAGGCCAGCGCTTTGCCGCCATCGGCATTGCAGGCTTCCACGCAGGCAGGTATACGGCCCTCGTCCACCCGGTGCACACACAGGTTGCATGCCTCGACCGTGCCCTTCCCGCGCGGTATTTCGGCCCTCTGGTCGGTCAGGTTTTCGTGCACGAACGACCGCGCCTTGTACGGGCAGGCCATCATGCAGTAGCGGCAGCCGATGCAAATATGCCGGTCGACGAGTACGATGCCATCGGCGCGCCGGAACGACGCTCCGGTCGGGCAGACGTCGGCGCAGGGTGGCTCTTCACAGTGCTGGCACATCATAGGAAGAGTCTGCACGTAGCCGGTGTTTTCGTCGCGCAGGGTGACCTTGCGAATCCATTGTGGCCGGATGTCGAGCCGTATGTCTTGTTCCAGCCCGTTTTCCTTGTTACAGGCGGTGACGCAAGCTGAGCAGCCTTCCGAGCAGCGCGTGGTATCGACCAGCATGCCCCAGCGCTGCAGGTTGGATACCGCTTGATCCGGAGAACGGGCCTGTGCTAGCTCGATCAGGCGCATCCCGGGAGCGAGCGCAGCACTTGCCACTACCGCCCCACCCACTGCCAGAAATTGTCTACGGTCAATGCTCATTGCGAACCATCCACAGGATCGGACTGAATCTGCGTGATTGCTGTTGCCTTCACCATTTCCGCCAGACGCGAGTGCTGCGGCGCCAAATCATCAGCAAATGCGGTAGTCACGCGCTCAGGGTGAGGCGAGTGGCAGCTGAAGCAGTCGATTTGCACCGCCGCATACGCGTGACAGCTGGCGCAGAATCCATGCTTGCCGAGCACGCTGTGGGTCTTGGGGTCGGCGTGGCAGTCGACGCAGTTCGTCAACAGGAAGCGCTTGGTGCGGACCCCCTCGTGGACCGTCAGGTCACGTTGGTGCAGCAAAAACTGCATGTGGTAACGGCGCATTACCGCGACCGGGGCCACGCACTTCTTGCCTTTGCCCGGGTACACGCCGGTGAGCGGGGAGGGGACCGGTGTTGCCGGACCCCCGGAAAGCGCATAGGCAGCCGCGAAGAACGCGGCGATCACCACGATCGCCGCTATCCACGCCCCCAGCACCAATTTCTTATGGTTGTTAATGGCCATTGTCATTCAGCCCAGACCGATCGGTTACCAGCTCAGTGGTCGCCCATTCCCATCTTGATGTAGCCGGTGGGACACACATCCGCACAGATGTGGCAGCCAATGCACAGGTCGTAGTCGGTATAGACGTAGCGCCCGGTCGTCGCCTTGGCCTTGGGAGTGCGCTTGACGGCGGTCTGCGGGCAGTAAATGACGCAGTTGTCGCACTCGAAGCACAGTCCACAACTCATGCAGCGCTTGGCTTCGTTGACTGCCTTGTCGTCCGTCAGCGGCATGATGCGCTCGGCAAAGTGGCCGAGAACCTCGTTCGCCGAGGGAACTTTCTCTTCACGCCTGTTGCGTAGCTCGTAGCCGAAATGGCCAAGAAAAAGCTCGTCCGCCTGAACGACTTCGGAAGCAGAGCGGTCCTCGTAGTTATGAATGGCGTAGTTCTGCTCCGATGTACCACGCAGATCGCTGTCCTGCGCGATCTTGAAATCGTCGGGCTGCAGTCCGGTCTCCTTAAGCTTAGACAGCAGATTGAAATGATGGACATCGACCTTTGGACGCTTGGCCAGCTCCTTGCCGCCGAGATAGCTGTCGATAGTATCCGCAGTCATAGCCGCCTGGCCGATTGCAGTGGTCAACAGGTGCGGGCGAACGATATCACCGCAGGCGAAATAGCCCGGCTTGTTCGGTACCTGGTAGAAGCGGTCAGCATTGATCAGCCCTTTGCCGTTATTGAACGAGTCCAGACCCTTGAGATCGCCGCCTTGGCCGATGGCCGACACGATCAGATCGCAGGGGATGTCGAACTCGGTACCCGCGATGGTTGAGAAATCTTTGGAAGCAGGATCGACCTTGGCTACGCGCAGCGCGGTGGCGCGGCCGTTGCTATCGAGCAGAACCTCGATGGGTTTGAGGCTCGCGAGGATCGTCACACCTTCGTGGAGCGCGTCATCAACCTCATGTTTCGCAGCGTTCATCTTTTCGACTGGAAGCAGCGAGGTCAGCGTGACATCGGCGCCATCGCGTGCCGCGGCGGTCGCGACGTCCTGCGCCGTATGTCCGTGTACCACGTACTCCGGCCGTGCTTCATCCTTGGTGGTCTTAATGTAGCCGAGGCGGCGTGCAACGGAAACGACGTCGATCGAGGTGTCGCCGCCACCGACCACAACGATCTTCTTGCTGACATAGTTCAGGCGGCCCTGATTGAAAGCCTCAAGGAAGGCCACGCCGCTTATGCAGTTCGGCGCATTGGCGCCGGGGCAGGGTAGAGGCCTGCCGGATTGTGCACCAAGCGCGAACAGGATTGCATCGAACTCCTTTTCCAGCTGTTCCAGCGTCACGTCTGTGCCGACGCGGACATTGGTGCGTACCTCCACGCCCATGCCGACGATGCGGTTGATCTCGCCGTCGAGTACGTCGCGCGGCATGCGGTAGCCGGGGATGCCATAGCGCATCATGCCCCCGAGCTCCGAATACTTCTCGACGATGGTGCAGGCATGGCCCCTGCGCCGCAACTGGTAGGCGGCGGCTAGCCCCGCGGGTCCGCCACCAATGATTGCGACCTTCTTGCCGGAAGAGTGTTCTGCGGCTGCGAACGACAGCTTGTTCTTCAGGGCCGAATCGCCGATGAATTGTTCGACTGAATTGATTCCGACGTGATCTTCCAGGGCGTTGCGGTTGCAGCCGGTTTCACACGGTGCCGGACAGACGCGGCCCATGACGGACGGGAACGGATTGGCGTCGGTAAGACGGCGGAACGCATATTCAGGCATCGCCATGCCTTTGGTAGGTTTCTCGACACCGCGTACCACGTTGAGCCATCCGCGAATATCCTCGCCGGACGGGCAGCTCGCCTGACAGGGGGGGGTCTTGTGCACGTAGGTCGGACACTTGTCGGACTCATCGGCGGTAAATATCTGTTCCTGCACCGACTGCCAGTTGTTATCACCGTCCTTGAATCGACGCTGCGTGTAGCCTTGCTTCGCTTCGCCGGGTTTGTTCGCGGGTGTCGCCATCGAGAGTCTCCTCGTTATGCGTCGCTGTAAATGGATAAATGTATGAACATCATTCTTTTGTGCCCAGCTGGATTGCCTTGCTCACGAGGCCATGCACGCTGCCGATCATGTCCATCGGAAACTGGTAGTAGGGTAGAACCTTGGCAAACTGGGTTTTGCATATTGCGCAGATTGCTGCCATGTAGTTCACGCCGTGATTTTCCACGACATGCTGAAGCGCCTGCATGCGCGGCTGGGCGCCTTTGACCCGGAGCTCCATGAGGTCGTCGGTCAGCAGTCCGCCGCCGCCGCCGCAGCAGAAGGTGCTCTCGTGTATCGAGCCTGGTTCCATGTCGTGGAACTTGTTGACGCTGGCTTTGATCACGGCGCGCGGAATGACGAACTGGCCCCCGGGCATGCTGCCCATGCGCGAGGCGCGTGCGACATTGCAGGAATCGTGATAGGTCACGATCTTGCCGTCGTTTGCCGATCTGTCCAGCGTGAGTGCACCGCGTTGAATCAGATCGTAAGTCATTTCGCAGATATGCTGCGGCACCGGGTAGTTGCGGTCGAGGAAGTCGAACGGACCGATCAGCGTGTTCCAGAAGCTGTATGCTACGCGCCAGGCGTGTCCACATTCCCCGACAACGATGCGCTTGACGCCGAGGTCGAGTGCCGCTTCGCGGATGCGTATCGCCACCTTGTGAAGGTTGTCGTGGTTGCCGATGAACATGGAGAAGTTGGCCGCCTCGGAGGCGTGCGAACTCAGCGTCCATCTGATGCCGGCTTGATGAAAGACCTTGGCATAACCGATAAGTCCATCGATATGGGGCTCGGCGAAGAAATCCGCCGACGGCGTGATCAGCAGGACTTCGGCGCCCTTTTCGTCGAGCGGGAATTTCACGTCCACGCCGGTTTCGTCCTTAACGTCCTCCTCGAGCCCGTCGAGGGTGTTGCGCAGGGCTGGTTCCGGTAGCCCGAGGTTGTTGCCGATCTTGTGAACCTTCGCGATGATCTCGTTGGAGTATTTCTGGCCGACGCCCACTGTGTCCATGATGTCGCGTGCAGCCATGGACACCTCGGCGGTGTCGATGCCATAGGGACAGAACACGGAGCAGCGGCGGCACTGCGAGCACTGGTGGAAATAGCTGTACCACTCGTCAAGTACATCCTTGGTCATGTCGCGCGCGCCGACGAGCTTCGGGAAGAACTTGCCGGCGAGGGTGTAGTAGCGGCGATAGACGCTGCGCAGAAGATCCTGGCGTGCCACTGGCATGTTCTTGGGGTCACTCGTGCCCAGATAATAATGGCACTTGTCAGTGCATGCGCCGCACTTGACGCAGGAATCGAGGAACACGCGCAGCGCACGCGATTCCTCCACCAGTTCGCCCAGCTTCTTTACCGCCACGCTTTCCCAGTTGTCGACGAGCGCGCCGGGGAAACCTAGCGGCTGCTGGTATTCCGCCTTGGCCACGAACGGCTTGCTGTGGGCCATCGTTCCCGCATGGATCAGCGGAATGATAGGGTATTCACGCAGCGCAGGTGTTTCGAAATTTGCCATGTCGCGAGCCTATCGGCCACCAGGGTTGTTAATCGATGCGGACCATCCAGCCACGTGCCGGTGTTCGCGCGGATTGTCGACCTGGTTGCGGGTCGGGCTGAAGAACACCCCGGGGGCGTGCAGCAGCTTGCTCATGGGGAAGATGATCATGAGCGTTGCGACCAGAGCCAGATGGATGAGCAGGATTGGGTCGGCCGGAAGCGGCTGCAACTGGAAGGCCAGGAGCCCAAGGAAAAACTGCTTGAGTGCGATGATGTTGGTATGTGCGACGAACTTCATTGTCAGCCCGCTAACCGCGATCGCGACCAGCAACGCCAGCATCAGATGGTCAGAAAGATTGCTGATGTAACGTACGCGGTCGACCAGAAAACGCCGTGCCCACAAACCGAACAGGCCGGCCACCATGATGAAGCCCGCGTAAATGCCGAACGGCTGTTCGAGGACCACCCACCCCCACACGGGCTGGGTGAAGTAGCGCAGATGCTGCAATAGCACGAGCAGCAGGGCGAAATGAAAAAGGATTCCAAAGAGCCAGATCCATTTGTTCGACTTGAACAGACTTTCAAACACCGTCACTTCCCGCAACATGCGTCCCACGACACCCAGACGCGTAGTCGGCGCAGGGGTCGTGGGGATTTTCAGGGGCGCCGGTGTGCTTGCGTAGACGTACACCTTGTACGCTACACCGCCCACCAGCACCACTGTGGCTGCATAGAAGAGGACTGCATAGATGATCGTCAAAGCCGACATTGTCCCCACCCGTCGTTTCGCGTTTACCTGGTTGCGCGTACCGCTTTCGTATCAGACGCAGCCAGTCGGTTTCGGAAGGCCAGCGTATTTACACGCCTGCTTTGCCGGTCCATAGGGGAACAGCTCATAAAGGTACTTGCTATTACCCTTGTCCGGTCCAAGCTTCTTGCCGATGGCCTTGGTGAGTACGCGCACGGCGGGAGCGATCTGGTATTCTTCGTAGTACTCACGCAGGAAATTGATCACTTCCCAGTGGTTCTGCGAAAGATCGCAGTTGTCGACCTTGGCCATTTCTTTTGCCAGGTCTTCGTTCCAATCGTTGCGGTTGGTCAGATATCCTTCTTCGTCGGTCTCATAGTTTTGTCCGTTCACTACAATAGGCATGGTCGTCTCCTCGTCAGATTAACTAATGTTAGAATCACAGCCAGGATTGCACGTTTCGGTGTTCCGTCACGAGATCGACGAAACCGCCGTAGTCCACCAGCTTGATGCCGTCGATCGCTTTGTCCTGCATGCCCCGTGCCTCAATGTCAGGGTAGAGCGCATAGATAGTCACGTTCTTCATCGCTTTCTTGACCTTGTCCGTGACCACGGTCCCCTTCAGGGCGCCATAGACTCCATCTTCGATAAGTAAAATCGCGCTACCCTTTCTTGCATATTGCAGGCAGCGCTCAAGGGAATCTCGTTCAAATGGCGATTTGTTCACAGTATGCAGCATGCTTGTTCTCCGTCAGAAGCTCATCACGACGTCCTGGTCTTCCATGAGTTCGGCCATTTCCGTGGCCGAAAGCAGGGTCACCGGGACAATCAGGTCCGCCTCAGTAAGACCACGGGCCTCCAACGATTCCTTTTCCACGTACAGCTTCTCGATGTCGTAACCTTCGAGGGCGCGGTAGGTCGGGGAGAAGTTTTTGACGTCGATCGGCTTGGTATGTTGCCCCTTCACCAGCTGGTATACGCCATCGTCCAGGAACACCAGGCTCACGTCCTGGTCGAATGCCGCCGCGATCAGTACCACCTCCAGCGACTCAAGTGCGTATATTGTTCCGTATGGCGCCTTGCGGTTCACGTAGAGGAATTTCTTCACGACGCCGGAGACTTCTTCGTCCATCTCAACGCCGCCAGTTGTTTCGCTCATTGATATCTCTCCAGTCCGGGCAGGTCATGTCAGTCGCCGAATACAACCAGGCGGTCAGCTTGTATGCCGGATTCGATCAGTTGCCCCAGACCGGAGATCCGGAAGCCTTCAGCAAGATTTTCATCACGGATGCCGCGCCGCAGTGCGGCAGCAACGCACACCACAAGGTCAATCTTGTATTCGGCCGCCAGCCTGCTCCAGCGGGCGACGATGTTGCGATCGTCCGCCGGAGGCTCGGTGAGCCGCGTGGAATTGTTCACTCCGTCGTGGTAGAAAAATATGCGGTGGATCTGGTGACCTTTTTCTAACGCTGCCTTGGCGAAGAGGTATGCCGTATCCGAAGCCTCATGCGTATAGGGCCCTTCGTTCACCATGATGCCAAGCTTCATGTACATCCCCCTTGTGTTCATCCTGCAGTATGCGCTCGCAAACCGGCCGGCTACTTTCAGCCGCTCCTTGCCGTCTGTACTTCCGAACCTCACCCTGTGCCGCCGGTTCCGGGAAAATGGCAGCACCAACCGCCCCAGTGCCGGAGAACCAGAGCCCGGCATTCTACGCGCACCTGTCAAGAATCCTATTTGATCCAGATCAATCCGACGCGCAGTATTCTGCCGCACCGGGCCGGACATCCCATCCGGCCCGGCTGGTCCATGGTCAGAAGCGGATATGGGTGGACGCATTCAGGCTTGCACGCGATCCACGCCAGTTATCGATATGGAACTTCGTGAACGGCAGGCCGGTCAGTTCGAAGAAGCGCGGCCAGCCGATGCGCTCGACCCACTCGCCGACGCGCTCCCAATCCTTGGCATCTTCCTTGTAGACACGCAGGATGTTCTTCACGATCGCCGCTACCTCAGGCCAACGCGGTGGGTTGTTGGGGATACCCGCCGCCACAAGCTTGTGGAACATCGGCTTGGAGCGGGCATTGGAGTTCTTGCCGCCCACCCAGATCGCGATCTTGGAGTGCTCGGGGTCGTTGATCTGCATCGGCGGGCAGGGCGGATAGCAGGCCCCGCAGCAGATGCACTTCTTCTCATCGACTTCGAGCGAGGGCTTGCCGTTGACCATCGCTGGGCGGATGGCCGCCACCGGACAGCGTGCCACCACCGAGGGCCGTTCGCAGATGTTGGCCACGAGATCGTGGTTGATCTTGGGCGGCTTGGTGTGCTGGATGTTGATGGCGATATCGCCCTGGCCGCCGCAGTTGATCTGGCAGCACGAGGTCGTGATATGCACCCGGTTCGGCATTTCCTCGTGGATGAACTCTTCATAGAGCTCGTCCATCAGCGACTTCACCACCCCCGAGGCATCGGTGCCGGGAATATCACAGTGCAGCCAGCCCTGGGTGTGGGAAATCATGGTCACCGAGTTGCCGGTGCCACCGACGGGATACCCTGCGTCGGTCAACGCCTCGATGAGCGGTTCGACCTTTTCACGCTTGTCGACCATGATCTCGATGTTGCTGCGGATGGTGAAGCGCAAGCAGCCGTCGGCGTACTTGTCGACGATGTCGCACAGCAGATTGATCTCATAAGGGCCAAGCTGGCGTTGGGTGCCGACGCGCACCGTCCAGATCTCGTCGCCGCCATGCGCCACGTGATGCAGTACTCCCGGGCGCGGGCGATCGTGATACTTCCAGTTGCCGTAGTTCTTGATCATGAGCGGGTGCATGTACTGGAACCCGTCCGGGCATCCGCTCTCGATCGGTTGACGCATTGCGGCCTGTTCAGCCATGGAACCTCCAATCTATCAGCATGTCGTTCAGTTCAAGCCCGCACCGGGCGGGCACCAGCCGTATGTGTCTGATGTAGTGTCAGCCGGCCGCCTGCTTCTTGCGATCGAACCACTTTTCAGCTTCCTTGTCCCATTCATCCGTGCGGATGTACGAGATTGTGCGTGGATGGTTGATCATGTTGGGATCGACTTCCAATCCGATGCCCTCGAGGAAGTTGACTAGCCCGATGCGCTCGATCATCTCGCCGCAGCGCTCGTGCTCCAGGCCGTTCTCAGCCCAGAAGTCTATTGTGTTGACTGCAATTCCCTTGAGTTCTTCGTATTCCTCCTCGGTATCGAGCTTCATGAACGGGACGATGACAGTGCCCATCGTATCGCCGATCTTCAGCGTGCGTTTGCCGCCGATGAGGACGGTGACGCCTTTGTCCTTGCCGGGCGAAAGTGCCTTGGTCATGACGTTGATGCAGTGCATGCAGCGCACGCAATTGCGGTTATCCACATCGAGCGAATTGTCATCGTTAAGTGACAGCGCCTGGGTGGGGCAGCGGCTTACGACATTGTCGATGACGTACTTGCGACCCTTGGCGGCCACGAACGCTTTAACCTCACCCTGGTCCACCTGCATGTCATCACGCCAGGTGCCGATCACCGCCATATCCGAGCGTTGGATCGAGTTCATGCAATCGTTCGGACAGCCGGAAACCTTGAACTTGAACTTGTACGGCAGTGCTGGGCGGTGCATGTCATCGATGAAGTTGTTGACCAGCAGGCGGTGGATCTTCTGCTCGTTGCAGTTCGACTGCTCGCAGCGTGCAGCACCCACGCAGGACATCGCCGTGCGTACGCACGGGCCGGCGCCCCCGAGATCGAATCCCATTTCGTTGACCTCGTCGAAAAAGTGCTGCGTGTTCTCGCTCGTGGTTCCGATGAACATGATGTTGCCGGTCTGTCCATGGAATGCGATCAGACCTGAGCCCCACTTGTTCCAGGAATCGGAAAGCTGGCGCAGAATCTTGGTGGTGTAATGGTTGCCGGCCGGCGGTTGAACCCGGAGTGTGTGAAACTCCTTGGATTCGGGAAACATTTTTGCGACTTCGGAGAAACGAGGAATGATGCCACCGCCGTAACCGAATACGCTTACGGTTCCGCCCTTCCAGTAGCCGATCCGCGTCTGGTAGGAATGTTCCAGCTGCCCCAGCAGATCTACCATCATGTTGTTTTCATAAGCTAGCCGCTTGAGACCGGTGACAAAGCTGGGCCACGGACCGCTTTCCAGCTGGTCAAGCATTGGTGTCTCATGGAACGGCTTGGTCGACTTCTTTTCCTTGGGGATAAAAGATGAGTGCTTTTCAGGGTTTTTTGGTGATTTTTGCATCGTTGACTGCCTCCTGTGCGTACGGCAAGGTCTTGCATTGGGCTGGCCCGCTTTTTTGGCGGCGTGGGCGCAGCGTCATATCATTTCGTCTCGCGACAACTGTTGCCTCATGGGCAGGCACCGCATATCGTTGTCCGCGTTCTCGAATCGGATATCGAGTGCGGCCCGATCCGCGACCTGAAATCAGTGCGGGTCGGTCCGTGGTTGCTCAAGTTGCCTGCCAAGTCCGGGAAGCGAGTCTAGTGGGCTGGCTGGTTTCAAATATATCCTTCATTAGGGGGGTATAAGTAATTGAATAAACGACCAACAGAGATAGACAACTTAGTTGTCTGATCTACGGCTGACGACAGGAGTCATAGGTTTATGTTTAGAAACAAATGCTTATTTAATCTTATGAATTTTATATGCCTATCCAAAAGAGATATAGGTTCAGCGCCAACAATCCTCATTCAATGGTTATGCAATGTTATGGATTGGCATCCGTAAGATCCGGAATTCTCGTAAAATGTTGTACCAGCTCTTTGCTGGCGGCCGTTTGGCAGTCATATATCTCAGGTTCGGAACTCAGGGGTGCTCTTGAATAAATCATTCCAGCCGGCGGGCGCCGGTCATGACAGGGATCTCGTATATTCGGGGGCGTTCTCGCTCGACGATGAGGCGGCCTACCAGCGCTGGCGGGCGTGGAAGCTTCAGGACTACCCGACCAGCGCCTCGGCGCTGGTCGTTGAAATCGGGGATCCGCGCGCGCTGACGCAGGCGGAGGAACTGGAACTGCGGCGGGTCTGCGCCAAGACCAACATGGTTATTTACGCCAGCCGTGTGGGTGAGGATGCGGACAAGGCTATCCCCAGGATGCTCGGTGAGCGCTTCGGCCTGCACCGCCTCGATGCCAACCCTCTGGCTGATGATGACAGCATCACTTCGCTGCAGGTGGTGCCGGGAAAATCGGGGCGCGGCTATATCCCGTACTCCAATCACCGGTTGCTGTGGCATACCGACGGCTATTACAATCCGCTCGCGCAGGCGATCGAGGGGATGCTTTTGCACTGTGTCCGCCCCGCAGCCACGGGTGGCGAGAACGGCCTGCTGGATCATGAAATCGCCTATATCCTGATGCGTGACACGGCACCGCAGTACGTGCGTGCACTCATGGCGGACGATGCCATGACCGTACCCGCGAATACTGAAGGTGGCGCGCAGCGCGCGGCCCAGAATGGACCCGTATTTATGATCAGCCGCCAAAACGCGAGTCTGCTCATGCGCTACACGGCGAGGACGCGCAGCATCGAATGGAAACAGGATGCCGTCACACTCGGTGCGGTGCAGTTCCTGGAGAAGCTGCTCCAAGATGGATCGCCCTATGTTTTCCGTCACCGGCTCGCGGCCGGCGAAGGACTGCTGTGCAACAACGTGCTGCACAATCGCAGCGGCTTTACAGATTGCGCGGACCACAGTAAAAGTAGGCTGCTCTACCGGGCACGGTATTTTGACCGGGTTGCCGGTACCGAATTCGACACGATCTATGGTTAAGGCGGCGCGATGCTTTATCTGAGCGAGATTCTGATCCAGAACCACGACATCGAGACCTTTGAGGACCTGCTGGGCGTGGTTACACAGCGTGCCCAGGGAGGGGAGATTTTCTTCAGGATCGACGTAAAGCCCCAGTTTGCCGACACCCCGCCTAATTGGGAAGACCGGCTGGAAGGAGCATTCGTCGGTGTCAATTCTGTCACACGTTGAGCACCAGGCAGCCCCCAAATGCATCCATTGACTGTTGTCATTTTCTGTCCCCGCGGAGAACAATGCGGATGAAATATCTCAAGGACCAACTAGGCGTCATGGATGCCGACAGCGCCGAAGACACATTGGGTTCGATGCTGCTCGTTGAGCAGCGACTGGGCGAGGTCATGGAACGACTGCGAATGCCGGCAGCGGGAGACGATGTGCTCGCCCGTGCCGATCTGCTGCTCGACGCCGGGCGGCTGCTGGTAGAACTCGGCCGGGGCGAGGAAGCCTGGGATAAGGGTCGTGCGGCATTCGACCTGTATGCGTCCGGCGAATCCTGGGAAGGAGCGGTCCAGGCTTGCGATGTCATGTTCCAGGCTGATCGGCCCGAGTCACTGGCAGCCCTCGGGCAGGGGCTGTGGCTAACCATCACTTTTCCAATGGATCCTGAACTGTCAGTCGCGATGCTGCAGCACGTGATCGACGAGACACCGCCCGATTCCGATGGCGCCGCGGTGGCCGCCGTGGTCGCACATTACCTGGTCGAGATGCGTGCCCAGGACAGGCAGCGCGAGGACCTCGAGTTCTACACTAACCAGATGCTTGCCGCCGTGGCGCGGCGTCACGGTGGTGTCGACGACCAGAAGTCCTTCGATGCCTGGATCCGTCGTCTGGAGCTGCACGATCCGGCGCTGTTTCTGCCACGAATGCGCAATGTCGTCGACGTCCTGGTTCAAGACGATTGGTGGCTTGATCGTAACGAACTGCAGAAAAAACTTCCCGTTCACTAACCCATGTACTGGTCTGAGCATAACCCGACCGATAGCTTCCGGATCCCCGACGACATCGTGGACGTGGTGTACACGATTTCGTGCCGCTGCCTGCCGGTGGATCACGCCCACGCCCTGCGTCGGGCCGTGCAGGAGGCGTTGCCGTGGTTCGCGAACGAAGAAAGCGCGGGTATTCATCCGGTGCATGTCGCGGATTCGGGCAATGGCTGGATGCGTCCGGATAATCCCGATGACCTGCTCTACCTGTCGCGCCGCACGAAATTGACGCTGCGTCTGCCCCGACATCGGCTTGACGACGCCGGCACTCTGAGTGGTATGGTGCTCGACATCAACGGACATACCCTCGCTGTCGCCGGCAAATCGGTACGCCAACTCAGCCCGATCACTACCATCTTCGCGCGCTATGTCGTGATTGGAGCGGAAGCCGACGAGCAGGCATTTCTCGCTGTGGCGGTGAAGCAGCTTGGCGAAATGGGTATCCGCCCGAAAAAGGCTCTGTGCGGAATGGAAAAGACGATCGCGACGCCAGAAGGTGGCGTTCCCACGCGCAGTCTGCTGCTCGCCGACCTCATGGTTGATGAATCGGTGCGGCTCCAACAGCGCGGGCTGGGGCCGCTACGCCAGCTCGGTTGCGGCCTGTTCATCCCGCACAAGGATGTCGACGAGGTGAGGGGGTCCGAACATTGACGCAGCGGCCGCTACTGTTGGACAGCGGCGCCGCGTGCAGAATCTGGATTGGCAATGCCATCACTAGAAGACTGAATTTGCAGTGCAACTCTAGAAGATAAGAAGGGGGAAACCTGTATGATCTATGAAGTGAATGGAAAGTCGCTGGAAGCGACCGCGACCGGCTTTCTCGTCAATCAGGATGACTGGGACAAGGCGGCGGCAGAAGTGATCGCGCAGGCGGACGGTCTGACGCTGACCCAGGATCACTGGGATGTGATCGAATACTTGAGGGACCAGTATTTCAATCATAACGGCGAATTGCCCAACAACCGCCATATGGTCAAGGGGATGCAGGATGTCTGGTCGGGCCGCAAAGTTGATTCGAAGACGCTGTTCGACCTGTTTCCCGGAAACCCCTCAAAACAGGCCGGGAAGATCGCGGGCCTGCCAGAAAGCATGAGAAAGGGCGGATATTAAAGGGGACGTCCCGCCCGGCGTGCCCAATGGGTTCCGGTCGGGAATGTCGGTAAAAGCGCTGAGGCCCAGTTCCGGTACCGATGTTCAAGACCCTCATAGATGCGGCGACGCTGTCCGGTTTTCTGGATGATCCGCAGTGGGTCGTCGTGGATTGCCGGTTTACGCTGACCGACACGGAGGCCGGCGCGCGGGCGTACGCCGCCGGCCATATTCCCGGCGCACGCTATGCCCACCTCGACCGCGATCTTTCGTCGCCGCCCACGCCAGGAAGCGGGCGTCACCCGCTTCCGCAGGCGGCCGTCCTGGCACAGACGCTGGGGCGCTGGGGTATCGACGCCGGCAAACAGGTCGTGGTCTACGACGATAGCTACGGGGCCATCGCGGCACGCCTATGGTGGTTGCTGCGCTGGCTAGGGCACGATGCGGTGGCACTGCTCGATGGTGGTTTGCCAAAATGGCGGCGCGAGGGGCATCCTGTCAATGCCGCCATGCCTTCTCTACGCCCGGCTCTATTTTACGCGCATCCTGACAATACTCTGTGGGTCGCGAGTGAGTTTGTGCGCGATGCGGTACAGCGGCGCGAATGCCTGTTGATGGATGCGCGCTCCGAGGAGCGGTTTCGCGGCGATGTCGAACCTCTCGACCGGGTCGCCGGCCATGTTCCCGGGGCGGTGAACCTACCGTTCGAGGACAACCTCGATGTGGGCGGGCAGTTTCTGTCACCGCCGGAGCTTCGCTCCCTGTACCTCGCGATTCTTAACGACCTGCCATCCGGGCGCGTCGTTCAGATGTGCGGCTCGGGCGTGACGGCCTGCCACAACCTGCTGGCCATGGAGCATGCCGGATTGTACGGGGCGAGGCTCTACGCCGGCTCCTGGAGCGAATGGATCACTGACCCTCTGCGGCCAGTGGCCAGGTGTGAGGATGGGGCGTTCATGCCGAGTGACAATGCCGGCGGGTAGGCCAGCCCGCTTCCCGCAGCTGCTCTTCATCGAGTTCCCGTAGCCTTGCCGCCAGTATGTTGGGGCGTCCCAGATAACCCACCAGTTCATGGCGGGCGTGCCGGTTAACAACCGGCAGTCGTCCGACTTTGCAGCGCAGCATCCGCGCGGTGGCACTGCGAAGCGTCTCATCGGGATATGCCACCACGAGCTCGTGACTTCCAGCATCCAGCACGGTGCGCTCTGCTGCAGTATCTATGGAGCGCAAAATGTCGCTGCGCGTGATTATGCCGGCAAGATGCCCGTCGTCATCCACGATCGGCAAGGCATGATGGCGCGTTAACCGGGAGTCGCTCTGCGCGACTCCGTCGGCAAGGTCACGCACCCGCATGCTTGCCGGGATAGTCGCGGGATTCGCATCCATGACGTCGCGCACCCGCAGCACCTCAAGTGCGTCCACACTGTATTCACATGCGATGTGATGACCACGCCGTGCGATTTTCTCCGTCAGGATCGAACG
>VFSW01002117.1_pt1 | contig 30103 bp, 22 predicted proteins | sample 5358111 | NCBI WGS metagenome assembly VFSW01 (sample SAMN11554181, study PRJNA540505) | mine drainage metagenome | isolation source: sediment from site ElyBrook_90M | place: USA: Ely Copper Mine, Vershire, VT | collected 2017 | reverse complement strand
TCTCGAAAAACTTCCGACATTTTTGACCGTGGGCGCGCTGGTTATTATTTTTGCGCGCCTCAAACGCCATGCGCGCTGCGCCCGGCTCACCGTGTGGGCCGTGGGATGGGCTCTGGTCTTCACGCATTTTCTAGCGCAACTGCTCGAGCCTGATCGCGGACCCGTCAGTTCCCTTCTGCTGGCCATCGATTCGGTCGCACTGCAAGCCGCCGCGGTCGCGTTTCTGGTCTCCGTCTCCTCGGTAGTGGAAAATTCCGTGAAGCGGACTATCCTGCTGCTGGTGCTCGGCGCGCCCTCTCTGCTGTACTCGGCTTTGTACAGCACCGGTTCGCAGGCGCGATGGCTCTACATCGCGAGCCTGATTGCCTGTTTCGGAGGCGCGGTCGTATTTTTTCTTCGCCTGCAGCGCAAATTTTCGTTGTATGTGGCAGCCGTTATTCTCCTCTGCATGCCTGCCGGTGCCTGGGCGATTCGAGCCGCTCTGCACGGATCTTTTGAGGAAGGCGCAATCGCCCTGCTGGGCATCGGGTTTGGCCTGCCAGGTGTCTTTATTTGCCGTAACTACTGGCGCAGATCCTTTGGCATCCTGACGATTTCCGGCGGTTTTCTTTGCTGGGGAGCCCTGTTTCCCCTTGGCCTCTGGGTCCAGCGGTTCGCACCGAACCTGATCGTCCCCGGAGAACTCTGGGATGTCCCCAAGCTCTTCGTCGCCTTCGGAATGATTCTGGCCATCGTGGAAGACAAATCGCTCTCGATCGCGGGTATGCAACACAAGGCCGAATCGCTCAATCGCCAACTGGAACGCTTCGCCGCCATCACATCGCGCCTTTTGAGCGGCGCCAAACCGGAAGCGATATGTCCTGAGATTGCCACGGCCATCACGGAAGTCAGCGGTTTTGCCGCAGCCGTGGTTCAACTCGAGGACGGCGACGGGCAGCTGAGCGTCATCGGTTCGAGTGGATCGCCGAAAGCTTTGCGCCAGCTTCAGCCGGAAGCAGCGGACTGGACTGTGGATCGCATCGCAAGTGCCTGCTCAAGCGCCCTGCGCATCGGCGACAATTCGTTCTTGCTGCCCCGGGAAGAATCTGACCCGCTGACGCTCGTCGCGCAGGAGGCTGAGGCGGTTCCGGACACAGAGGAAGACACCGTTCTCCTACCGCTGTGTTCCGGCGCAGGAACATATCTGGGCTGTATTCGACTGCTGACGCCGCACGCTGCCGACACTGTGAATGCACTTGAATTGGCGCGCATCGAGATGGTCGCAGCCGATCTCGCCGTGGCCGTGCAACTGAAAACCTTGCACAGACAATTGGTCTGGTCGGAAAAGCTGGCGGCTCTCGGTCAATTGCTGGCGGGCGTGGCGCATGAACTCAACAATCCCTTGACGGTAATCATGGGATACGGCGAACTAATCGGAGATAACATTGTTTCGCCGCAAGCGCGAGATCAACTCGCCCGATTGGTGGGCGAGGCTCGCCGCATGAAACGGATCATCGACAATCTGCTTCGCTTCTCGAGGCAAGGCGCGCGCGACACGCAAATTGTCCAGCTTTCTCCGCTGGTGCACGAAGTGCTGGCTCTGTGCGAGTATTACACCCGCAAGCGCAACGTGCGAGTGGATCTTGACATCGCCGTTGGGCTTCCTTCGCTCGCAGTCCATGAAGACGAGATCAAACAAATCCTGCTGAACCTCTTCAAGAATTCAAGCGACGCGCTGGAAGGTTTCGCCGGGAACAAGCGCATCAGCATCCGCGCCTATCAGTCCGGGGCGCGGGCGGTAATCGAAGTGGAAGACAGTGGGCCCGGTTTCTCGAATCTGAATCGCGCACTCGAACCCTTCTTCACCACCAAGCCAGCCGGAAAAGGCACCGGCCTTGGCTTGAGCGTCTGTTATGGAATTATTAAACAACGCGGAGGCACTCTGCGGATCGAAAATGTAAGCCCGTTAGGCGCGCGCGTCACAGTCGAGCTTCCCATCGCAGAAGCGCCAGGACCTCTCCTGGCGGCTGTTGCCAGCGCATAAGTTGACTCGATCAGTTTGAAAGCCGGAAACCACGCGCAGGATGAAGAGATCGGCCGATCAGTAGATCGGGTGGGCTCAAGCGAAGAGCTAACAGCTACTTTACTCCCACTCAATCGTCCCCGGCGGTTTTGACGTAATGTCATACACCACACGGTTCACGCCTTTCACCTCATTCACAATCCGCGTGGAAATATTTTTCAACACTTCGTGCGACAGCGGAACCCAGTCGGCGGTCATTCCATCCTCGGAACTGACGGCGCGAATGGCACAGGTGTAGGCGTAGGTCCGCATGTCGCCCATCACGCCCACCGACATCACCGGCAGCAGCACCGCAAACGATTGCCAGATTTTCGTGTAGAGGCCCGCGTTCTTGATTTCGCTGACCACAATATCGTCGCACTCGCGCAACAGCGCCAGCCGCTCGGGAGTCACTTCTCCCAGCACGCGGACGGCGAGGCCGGGGCCAGGAAATGGCTGCCGCTGCAAGATCTCGTCCGGCATGCTGAGGTCGCGGCCGATCTTGCGGACCTCGTCCTTGAACAGATCTTTCAGCGGCTCAATCAGCTTGAGTTTCATCTTCTTCGGCAGGCCGCCGACGTTGTGATGCGACTTGATCACCTGCGACGGTCCACGCACCGAGCGCGATTCGATCACGTCCGGATAAAGCGTCCCCTGCACCAGCCACTTGACTTTGCCTTCTTTCTTCTCGATGCGGCGGGCTTCTTTTTCAAACACCTTGATGAATTCGTTGCCGATGATCTTGCGCTTCCTCTCAGGATCGCTCACACCCTTAAGTTTGCCGAGAAAACGGACAGTGGCGTCGACGGCGTCGAGATGCAGGCCAAGTTTGTCGCGCAGCGTCTTTTGCACTTTTTCGAATTCGTTCTTGCGGAGCACGCCGTTGTTCACGAAGACGCAGGTCAGGCGCGACTTCCCATTTTTGTCGCGCAATGCCCGATCCACCAGAACTGCGGCCACCGAAGAATCCACGCCGCCCGAAAGCGCACAGATGGCGCGTCCCGTGCCGACTTGCTGCTTCACTTGCTCGACGGTCGAATCAATGAAATGCTGCGGCGTCCATGTAGGTTTGGCGCCGCAGATTTGAAACACAAAGTTGCGCAGAATTTCCGTGCCCTGGCGCGTGTGATGCACCTCGGGATGGAACTGCACGGCGAACCATCTCTTCGCGACATTCTGAATGCCGGCCACCGCGTGCGCCGTCTTCGCGGTCAGCTCGAAGCCGGGAGGCAGTTCCAGCGCCTCGTCCCCGTGGGACATCCAGACCGGAAGTTTTCTTGCCAACCCCTGAAACAAAACCGATTCGGCGACCACCTCGACTTCGGCGTGGCCGTACTCGCGCTTGTCGGCCGGGCGCACTCTGCCGCCGAGCGTGTGCACCATGAACTGCAAGCCGTAACAGATGCCAAGCACCGGCACGCCCAGCTCGAAGAGGCGCGCATCCGCCGGCGGCGCATCTTTGTCATAGACCGACCACGGCGCCCCGGAGAGCACGATCCCGGCAGGCGCGTGGCTCCTGACTTCGTCGAGCTTCGCCGTGCAGGGCAGCACCACGGAGAAAACATTCTGCTCGCGGATGCGGCGCGCGATGAGCTGCGTATACTGCGCGCCAAAATCAAGAATAACGATGGATTCGGTAGGAGAAGATTGGCCGAGCTTGGACTGGGTTTCCACGGATGAGTATTTCAGATTCGGGTCATTAGTGTAAATGACCCGGGCGTAAATGCCCCGTAGAGACGTTGCTTGCAACGTCTCTCTCGCCATCGTTCGAAATGCCGCAGGCAGAGACGTAGCAAGCTACGTCTCTACGGATGGATTTGACACGTCGCAGAGGATCGGCTCGTCGCGGTCCATGGTGGCCTGAGCCGGAGGAGACGGAGGAGCCATCGGGGCAATGTGAGGCAGCGCGGGCGCAAGCGGCACCGGCGCGAGCAACGCCTCCGGCATCTCGGCAATGCAAACATATCCCGCAAGCCGCGCCATGTAGAGCCAGTCGGCGACGGCAAAATAAGCCAGAGTAACGACAATAACTCCGGCGAGCACCATCCACCCAGGCGCGATCCGCGCGAGACTCAGCGGCATGGAGACGACCGTGGTCGCCACCACGAAGACCGTCACGTGCGCCAGCCCCGTCCATGTGCTGACCGCGAGAACTGCGCCCCCGCGTTCACGGCAAAACGCGACCGCCGCGGAAAGCGCGCCCATGGCATCTTCGGGAGCATCCCCTGCGCGGCGCACGGCAAAAACTCCCGCCAGCGACAAAACCCAGTTCAGCCCTGACCATGCCAAAAAGATGAGGCCCGCTAACGGGAACAAGAACAGAAACGCAAGCCCGGCCCCAGGATCAGGCGACGGAGACGAACCGGCTGAAGTCACTCCGGCTGACGCGGCACTGTTCGAGGTGAGGCTGTTCGAAATCAGGTGAACTACAATCGCTGCGCCGAGGAATCCAAGAATTGCAGCCAGGGCCACGGCCGCGCGCAGAAAGTTCAGTCGCAGCAGCGACCCGAGCGGCCTGGAACGCTCTGCAGTGGCGACGGGGCGGGCAAGCGGGGCAGGCGTTTGACCGTTAGTCGCCTCCGCCGTTCGTTGAGCGAAATAATCCACCAGGCTGCGAACCGTTGTAGCGCGGCCCACGGAAGCGGCAAAAATCCACAAAAAAATCAGCGCGACGGTCGCGACCAGTCCGGCCATCACAACGCGAGATAGGCTCCCGTGAAAAATGTGTCCGAAGGCCTGGCCGATCAGGATGGGCTGTCGGGTGCTCAAAAGCAGAAGATCGCCGTTGGTCACGGGCAGCGTGTCGAGATATTCGAGAAATAAGAATGAGAACAGCGCAGTCGCGGCCGCACCCGCCGTCCAGCGCCACGAGATTTCGGCAAGCGTGAGTGAAGGCCGGCGAAACACGGCGCGGAACCCTTCGAGCGTGGGCGAGATGCGGGACATGCTTAGTCAGGATAACGCAACCGAAGGAATGTCAGGCGGAGCCGCTGCGCGGAGCCAAGCAGTTGAAGGACAAGGAGCGTCGGTAGCGACGCACGCCCCAGCTCGGTGGAACTACACACAATGGCGGGGTCCTTCGACTACGTATCTGCTTCGCATTCGCGAAGCAGATACTCCGCTCAGGATGACAAGCCCAGAGGCTGGAGCAAGTCACCTAACCACGAGATTCAGCAGTTTCCCCGGCACGTAAATCTGTTTGACGATCTGCTTGCCGGCGATGGCGGCCTTCACTTTCTCGTCGGCGAGAGCGCGCGCCACCACCAGCTCCTGCGTGGCATCCGCGGGCACAACCACGCGGCCGCGCAGCTTGCCGTTGACCTGCACCGGAATCTCAAGTTCCTCTTCCTTGCCCAACGCCGCATCATACTTCGGCCACGGAGCCTTGAGCAGGCTTCCCTTTTCACCCAGCGTCTCCCAAAGTTCATGCGAAAGATAAGGCGCGAACGGCGCAAGCAAAAGCACAAGGTTTCGCTCCGTCTCGGCCAGAAGCGGAATTGGAATCGCATTTTTATCGATCGCATCCTCCGCATCGTGGAGAGTGTTCATCAACTCCATGATGGCCGAGATACAGGTGTTGAAGTGCCAGCGTCCCTGAAAGTCATCCGTGACGCGCTTGATGGTCTGGTGCATCTTGCGCTGGATGGCTCGCGCCTCCGGCGGCAGGTCCGCAGGAACCGCTTTATTCCAGTCGGGATGCTCCGGTTGCGCATTGCGCAGCACGAACCGGTAGACGCGTCCCAGGAACTTTCGAATACCTTCAATCCCAGAATCCTGCCAGTCCAGATCTCGATCCGGCGGCCCGGCGAACAAGCTGTAGAGACGCGCCGCATCGGCTCCATAGCGCTCCACCGTTTCATCGGCCGTGACCACGTTGCCCCGGTTCTTCGACATTTTCGCGCCATCCTTGATCACCATACCCTGCGTGAATAAGCGCTCGATCGGTTCGTCGTTCGTAATCATGCCCAGGTCGCGCATGAACTTGGTCCAGAAACGCGAGTAGATCAGGTGCAGGATGGCGTGCTCCACCCCGCCGATGTACTGGTCGATCGGGAACCAGTATTGCGCGGCTTTGGAATCAAACGGGGCGTGGTCGTTGTGCGCGTCCGTGTAGCGATAGAAATACCAGGACGAATCCACGAACGTATCCATCGTGTCGCTCTCCCGGCGCGCCGGGCCACCGCACTTCGGGCAAGTCGTGTTTACGAACTCGGGCACGCGCGTCAACGGCGACGCGCCGGTGAGCGTGATGTCCACATTGTCCGGCAGCAGCACCGGCAAATCTTTTTCTGGTACCGGGACAATGCCGTCCTTCTCGCAATACACCATTGGGATGGGCGTGCCCCAGTAACGCTGGCGTGAAATTCCCCAATCCTTCAGGCGATAGGTGACGGCGGCTTTGCCGAAACCGTTCTGCTCCGCCTCGGCCGACATTTTTCGAATCGCCTCGCCGCACTCAAGCCCGCTGAAGCGCCCCGAGTTGATCAGCGTTCCGTCGCTCACCGTGAACGGCAGCGGCGGCTCGGCCACGGTTTCTTCGGGATCGTTTGACACCGGGAGAATTACCAGCCGGATTTCCAGTTTGTATTTGCGGGCGAAGTCGTAGTCGCGTTCATCGTGCGCCGGAACGCTCATGATCGCCCCGGTGCCGTAGTCCATGAGGACGTAGTTCGCCACCCAGATCGGCACCCGCTCGCCGTTGTAAGGATTCACAGCATAGCGGCCCGTATTGACGCCATGTTTCTCGATCGCGCCGATGTCGCCGGTTTCTTTGGCTTTGCGCTGCTCGGCGATCAATTGATCGCCCTCCGCGCCCAGAACCTGGTTGTAGCGCGTGAAGCTGGCCACGAGCGGATGTTGCGGCGCAAGCTGCACCGAAGTCGCGCCGAAAATGGTGTCGACGCGCGTGGTAAATACGCGGATCGTCGCACCGGCTCCGTCGTCCGCAACTTTGAAATCGATGAGCGTGCCTTCGCTGCGCCCAATCCAGTTGCGCTGCATGGTGCGCACTTTTTCCGGCCAGCCGTCGAGCTTGTCGATATCGAGCAGCAATTCTTCCGCGTAATCGGTAATGCGCAGAAACCACTGTTCCAGGTCGCGCTGCTCCACAGGCGTGTCTTCATGGCGCCAGCAGTTGCCGTTCACGACCTGTTCATTCGCCAGCACGGTGCAGCATTGCGGACACCAGTTCACTTTGCTTTTCTTGCGATAGGCCAGCCCCTTTTCGTAAAACTTCAAAAAGAACCACTGATTCCAGCGGTAATACTCAGGCAGGCAGGTGGTGACCTCGCGCGACCAGTCGTAGGCAAAACCCAGGCGCTTAAACTGCGCCTTCATGTTCGCGATGTTGGCCTGGGTCCACTGGCGCGGTGGCGTGTTGTTCTTGATCGCGGCGTTTTCCGCGGGCAAGCCAAAAGAATCCCAGCCCATGGGATGTAACACGCTATAACCATTCATCCACATGAAGCGGGCAAGCACATCGCCGATCGCGTAGTTGCGCACGTGACCCACGTGCAGCGCGCCCGAGGGGTACGGCAGCATCTCAAGCACGTAATATTTTTTCTTGGCGGGCTTGCTCGGTTCCTTCTCAGGTTCGGCGGCGTAAAGAGCAGGATCGCGCTCCCAACGCTCGAACCATTTACTCTCGACACGCTTCGCGTCGTAGCGGACGTCGCTGCGGTCGGGACGTGATTCGTCGCCGCCGTTGCGGGTCACAGTGCTACCTTCCGGTTTGTCTTGCGGAGCCATAGAAGAATAAAGACAAAATGTTAAGTCTTAGATTCTACAACGGAAGGCCGTAGAGACGTTGCTTGCAACGTCTCTGCCGGCGGCATCGATGAACCCATAGGATTTGAGGCGCTTTCGGCGGAGACGTAGCAAGCTACGTCTCTACGAATGCTTGAGTTGTGGGGGCGAAAAGGGATTTTCTTTGTCCGCTCCCCAGTTCGCAGGGTGATCGCGGATGTAATCACGAACTGCGCTGATCACCGCGTCTCCCCGAAGAAGATGATCATGAAAGCGAGGTTGCCATATCATCTGCTTCAGGCCGAGTTCGCGACAGCGCAGAGTCACCCCCGCCTTGTAGGAGCGAACTATCGCGGAAAGCGAACCTGCCTGGGGCGACACGAAGCCTGCCGCGGGCGGCAGGCGACGTTGCGCATTCGGAGAGAAGCAATGATCGCCGTCGATCATGACGATCGCGTGCACGTGATTGGGTATCACGACGAACGAGTCCACATGGACGTTGTCGTAGTGAAGGTGAAGTCTCTGCAGTTCTGATTCGGCGATGCGACCTAGGGCGGAGAGTTGCATTTCACCGGCCACGACGTCACCGAAGATGCACGCACGATTCTGGGTGCAGATGGTTACGAGTACCAGCCGCGAGAGACGTAATCCCAGTCACGAAGGCGGGCTGATTCGATGCGGTATTTGCCTTGGTAGAGGGTCACGGCTTGGAAAACGCACGTTCGTACTGGCGAGGTCCTTGCCATTATCTCGTGTTTTGCTCGTGGTGAGGGAGACGTTGCAAGCAACGTCTCTACGGAGGGTTCTGTTTTGGAACCACTACAGCCCACTAGGAAACTTTTCTCTTGCTGCCACGGGTGATCTAAACTTTCCGTTATTTTCCGGCAGGAGGATTCTTGTCGCCGAACCATCCGGAGGGACCCGCCACGGACCGGGCGCCCGACCGCGAGCCATCCGCTCAGGCGCCGCCGCATGGGTTCAATCCGCGAGCCTGCTACGCGGCACTCCTGCTCGTGATCCTGCTCGTCGCCGGAATCCGCTTTCGCCTCCGCGACATGCCTCTCGAACGCGACGAGGGCGAATACGCCTATGCGGGACAACTCATCCTGCAAGGCATTCCTCCCTACGAACTCGCCTACAACATGAAGTTGCCCGGTACGTATGCGGCCTACGCCGCGATCATGGAAATCTTTGGGCAGACGGCAGCCGCAATCCGTCTCGGCCTGCTGCTAATCAACGCCGCCACCATCGTTCTCGTTTTTCTGCTGGTGCAACAGCTCGCCGGGAGGCTGGCCGCGTTTGTAGCGGGAACCACCTATGCCGTGCTCTCGATTCTGCCCGCGACCCTGGGATTTGCTGCCCACGCCACGCATTTTGTGGTCCTGCTTGCTCTGGCGGGAATTCTCGTCTTGTTGCGCGCCCTCGAGAGCCCGCGCGGCCTGCCCCTGTTTTTCGGCAGCGGCTTGTTGCTGGGCGTCGCCTTCCTGATGAAACAGCCCGGTCTCGCCTTCGCAGTGTTTGGCGCATTCTACGTCGTTCGCTGCAACTGGAAGCAACCCCGCCTATTAGTGCCTCGCGAGGCTGCCTATCTGTCGGGCGTAGCCCTGCCCGTCGCTCTTACCTGCCTTCTCTTGGCGCACGCCGGAGTATTCCAGAATTTCTGGTTCTGGACTTTCACCTACGCACGCGAATATTCGTCGGAAACCAGCCTCGCCACGGGCTGGCAGGCGTTACGGCAATCGTTGCAGTGGGTGTTGCATCCCTTTCCGCTGTGGGCCATCGCGGAGATCGGCTTCGTAACGCTCTTCGGGGATCGGCGCTGGCGCGCCCTAATATTTTTTCTGGCGACGTTCACTGCGTGCTCGCTGCTGGCTGTCTCCGCCGGCTTTTATTTTCGCCCCCACTACTACATTCTTGTTCTTCCAGCGGCATCGATCCTGGCAGGATTGGCCGTGACCTCCGCGGGCTGCTTCCTGGCAAAACGAGGGCTCACGCGCAGCGCGCAATTCGTTCCGCTACTGGTTTTCTGCGCCGCCTGTGCATTCTCGCTCTGGGACCAGCGAGCTTTTCTGTTTGAGCTCGATCCCGGTTTCGCGGGCCAGAGAATCTACGCCGCCAATCCTTTCGCGGAAGCGGTCCCCGTGGCGAACACCGTACGTGCTTGGACTACAAAAAAAGATACGATTGCGGTTTTCGGTTCCGAGCCCGAAATCTATTTCTATTCCGGCCGCCACTCCGCTACCAGCTACATCTACATGTACGACCTGATCAAGGCTCAGCCCTATCAAGCGCAGATGCGACTGGAAATGATGCGCCAGATAGAAGCGTCGCGGCCGCGGATCGTCATCTACGTGGACGATTGGGCCTCCTGGGGATGGCAGCGCGGTCAGGAACACGACGAGTTTTTCGCCTGGATGGAACGCTATATCCGTGAGGGTTACGATCCCGTACAGCAGATGCAGATCAACGCTCTACCGGCACATCGCTGGGGCGAGGTGGCGAAGCTTTACGTTTTCGCGCGCCGGGAGGACGGCGACCAACGTTAGCCAGCTTGAAAAAAAATCAGGCAAATAAGCCGCGGCTATTGCTGGCCGCGGCTTTCGTCCTTAAGCTTTGATTCCTCTCATCGCGGATGCAGTAAGTGCTTCTCTACCCGCGTCCTGGCCGATTCCGAGAACCACGCGGCCGTTGATTTTCCCTTTCTTCATCCGGTCGAACACATCGTTGATCGAGTCGAGCGGAAGCGTCTCGATGGTAGCCTTTACTTTTCCTTCGGCGGCGAAAGCAAGGGACTCCTCAAGATCGAGGCGCGTGCCCACAATCGACCCGCGAATGGTGTAGCCGTTCAAGACCACATCGAAGATGGAGACGGGGAACTCTCCCGCAGGAAGCCCGTTGAGTACGCAAGTGCCGCCGCGCCGCAACATGCCGATCGCCTGCTTGAAGGCGATGGTCGAGACTGCGGTCACCAGAACTCCGTGGGCTCCGCCAATCTGTTTCTGAATTTCCGTCGCCGGGTCCTGCGTTTTGGCATCGATGGTGATGTCGGCGCCCAGCTTGTGAGCCAGGGCCATCTTCTCCGGACCCAGATCGACTGCTGCGACGTGCAGACCCATCGCCTTGGCGTATTGAATCGCCACGTGGCCTAGGCCTCCAGCGCCCGAGATCACAACCCACTCTCCGGGATGGGTATTGGTCTGCTTCAGGCCTTTGTAAGTGGTGACTCCGGCGCAGAGAATCGGCGCCGCGTCCACAAAGGACAGGTTCTTGGGGATTCGCCCCAGGTAGTCGGCTTGACCCAGTGCGTATTCGGCGAATGTGCCGTTCACCGAATATCCCGAGTTCTGCTGTTCGGGGCAGAGGGTTTCCCAGCCCGCCAAACAGAATTCGCAATGCCCGCACGCGCTATGCAGCCACGCGACACCGACGCGGTCTCCGAGCTTCAAATGTGTGACCCCGGTGCCGAGCGCAACCACAATACCCGCGCCCTCATGACCGGGAATGAAAGGAGGAGTCGGCTTGACCGGCCAATCCCCTTCCGCTGCATGCAGATCTGTGTGACACACGCCGGTGGCGATAATCTCGATAAGCGCTTGCCCTGGGCCGGGCGTGGGTACTGGAACTTCTCGAATTGCGAGAGGCTTGCCGAATCCTTCGACAACCGCGGCTCGCATGGTCTTTGGAATAGCCATAACTGATCCTCCTGGATGAATTTTGCGGGTGACTTGCTGGCCTTTGATGGCGAACTTGTGCCACTTTACCTGTCTGCTATCCAGGAGTCGGTGATCTCCATCACAATCAGCGGTGCGAAATATCACAACATCTGTGGAAAACCGCGTCGCCCAACTGCCGCAATTGCAGCGCAAGTGCGGGAACGATAGACTCATTGCAGCCCAGCCGACCTCAGAAGAGCTGCCGGCTCAAGACGTTGCAAGCAACGTCTCTACGAGAGGACGTCATGTTAGTGGTCATGCAGGCGCAAGCCACCGAGGAGCAGGTACGCGCCGTTTGCGAGAAAATCGAGAAACTGGGCTATCGCGCCCACTCCATGCCGGGCGCGCAACGCACCGCCATCGGCATCACCGGCAACAAGGGCGAAGTGGAGCAGGGCACGCTCGAAGAAATGCCGGGCGTGCAGGAAGTCATCAAAGTTTCCAAACCCTACAAGCTGGTCAGCCGCGACCTCAAGCAGGAAAACACCGTCATCCGCTTTCCCGGGACGGCCGCCACCATCGGCGGCCCGGGACTGGCCATTGTGGCCGGCCCCTGCGGCATCGAGACTCGCGAGCAGGCCTTTGCCGTGGCCGAGCGCGTGCACCGCGCCGGAGCGCAGTTCTTCCGCGGCGGAGCCTACAAGCCCCGCACGTCTCCCTATGCCTTTCAAGGATTAGGTGAAGAAGGCCTGCGCATCATGGCCGAAATCCGGCAGCAGTTTGGCATGAAGATTATTACGGAAGCCATTGATAACGAATCACTTGACCTGGTCGACGAATACGCCGACGTCATCCAGATCGGCGCCCGCAACATGCAGAATTTCTCTTTGCTCAAGCGTGCGGGACGCGCCAAGAAACCGGTGCTGCTCAAGCGCGGCATGTCGGCCACGCTGGAAGAATTCCTCATGGCCGCGGAATACATTCTGAGCGAGGGCAACTACAACGTCGCGCTCTGCGAACGCGGCGTCCGCACTTTTGCCGACCACACCCGCAACACCCTGGACCTGAGCGTGGTCCCGGCGGTGCAGCGGCTCAGCCATCTGCCGATTCTCGTCGATCCCAGCCACGGTACCGGCAAGCGCAATAAAGTCACTCCGCTGTCGCGCGCGGCGGTTGCCGTGGGCGCCGACGGCCTGATGGTGGAAGTGCACCACAAGCCGGACGAAGCGCTGTCCGACGGTCCGCAATCTCTCTTTCCCGACCAGTTCGACGACCTGATGACGCAAATCCGCCAGATCGCGGCAGTGGTAGGCAGAACCGTGCCGGGGATTGAAGTCACGGAACCGGTAGCGGCGAGCGGGTAATTGGTTAGATCGACAGCTCTAGTCTGGTGCGAGTCCGATACGCGTTGGGTGCCCCATATCTCGCGTCTTTTGCGAGATGTGGGGGTTTTTAGACGCAACCCTCAAATCCCCACTTCTCGCACACAACGCGAGAAGTGGGGCACCCGGCGTGGATTTAAACCCTCGGAAGCGAAGTCCCTCGGCAAGTGAACAAACCGCTCACGGTTACTGAAGGAATCTTGCGGTGCCCATGCTTTGTTTGGAAAACTGACGGTGCTCAAGGATAAAGCATGAAACGCCAAAGTCTTTTGATCGTGGTGGCGGCAACTCTGATGATGTGCGGCTGCAACGCGGCTACCCGCACAACGCCACCAACATCGAACATGCCTGTCATAGGAAACGTATCGCAATACAGTTGGGTAGTTACCGTTCCCCCATTAGCGGGCTTGAGCGCGACGGGCCTCACCAGCCCAAGTCTGCCCATGTGCCACCTGGTACCAGGCGGCTGCGAAGGCCCATCTGTCGCGGACTGTTCTCAAGATTTCACAACTTTCGGAATGGATGCTGCGGCTGCGGTTGCCGGGGGGTGTGGTCTGGATACTGATATCGCGCAAACCGCTCCCAACCAGCCGTGGGTACAAACCTTGCTTATGTCAAATAACACGGTTAACCCTTGGGCTCGAGGTGAGGCGATGCAGTTTTGGGTTGTCATGGTGATTGACGATTCTAACGCCGCTGAGCAGTACCAGGTGGGCGGGTTGCTAACCGAGACGGCAACTGCTGGCGGCTTTGAACTCGTTGGGCCGTTGACTTGCCTTGGTGGCGGGCTTTGCACCGTGGGAGATAACGTCACGGGCGTCACGATTACGGACAATTAATCAACCGCGGTCTTGATTCGCCGTGCATCGCCGCCAAGGCCGCTGAGAGCCACGATCTACACCCGGAACGGCCCGTTTTTGTTGTCCTTGGTAAACTGAACTATATCTAGTTGCGTGTATTTCTCACCGCAGTGAGGGCATTTCGTGCTACCCCAACCTTCCGATTTACGAGTTTCCGAATATAAGAACGTGAAACGCTTGTGACAGGTTCGGCATGTGATGGCTGTTTCAGCGTTATCCTTCATATAGATCGCAGATTAACACGCCCTCTATGTGGGAATATGGCGGTTGTGGCATCCGTCACACGATTTTTCCTATCTACAATCAACCACTCACAACCTGCATCGCATGGTTATTGCATAAAACGCATCCCGAAAAGTCGTGGGATGAAAGACTTTTCGGACACAGCCGGGGTTATGTATAATCAGATAATCTGATTATATGAAAACAACTACAATCTCAGTCACCGAGGCCGCCCGCAATTTCGCCGACTGCGTGAATCGCGTCCACTATCAGAATGTGAGCTACGTCCTGCTCAAGAACGGCAGACCGGTGGCCCGCCTTGTTCCCGAGAAAGAGAAGGTCTGTTTGGGACGCGATCTGGCAAAAGTCTTGCGCAAAGTCGATTTGCCAACGGATGAGGCAATCGCCTGGAACCGCGACCTGAAGAAAGCTCGCAAGAGTCTGAAGCCTCAACCTGACAAATGGCGATAATGCTCGATGCCGACGTCATTATCCGCGGCGAGAGAGGAACCCTCGACCTCGGGGCGTGGATGACACAACACGAAGACGAGGGGTTCGAAGTTGCAGCTATTACAGTCGCGGAATTATGGCACGGCGTAGAACGGGCCAGTGGCGGGCACCGCGCCAGACGTGAGCGGTACATTCGATCGATTCTGGAACAGTTGCCCATGATTCCATATACGGAGACAACCGCATTGCAACACGCGCGAATATGGGCATTATTGGAATCTTCGGGGCAAATGATTGGTGACTACGATCTGATCGTTGCTGCTACAGCGATCGAACGTGGTAGTGCCGTTGCGACTTTCAATAAGCGCCACTTTGAAAGAGTCGAAGGACTGAAGGTAGTCGAGCCCAAATAGCATATCCAGGAAGCGCGGCGCTCACTTCTGCTAATCTTTCTTCTTCTCCTGAACAGCCGCCGTCTTGAAAAAGCTGCTCCTCATCGTCGTCCTGATCCCTATCCTCGGCGGGATTGCCTGGTGGTATTTCCGCGAGGAGGCGTTGCCGGACTACGGGCCTGCCTATCGCGAGTACGCTTACGTCACCAACGGCAAGAGCAATACGGTCAGCGTGATCGATATACGCACGTTTTCTCTGGCGAAGACCATCCCCGTAGGGCTGGAGCCGACGGGCATCGCCGCCAACAGCAAGAAGAATGAGATTTACGTGGTCAACACCAGTTCCAACAACGTCAGCGTGATCAACGCGGAGACCAATACCGTGGTGGCTACGATCGGCGTTCACGGCAAGCCCTACTTCATTGACGTTTCCGCGGACGGCAAACGCGCCTACGTGGCCAACTCGGGCTCGGCCAACGTGAGTGTGATCGATCTGGACCAACGAACTGTGGTTGGAAATCCGCATGTCGGTGCTTCGCCAGGACTGGCGCGGGTTTCGCCCGACGGCGCGACGGTCGTCGTCAGCAATCGCGGCGATAACAGCGTCTCTCTGATCGACACCAAGTTGCTGCGCGTGCGCGCGACTCTTCCGGTTTGCCAGCAACCCGAGGACATCGCCATCCTGCCCGATTCGAGCAAGGCTTTCGTGGCATGTTCGGGATCGTCGCAGGTTGCGTCCATCGACCTGAAGCACGACCATGTTCTGGCGCTGCTCGATGTGGGACGCACGCCCGTCAGTCTCGCGCTCAAGCCCGACGGCGGTGAGTTGATCGTGTGCGATTTCGATTCCGACAGCATCTCGTTCATCGAAACCGGGAACGACGAAGTCGGCAGCACCCACGTGATCGGACAGCATCCGTCGCGGGCCGTGGTTACGCTCGACAACTCGCGGCTCTACGTCAGCAATTTCGGCTCCGACAGTGTCGCCATCTACGACATCGATGTGGGCAAGCTGATCGCGACCATGCCTGTCGGCAGCCGTCCGGACGCGCTGGCGCTATCCCAGGGCCAGACTTATCTGCTGGTGCTGGACACGCAGGCGGGAGACGTGACCATCATCCAGAAGCGCCGCCCGCGCAAGCTGGAACCGACCGAGTATTCGCTGCTGACCATGATTCCCGTAGGCGTGCAGCCGAACGCAATCGTGGTAAAGGCTTTCATGATGAGCAAGCCGGTGAAGAAATAGGCGCCTGCCTCGCAGAAAAAAGAGACGTTGCAAGCAACGTCTCTACGAGAGGTTCGTCGATGATTTTCGTAGAGACGTAACTTGTTACGTCTCTCTCACCACGCAACTTTACGCCTGCGTCGGCACAGGCTTCGCGCAGATCTTTTCAAATACCGCGTTCAAATCGGCCGCAATGGCCGGCGCCTCGCGGCTTTCAATGTCACGGCGCGGCATCATATAAGCCAGCTTCCCATCGAGAAAAATTGCGATCGAGGGCGAAGACGGCGGCTGTCCCGTGAAATAACTCCGCGCGCGGTCGGTGGCTTCCCGATCCTGCCCTGCGAACACCGAGAACAACTTCTCCGGCCGGGTCGCACCCTGCAACGCCATGCGCACCGCGGGGCGCATTCTTCCCGCAGCGCATCCGCAAATCGAATTCACCACCACCAGGGTCGTGCCTGTCTGTTTGGCGAGGGCCCGGTCCACATCTTCCGCAGTGCGGAGTTCTTCAATGCCCAGGCGCGTTAACTCCTCGCGCATGGGGATCAGCATAATTTCGGGATACATCGACATATTTTGTAAGCCTCTCTGCTAACTCGTAGTTCGATTCGTTTGATTTCTTGCGCTCTTCCTATTGTACGTGAACCGTAACGCGCCGTTCCGCGCTTCCACGCGGACCGTGCTGATTTCAGCACCTGACCTTTGGCTATGCCCGAATCGGCGAAGCCGTGTGTATATTGAAGGCAATCCAGTTGCGAAAGATGGTGTCGCAAGAAATGCTGCTCGAAGAAAATGTTCCGCTGGCGCCTCTGACCACCTTCAAACTAGGAGGCCCGGCGCGTTATTTCGTCGAGGCTAAAACCACGGTCGAGGTTCAGGAAGCCGTCACCTTCGCGCGCTCGAAAAACTTGCCCATCTTCGTGCTGGGCGGCGGCAGCAATCTGGTGGTTGCGGATGCCGGCTGGCCGGGGCTGGTGCTGAAGGTCGCGATCATGGGAATCGATCAGAGTGGAGAGGCGACCCGCGAACATGACGGCAGAATTCTTTTCGATGTGGGTGCGGGAGAATCTTGGGACCGCTTCGTTTGGCACGCCATCCGGGCCAACTGCTCGGGCGTGGAGTGCCTCAGCGGCATTCCGGGAAGCGTGGGCGGCACTCCGGTGCAGAACGTCGGCGCCTACGGACAGGAAGTCGCAGAAACCATCGAGTCGGTGCAGGCGCTCGATCTGAAGGACGGCCAGGTGCGCGAGTTGTGCCGCGAAGCCTGCGGATTCACCTACCGTTCGAGCATCTTCAATACCACCGAGCGCGGACGCTTCATCCTTCTGCGCGTGACCTATGCGCTCACTCCCGGAGGCGAGCCGCGCATCAGCTATGCCGACCTCAAGCGGCATTTCGAGGGCCGCGAGACTGCGCCCAACCTCGCCGAGACGCGGGAAGCGGTGCGCCACATTCGCGCGCTGAAGGGAATGCTGATCGTCCCGGGCGAGGTGGATTGCCAGAGCGCAGGGTCGTTTTTTAAGAATCCGGTGCTCACCGAAGAACAACACGAAGAATTAAAGAAGCGCGCCGGCGCACGCGGACTCACGGTGCCAAGCTATCCCGCGCTCGAAACCCGCAAGAAAGTTTCCGCGGCCTGGCTGGTGGAACGCTCGGGATTCACCAAAGGATTCGGCTTCGGCCATGTGGGCATTTCCAGCAAGCATGCGCTCGCGAGCGTCAATCGCGGGGGGGCCACCGCTGCCGAAGTCATCGCGCTGAAGGAGCATATCCAACTCCGGGTGGAAGAGATCTGGGGTGTGCGGTTGGAGCCGGAACCGGTGATGGTTGGGTTCTAAGAGCAGTTATCAGGGGTCAGTTATCAGTTGCCAGTCTTTGCCTACGGCCGCCGACTGGACCCAGCCGCGCAGAAATGCTCTCTTCTCCATCCTTCGCAAGTAGCACCCTCCCAAACGTTCTCGTTGAGAAATTCTCAAACAGATCTGGCCTGAGATCGGTCTATATGAATGAGGGCAGACAATTGGCGGCGGGAGAGGCGATTCTGAGCGAGGCGGCAACGGTCGAGCCGAGTCGAGAAGCAGGCCGGGAGCGGAGTCGCGAGGAAGCGCTCGAGGACCTTCTGGGAAATCTGGTTCGCCAGCACACGCGGCTGGTCTACCGCATCGCCTACGCCGTGCTGCGGCGCCATCACGACGCCGAGGACGCCACGCAAGAAACTTTCGTCCGCGTACTGCGCTACGGGCGCAAGCTGGCGGGCGTGGAAGACCCGAAGACCTGGCTGGCTCGTATCGCATGGCGCGTGGCCGTGGACCGGAGCAAGCAACTGAGCCGCAAGCAGGAGATTCCAATAGACGATCCGGAAGGGTCGCTGCCGGAGATCCCCTCCTCGGATGCGGCGGCGGATGACACGTTGCACGGCGCGCAGGTGGGCGCTGCGCTGGAGCGGTTGATTGCGGCATTGCCTGAGAAGCTGCGGCAGCCGCTGATCCTGTCGACCATCGAAGAAATGTCGCCGCAGGAAGTGGCGGCAACGCTAAGGATGAACGAGGCTGCAGTGCGCTCGCGAGTGTTCCGCGCACGGCAGGTTCTGCGGGAGAAGTTGGCGGGACGGGTTGGCACACGGCCGACAAGACCGAGCGTCAAACCGTGAAATGACGGTGAAACCCATGACGGATCAGAATCGCTCAAACAACTACAGACCCGAAGACGCGAAGCGGAGAGTTTCGGAGACTGACGCACTCGACCGCGAACTCGATGCGGCGCTGGCCAAGTATGCGGCTGTCGAGCCGCGAGGGGCACTCGAAGGTCGCGTGCTGGCAAACTTGCAGGCAGAGCGCGAGCTGTCGTCCGCAAACACCCAGTGGGAATGGCCGCAAGTCACGGCTCTGGCTGCCGCTGTGATGATTTTGGCCGCGGTGTTGGTATGGATTTCCGGAAAACGGACGCAGGCGGTGCATCATCCGTCAGCGGCGACGCCACATACGCAGGTTGCCTGGAATGGCGCAAACAGACCGGAGAGACCGCTGACCCCAGCCGTCACCCGTAAAGCGAGCGGCCATAGCGCCCATCATGCGCATCGGCTGGCCGGGACAGTTCCAAAGCTGGAACAGTTCCCTTCTCCGCAGCCGTTGAGCGAACAGGAACAAATGTTGGCGAACTATGTGGCCAAGGATCCTGAGCATGCGGTGCTAGTGGCGCGAGCGCGGATGGAAGCACTGCGTCGCGATCAGTCCGAGGAAATGCAGGGTTTTGAATCTGGCGGCGGAACTGCGGATTCGGACAAATCGAATCGTGAGAATTCAGACCGGTAAAGACACCTCAAGGAGAATGGACCATGCGCAAGGCATTATCGGTTTCAACCGTTGTGATTTTGGGAGCCATGATTGGTTGGGCGGAAGCGGGCTACGCACAGGACACACCCGCGCAAGACAAGGCTAAGGCGGAGGCGAAGGCTGCCTCGCAAACCAAGGCCGACGCTGAAGCAGCGGCCAAAGCGGACCGGGCAGAAAAACCGGTGCATGCTTACCGGGTGGATTTTTCCGTCTACGAGCTGGAGGACGGCAAGAAAATCAACACGCGGCAGTACTCGCTCAACCTGAATGCCGAGGATGCCAACGAACTAAAGATTGGCACTCGCGTTCCCGTCGATACAAAACCAGAGGGATTCCAGTACCTCGATGTCGGCACCAACATCTGGTGCAGAATCGGAGAGCGCTCAGATGGCATACCTTTGTCGGTGCGCGCCGAACTGAGCAATTTCGCAGTTCCCGAACAAGGATCGGAGCAGTCGGTCCGTCCGGCAATCCGTCAACTCCAGATCCACGCCAGCACTGTGGCCGTGCTGGGCAAGCCCATGATCATCGGCAGCGTGGACGATCCCAACTCGAAGCGCCAGTTCCAACTTGAAGTGACGGTGATCAAGCTGCGGTAATAAAGAGAATTCAGTGGTCAGTGGCCAACGGCCGTAGAACTGGACACTGACCACTAACTACAGGCCACTTCTTCGCGCCCTGGTTACTCATCGGCCAAGCCTGCCGCTTCTTGAAAGATTTTCAGGAACATCTTCCGCGTAAGCTTTCCCGTCTGCGTGTTCTGGTTGGAAGGATGATACGAGGCCAGCAACACTTTGCCGTCGGGTACACGGGAGCTGGCGCCGTGTTTGAAGAGATAGCTCTTCCTGTTGGTCAGCAGCCCACGGCGTTTCAAGTAGTTGAGATAAGCATAGAAGCCGATTTTGCCCAGGGCCACCACCACCTTCACCCTTTCGAGTCCTGCCAGCTCGCGGTCCAGAAACGGCGAGCAGGCGGCAAGTTCCTGCGGCGTGGGTTTGTTTTCGGGAGGCGCACAACGCGCCGCCGCGGTGATGTACAGATCCTTGAGCGTGAGACCGTCGTTGCGATCGGTGGCCGTGGGCTGGCTGGCAAATCCAGTCTCGTACAACACTGGATACATGAAATTGCCGCTGGCATCGCCGGTGAAGGGGCGTCCGGTGCGGTTGGAGCCATGCGCTCCGGGAGCAAGTCCCATGATCAGCACGCGCGCGTTCGGGTCGCCGAATCCGGGGACGGGCTTGCCCCAATATTCCCAGTCGCGAGAGGCGCGGCGTTTCTCGCGCGCGACCTGCTCACGGTAAGCCACCATCCGCGGGCAGCGGGTGCAGGCAACGACTTCGCGATTGAGGATGGTGAGCCAGGACATCGCTGGGCAGTGGTTGGTGATTCGTTTATGGACCGTTCGTCGGTGGCCCGACTCGCTAAGAGTCCGTCTCACCCTTGAACTCTTCGGATTGTAAACTGGCGAGGGAACCTCGACCAGCGACTCAAACCGCTGACGCCCGGGAAATCGCTTTCATCTCGTCCGGAGCATCGAGGCGCACCTCGCACAAATCGCCGATCAGGTTTCCCGCCCAGCGATAAATGTTTTGCTCCTTCACTACCTTGCGCAGACGCTGCATGCGTGCGGTTCTTTCCTCGGGTTCCATTTCCAGCGACAGCCGAATCGCTTCCGCCGTCTGTTCAATGTCGTAGGGATTCACCAGCACCGCATCGCGCAGTTCCCGCGCGGCGCCCGTGAAGCGGCTCAGGATGAGTACTCCCTGCTTATCGTGGCGCGCCGCCACAAACTCCTTGGCCACCAGATTCATTCCGTCATGCAACGAGGTCACAAGACACAGGTCCGCCGTGCGGTAATAGCGTTCGATCTCCTGGTGGCTGTGCTGACGCTTGAGAAACACGATTGGCTTCCACTTCCCTGTTTGAAAGCGCCAGTTGATCCGCTCCGCTTCCGCTTCCACTTCCGCAAGCAGGTCGTGATAACGCTTGATGTGGGTGCGGCTGGGCGCTCCGATCTGCACAAACACGAGCTTTCCCTGGTACGCAGTATGTTTCTCCATCAGACGCTCGAGGGCGAGGAAGCGCTCCAGGATTCCTTTTGTATAGTCGACCCGGTCCACGCCTACGCCCAGGAACAGGCCCTCGACGCCCAGTTCGCGGAACAAAGTGACGCGATCGGAGTAAGAAGACTCCTGTTCCGGGGAGTCGACCGCACGCTCGGTAAATTCGACGCTGATGGGGAAGGGCTTCACTACAGTGCGATGATCCTCGCGGTTCACCGTGAAATGTTCCCAGTCGATGCGCGATTCCAGCGCGCGATCCACCGATTGCAGAAAATTGGTGCAATGCGACTGAATGTGGAACCCGATCAAGTCCGCGCTCAGCAAGCCATCCAGCAAATCGCGCTGCCAGGGACAAATGCCGAAAGCCTCGGGCATGGGCCAGGGAATGTGCCAGAAGATCGCGATGCGTGCATCGGGACGCTCTTTCTTCACCATGCGGGGCAAGAGCGCGAAATGGTAATCCTGCGCCAGCAGCACGGGCTGCTCCACGCCCTTCATTTCTTTCAGCACAGCCTCGGCGAATTTTTCGTTCGCACTGCGGTAATGTTTCCAGTCGGAGGAGCGGAATAACGGCCGGGTGTGCGCGATATGGCAAAGCGGCCACAGCCCCTCGTTGGAGAAGCCGTAGTAATAACCTTGCTCTTCTTCCTTGGTGAGCCACACCCGCCGCAGGGTGTATCTTGGGTCCTCGGGAGGAACGCGCAGCCGGTCGAAGCGATCGACGGTTTCGCGGTCCGCATCCCCGTTGCCGTGCGCAATCCAGGTTCCATCGGAAGCGCAAAGCACTGGCTCCAGGGCCGTGACTAGGCCGCTGGCGGGGACAATCGCCTGCACGGATTTCCCTTGACGAACGTGGCTGTGGGGCTCGCGGTTGGAGACCACAAACAAGCGGCTTTCACGCAGCCGCCCGCGTATGTTCACCGAGAGCCTGTCAGCGGTCCACACCGATTCCGCCGCCTCGCGCAGTTGCGCTTCCTTTTCCGCGGCAATGCGCGCCGCGCTAAGACTCTCGGCAAACGTGGTCACTTCGTGAGCCAGCGGCTTGAGCAAATCCAGGTCAGGAAACTCCGCGCGGGAGCCGGCAAACCGTCCCGTGCGCAGGGCACGCATCCATTGCGCGGCCCGGGCAATCGGTCCGGCAATGCTCCAGCGAACAATCAGAAGCGTGGTCAGGGAAATGAGCAGGACCTGCACCAGCACCCGCAGAAAGCTGCTGCGCCAGATGCGCGCCGTTTGCACATCGATGTAGTGCGCGTCATGGATCATCACCAGGCTGCCCGCCACCTCGTCGCGCTGGTGCAGCGGAACCGCGTAGATGAAAAGCGTGGTCCCGTCCTGGCGAACGAACTGCGCTTGCGCCTTGTCCTCTCGGATGGCCTGCACGACTGAGGAGGGTCGGGTGATGAGGGCTTTCGGCAGACCGGAGGACAAGGCCATCGGTTCAGACTGTTTATTGAATACGGCAACCCCGGCCAATTGCTCGCGGTGGCTGAATCGCTCCACGATGCGCTCCAGTTCGCGTGGCGACTGCCGTTGCAAGTAAGGCTCAACATTGCCCGCCAGGCTTTCTCCAAGGACCTCGGCCCTGCGTTCCAAATCTCTGCGCAGGCGGCGCCTCTCCCCCCGCACTTCGATATAGGAGGAAAGCAGAGAGACCAGGGTCACGCCCAGAATAAGCGAGACAATCAGCCGAGCACTCAGGAGCCGCATTTCGCCTCCGGTATCGCTTCTGCAACATCGCTGCGAAATTATTGGGACTGAAACCGACCGTCAGCACAGCCATCCGCAAACATGGCGGATGGTGCAGGCACACGAAGGAGCGCTATCGGTGAATTGATTGTTACCGACGGAGCAAGCCGGTTGCCACTCGCTGGCTCCGTCTAACCTCATTGCTGTCAACAATCCCGAGTCGGGATCGTGCAGGCTCAACTCAAGGGCTGGAAATAATTACCGACCGTCACCTGCTGGCAGGCAAAACTCTGAGGGAAAGCTTCTTTGCCGATTTCCGTGGGGCCGCAAATCTACGCCACGGCTCCCGCACTCGTTCGCTTCTCCAGCGCGGCGGTCTCGTGCGCGCCGGTACCGCGCAATAGTTCCACGGCCCACCTTACCCGCGCGATTTGCGGGGAGGCCACATAAACCAGGAATCCTGCCTGCTGCAACTGTTCCTCAAACCTCTGCGCGTCCACATCAGGAAAGCCTAATCCCTCTAGAGTTCGCGCATTGCCGCACAGTGACGGAGCGTTCCTTGCCGCCACCAGCACATTAAAGAACGCGCGCGAGCGGATAAAGAAGCCGACCCTGGGGATCACGACTGCCCCGAACTCGGAGAGCCACCCGATCAGGCCGGCGGTGGACGCGCGGTTTTCACGCCCGGCATCGAGCACGCTCGCCGAGTGCACCATCTCAGCCATCGGATGCGCGGGCGCGAGTATCAGGCAAATGTCCTCCTTCGTGAAACCTGCGCTGTTCAGTGTGCGCACCACTTCTGCAACGTCCGCTTCATCGGCGTAGACTCCGTAAGCTGCAGCAATGTTCTCCATTGGTTTCACGCACTCGTTCCTGCGCTTTCGAACATACAGCAGCGCAACGCAGCGTCGAGCCTTCGCGCTCGACAGTGGAAAACTTTGTGGGGACCCAGTCTCGTTTTGTCCGCTAGCACACTCGCTGCCAAATCGAAAACTCGTTATACGACGGCCCGATTCGCGGCGACTGGCGAGCACCTCCCGGGAAATCGCAGTCCACGCGATGTAATTTTTTCCGTATATGCGCGCACCACGATCGAGCCGGCCTCCGAAGAATTCCTGCTGACTGGAGAGAATTTACTGACCCAGCGTCGGACTCGGAAGTATATGGTTCGCGTATCTGCAAGCAAGTACAGCCACAACTGCATTGGCAAAGAGCGTGCAAAAGCTAAAGGAAGCAAGCAACAACAACCCTATCTCTCCGAGGTTCACAATGAAAAATTCTCTATGGCATCTCGCACTTGCGTTTTTCGTTATGGCTGGCATCGTCGCTTTGACCGCGCAGTCCAATGCACAACAGATTCAACCCGCTCCTCAGCAACCGGTAGCTGCTCAGCAGCAGACTCAACCGCAGAGCGACGCGCAAGCTCAGGACGCCAAGCCTTTCAGCGGTATGATTTTGAAAGAGAAGGGCAAACTCGTCCTCAAGGACACCGTGTCTAACGTCAGCTACCAGCTCGATGACCAGGACAAGGCCAGGCAGTTCGAAGGCAAGCAGGTGAAGGTCACAGGCAAGCTCGACACGAACACCAACCTGATCCACATTGAGAGCATCGAACCACTCACGTCGTAAGACACTTCTCCTCTGAGGATGTTCTGTCTTAAACGCGCGACCGCACTCGTCGTCGTGCTCCTCTGTGACCTCCGTGGTGCAAGGTTTCCTAACCACAGAGCTCACAGGGGAGCAGGCTTTTTGCCCAGAAAGCGTCGCAGAATCGCTAAAGTGTTCCTGCAGGAACATTTTATACTGCCGTAATTGCACGCATATTTCCGTACATACTCTGCAAGAGAACTACGGAGCACGAGTTACAGGAGCCCGAAAGGACGGCTCCCGGGAGGCTCTCGCCCTGAGACCTGCCACGCGGAACGTGGGGGGCAGGCTCTCATCCTTTGGCCAAGAACGGGAAGCGACCGCACCGAGTGCAATGGCAATGTTGCAACAGGCAGCGACTAGAGCCGTTTGCAGCTGACGCACTTTCGTTGTTGACGCCTTGTCAAAGGGGTAAGATGACGGGGCTACCTATGTCTAACCGCCCCTTCGTCACGACTTCCTTCGCTCTCGTTCTTCTTTGTGCCGCCACTTTGGCTCAAACATCGGCAAAGAAGGAAGCATCCAGTCAGGATTTCTCGAAGGAAGGTTCGGTCATCGAGCAAAAAACGACCCGGGTGGTCTTTCAGTCCGATGGTACCTACACCTACGATCAACGCGCTCGAGTGCGAGTCCTCTCCGACGCCGGCGTACGACAATACAGTGTTCTGCCCTTCCCCTACCAGGCATCGGTCGGAGGGGTCGAGGTGCAGGATGTCCGGGTCACCAAACCGGACGGATCCGTGGTCGCAACCCCTCTGGACTCAATTCAGGATGTAACTTCGGAAATCTATCGCGAGGCTCCCATGTACAGCGACCTGCGCGAAAAGCATGTTGCGGTCAAGGGACTCGAACCCGGCAATACGCTGGAGTTTTCCGCCCGGTGGCACCTGGAGAAACCGCTCGCGAAGGGACAATTCTGGATCAGCTATCAGTTCACCAAGAGCTCGGTTGTTCTCGACGAGCAGTTGGAGATCAGTATTCCGCGCGAACGTGAGGTGAACCTCCGGAGTCAAACGATCCAGCCAACGACGCGCGAGGAAACCGGCCGCCGCATTTACACGTGGAAAACATCGAATCTCGAAAGCGAGAGCGCGGAGAAACAGAAAGAAGTCAAGGGTTACGATGCTATCCGTGGATTGCTCCCCGCTCCCGACGTGTTGATCAGCAGTTTTCGCACCTGGGAGGAAGTGGGCCGTTGGTATGAGAGCCTGCAGCAGGAAAAGATCCAGCCAACACCCGAGGTGAAGGCCAAAGCGGAGGAACTGACCAAAGGCCTCTCGGATGACGAAGCGAAAGTACGCGCCATCTACAACTATGTCAGTCTGCGCTACCGCTATGTGTCGATTTCCTTTGGCATTGGACGTTATCAACCCCACGCGGCGGGGGAAATCCTGGGAAACCAATATGGAGACTGTAAGGACAAGCACACACTCCTCGCGGCATTGCTGAGTGCCGTTGGAATCCACGCGTACCCAGCCCTGATCAACAGTCAGGCGGCAGTGGATGCCGATGTGCCGTCTCCCGGACAGTTCAATCATGTCATCAGCTTAGTAGCAGTGGGGAGCACACTTTCATGGATGGATACGACGCCGGAAGTAACGGCGATCGGGTACCTGGTTTATCCTCTCCGCGCGAAACCTGCACTGGTCATCATGCCGGACAAAGTTGCGTTCCAGACCACGCCAGCCAATCCTCCGTTCGCCAACAAAACCACCGCCGTACTTACCGCCAAGCTCGACGCCGACGGCACGCTGCAAGCGCACGTGGAGATGGTGTTTCGCGGCGACGACGAACTTTTTGAAAGGTATGCCTTTCGCCGAGTGCCTGAGTCGCGATGGAAAGATATGGAACAGCAAATGTCTTACGGAGCGCGTCTGGGTGGCACGATCAGCAATGTACATTCCAGTTCACCAGAACGCACGGAAGAGCCCTTCACCCAGGCGTATGACTACGTTTTGAAGGAGTTCTCCGACAAGCATCGCTTCGTAATTCCGGTTCCCATGGTCCTACCGGCGGTCAAAGACGAGGACCTGAACCGCAAGACGCCCCTCTGGCTCGGCTATACGTGCGAGGACCAATACGATTCACGGATCGAGTTGCCCAAGGGCTGGTCAGCCACGCCGCCATCCCCCATGGATCTGAAAGAGAGCTTTGCCGAATTCCAGGGGACCTCAGAAGTGCGCGAAGGCGTGCTAATAACTAGGCGGCGACTGGTGCTCAAAACGAACGCGGTGACACCTGATCAGTTGAAGAGTTACAAGACATTCCAGAAGGCAATCTCGGACTACTACAACACCTACATCTTTCTCCACGTGACTGGGGAGCGTGCGGCGATCGGTCCTGCGACCGCGCCCATACAGGGGACTGCCCGTGTGGCAGAGCTACTACGCCAGAGCTTTACCCAGCTTCCGGACAGTTCTAACTCAGAAGCGCTTCAAGCAGAACAAGAAGCCCGACAGTCAATGCAGACAAACGATTACACGCCTGCGATCGCGGCTCTGCAACGTGCCGTTTCCCTGGACTCGACTTTCTCTCGTGCGTGGATTGAATTGGGCTGGACGTGTGCCGCAAGTAGAGACAAGACGGCGGCTCTCAATGCGTTTCAGAAAGCTGTCGAAGCCGATCCGAAACAGGTTGGTTCCTACAAGATCCTGGCCTTCATGTACACCGAACTCGGGAGGCAGGACGATGCGCTTGCCACCTGGCAAAAAGTGCAAAGTCTCCTTCCCGATGATCCCGACCTTGCGTCGAACCTCGGCGGCCTTTACATGAGGCTGAAGCGTTACCCTGAAGCGGCGTCACTCTATGAGTTGGCAGCCAAGGCGAACCCGTCCGACGCCTACGCGCAAATGAGACTCGGGATAGTCCGATTGCGTTCCCACAATACGGATCAAGGGCTTGACGCCTTGCGCAAAGCTTTGGAGATCGACTCCGGGGCAGAGATGCTCAACAATGCGGCCTATGAGATGGCTGAGGCAGGCACGAACCTGCCCGACGCTCTCGGCTACTCGCAGCGGTCCGTGAAAGACGTGGAAGAACGATCGCAAAAGGTGGATTTTGAAAACATACAGAAAGCAGATCTACAACTTCAGTTGACGATCAGCGCTTACTGGGACACACTCGGCTGGATCTACTTCAAGATGGGCGATCTGGCACAGGCAGAGAGTTACCTGAACTCAGCCTGGCAACTCAGTCAGGATGGAGTCGTGGGTGACCACCTTGGCCAGGTGTACGAGAAACAGAAAAAACTGCCGGCTGCGCTTCATATGTACAACCTTGCTCTCGAAGCGAATCCTCGACTGGAGGAGACGCCGTCGCGTATGCGCAAACTGGCCCACGTTACTCTTCCCGCGAACCGGATGGGTGCAGGGGCAGAATTGAGTCAGATGCGTACCATCAAGCTTCATGGGAGCACTAAGGAAACCACGAGTGCAGTCTTCAACATCCTGCTCGTGGGCGGAAAGATAGAAAAGGCGAGTTTTCTCCGTGGGTCCGAGTCGGTCCGGCGTACAGGAGAGAGCCTGGACAAATCTAGGTTTGAAGAACCGGTCCCACCAAACTCGGGGGCGCACTTGATCAGAAAAGGCCTCCTTTACTGTTCCTCGATCGGCTGCAATTTCGTGTTTTACCCACCTTCGGTGGCTGCAGGGACAAATTAGAGCCCACTCCGCGCACGCTTTGCTGGCCGCATGCGGCCCTTCAGAGGCCGCTTCGCACCATCGGCTGCAACCGGCCCCGCCAGGCTGGAACGGGGGGTAGGGAGAGGTAAGTTTTCCCGCCCCGATTGCCTGCTCCTTCCTCGTTTGACGGTGCTCTACTTATGTCTTTACACTCAAGATTACAGTTGTGTGAACACAGCGCGGCTGGCTTGGCCGGGCGGCTTGCTGAAAGATGAGTGAAAGGTAAAAGTGAGTCCCACAGAAACGGCAGACACGAAGAACGACGCGACGAATAAAGACGGCGTCAAGCGCGAGATTTCGGTTGAAATCCCGGCGGCAGAAGTCGCTCGCGAGACCGAGACGATCGTCCAGAAGTATCAGAAACTGGCGCGCTTGCCCGGGTTTCGCAAGGGGCATGTGCCGGCGTCGATTATCCGTCAGCGGTTTGCCGAGGATCTGAAGAGCGACGTGGTCGAGGCGCTGGTGCCGCGCTACTTCCGCAAAGAAGCGGAGAAGCTGGGCATGGTGCCGGTGTCCCAGCCGCGGGTGACCGACCTGCACATTCATGATGGCGAGCCCCTGACCTTCAAGGCCAGCTTCGAGGTGATGCCCGAGATTCGGGTGGAGGGTTACAAGGAACTGCGCGCCGAACATCCCGAGATTACGGTGACGGACGAAGATGTGGAGCAGGCGCTGGCCAGCGTCCGCGAGCAGCACGCGACTTTTACATCAATTGAGGGAAAGCCTCTGGCGGACGGCGACTTTGCACAAGCGTCGTTTGACGGGCAACCGAAGGGCTCGAAGGACGGCAAAGCTGGTGAGGACGCCAATCCCGTCCACATGGACGAAGTGCTGATCGAGATTGGCGGCAAGAATACCGTCCCCGAGTTCACGGAAAATCTGCGCGGGCTCTCGGCGGGGGATGAGCGTTCGTTTGAAGTGGCCTACGCGGCGGATGCTTCCGACAGCCGGCTGGCGGGAAAGACGTTCGTTTACACGGTGAAGGTGCAGGCCATCAAGCGCAAGAGCATGCCCGAACTGAACGATGACTTCGCCAAGGAATTGGGCGAGTTCACCAGTCTGGACCAGGTGAGGAAACAGATTCGCGAGAACATGGAAGCGGAAAGGCGGCACGCCGCCGAGCACGAAGCCAAAGAGAAACTTACGGCGGAGTTGGTCCGGCGCAACGATTTCGAGGTGCCGGAGTCTCTGGTGGAGCGCCAGATCGATCTGCGGCTGGAACGCGGCCTGCGCGCGCTGGCGGCCCAGGGCATGAAGATGGAAGACATGAAGAAGATGGACCTGCCGCGCCTGAGGCTGGGACAGCGGGAGCAGGCGTTGCAGGACGTGAAGTCGTCGTTGCTACTGGATCGCATTGCGGAGCTGGAAAAAATCGAGGCCGACGAGGAAGAGTTGAAGCGGGAGATTGCCTCGCTGGCCAAGCAAAGCAAACAGACTCCGGAAGCGGTTCGCGCTCGTTTGACACAGGATGGGGGCCTCGATAGAATCCGAAACAGAATCCGCAGCGAAAAGACCCTCAACTTTTTGTATCACCAGTCTGCGTCGTGAGTTACGGAAAAATGCGCGGACCACTTTCAACCCTCCCCTGGCGACATCGACGTTGTTTCGGGGCTGAGGGTGGCAGGTGAACGTGAAATCGAATGATTCGAATAAGAACGACGCGCAGATGATGCTCGTTCCCATGGTCATCGAGCAGACCGGGCGGGGCGAACGCGCCTACGA
>VFSW01002116.1_pt1 | contig 30106 bp, 30 predicted proteins | sample 5358111 | NCBI WGS metagenome assembly VFSW01 (sample SAMN11554181, study PRJNA540505) | mine drainage metagenome | isolation source: sediment from site ElyBrook_90M | place: USA: Ely Copper Mine, Vershire, VT | collected 2017 | reverse complement strand
GTCCCGGACGTCCCAAGGGCACTCAGAAACCACCAAGAACTCGTTATCCGGTGGTCAGAAAAGCAGCCTGAAGGAGCCCCGAGGGGTTAATCGCAGGCTTAGGTCTTGGATGCGTGCGTCAATGAGCTTGGACGGAGACGTCGTCGTAGCCGAGGGGGGATTCTTCATGAAACGTAGAGAGCACAGATCGCCTCGTCCCTTCAAGATTGAACCAATCTCACGGTCGTCGATTTCGACGCGAAAATCGGTCCGCTACTCAGGGAGTCCAGGTGTGGCAATGGCCCAAAGCTCGTGACGATTCCTCAAAGAACTGCCAACCGGGATTGCACCGTGTGATCGAAGGGCCAGCGGTTCCTTGGCGAGTGGCGCCTGGATTCACTTCGACACCTCCAAAGAAGTTGGTACCGCTCTCTCGTAAGATCGGGAACAATTTGTAGAATCAAGGCGAGCAATGGCGTGGGCTTGGCCGTACAGGGTAACAATCACTCGCACACCTACAGTGTGGTGACTGACACGGAAAAAAAAGGAGGGGGTCAGCGGCGTGACGGGGATCAGGCAATTCCGCTTCGGTGTCGAGATGCTCGGACCTTTCGTCGGCATGGCGTCGGCAGAGTCGGCGCGTCACCTTGAGGAGCTCGGCTATTCCACGCTGTTCGTGGCCGATCACTTCAATGAGGGTTACGGGCCCATTACGGCCATGGCATCGGCCGTAGCGGCTACGTCGACGCTCCATGTCGCCAGTGCGGTCTTCGCTCCGGACTTTCGCCATCCTGCCGTCCTGGCCCACGAACTGGCCTCGATCGATCTCATTTCGGGTGGTCGACTCGAAGTCGGCCTCGGCGCAGGGTACATGGTGTCGGATTACGAGGCATCGGGAATCACCATGGATCCCCCAGGGGTTCGTGTTGACCGCTTGGTCGAATACGTGACGGTCTTGCGCGGGCTCTTTGAAAGTGGCTCTTTCTCCTTCCATGGTGAGCACTACGACATCACTTCGCTTGAGGGTATTCCCACTCCGTACACCCCGGGAGGTCCACCGATCTTCATCGCGGGTGGAGGCAAACGGATGCTCACGTTCGCGGCCGAGACGGCGAAGATCATTGGAGTGAACGTCGCGCTCGCATCGAGCGAAGACCGGGCCAAGGCCGCTCGCGACGGTGTGCCGTCGAGCATCGACGAAAAACTCGAATGGATCCGAGGTGCGGCCGGCCAGAGAATGTCTGAGATCGAACTGCATGCCTGGGTGCGCCACGCGCACGTCACGAACGATTCGGATTCGTTGGTGGCCGAGTTGAGCGGGCAGTTCAACGTCAGTGCCGAGGACGTACGGTCCTCACCCATGGTGCTCGTCGGAGATGTGGGGGAGATCGTCGAGCGCCTCCACGCTCGTCGTGAGCGCTGGGGATATAGCTATTTCACGGTTCAACAGCCTGCGGCAGAGGAGTTCGCCGAGGTGCTCGAACGCCTCAGGATGTGACCCGACGTCAAGGCGACCACTCGACACCGTTTGGCGAATGGACAAGGTCCTATGCGTCTCAACACGGTGAAGTGGAGAAGGCGACCTGAACGTGTCGTCGCTCCAGGACCGGTCAGATTCACTCCGGGTGCTCGCGATACCAAAGTGCATGAGACGAAGGCGAAGGCCGATCTCGAGAAAATGCCGTATTCGGCGCTTCGTTACTCAATGGCGCCGCGAGTACTGAGTTGTGCGTCTAGCGATTGTGGGTCACCCGTAGTCACGCCACGTCGCCAGACGAGTATCGACGTCGACGTATTTGGGGCAGAATGCAACGGTTCGAACACTTCTCGAGAGGGAGCGTGATGAAGGTTGGTCTGCACACCGGGTACTGGTCAGCCGGTCCGCCCGCCGGCGTCCTCGAGAGCATTGGCGAAGCCGAACGGCTCGGATTCGACTCGATATGGACTGCCGAAGCCTATGGTTCAGATGCTCTCACGCCATTGGCCTGGTGGGGTCGCGCGACCTCGAAGGTGCGACTAGGAACTTCGATCATGCAGATGGCTGCACGAACCCCGACGGCCGCGGCGATGGCTGCACTGACGCTCGACCACCTCAGTGGGGGCCGCTTCGTGATGGGTCTGGGGGCATCGGGCCCCCAAGTCGTCGAAGGTTGGTACGGCCAGCCCTACCCGGGCCCCCTGGCTCGAACGAGAGAGTACGTCGACATCGTACGTCAAGTTCTCGAACGCAACGCTCCTGTCACGTATGACGGAGAACATTTCCAACTTCCCTTCCGAGGTGGCACCGGACTGGGAAAGCCCCTCAAGTCGACGGTCCACCCTCTACGCCGTGACATCCCGATCATGCTGGCGGCGGAGGGTCCGAAGAACGTGGCCCTAGCCGCGGAGATTTGCGACGGATGGATGCCGCTGTGGTTCTCACCTAAGAGCGACCAGTTCTATCGCGACGCCCTCGCGCAGGGATTCGCGCGAGAGGGCAGCCGGCACGCTGGACTCGGCACCTTCGAGGTCGTGTCGCTCCTACCGGTGATTCTTGGTGACGAGGTCGAGAAGTGCGCTGATGTCTTACGTCCGATGTTGGCTCTCTACATCGGTGGAATGGGCTCGCGTGACGTTAATTTTCACTACGAAGTCTTCGCACGGCTCGGTTACGAGGGCGAATGCGACGAGATTCAGCACCTCTATCTGGATGGCCGCAAGTCCGAGGCCATCCAGGCTGTGCCAACCGCTCTCGTCGAGGACTTCGCCCTGATCGGTCCCTTGGCCAAGGTCACCGACGAGGCAGCGCGCTGGAAACAGACCCTGATCACCACGGCGCTCCTTGCCGGTCCGTCTTCTCAGCTTGAGCCGATCATGGAAGTGCTGGCCTGATCATCGGGTGTGGCTCCATCACGTGTTCGGCGCAACTTATTGATTCGGGCCCAAAGGAACCGGTAGGTTTTCGGTTGTGACTAAGGTCATCGAGATTTTCAGGCAGTTGAAATCTAGGCTCCGGACGAGGCGTCTCTAACGGGCGCACTGAGTGGCATCGATCGCTTCAGAGGGGGACGTGTGACGACCAGCGACGTGGAAAGCACCCGACGCAGAAGTTGGGCCGAACCGTATCGGATCAAGATGGTCGAGTCGATCACCATGACCACTAGGGAACATCGCGAGGCCGCCATCGCCGACGCGGGTTGGAACACCTTCTTGCTTCGCGCTGAGGACGTCTACATTGACTTGCTCACCGACTCGGGAACCAACGCGATGTCCGATCGCCAGTGGGGCGCCATGATGATGGGAGACGAGGCCTACGCCGGGAGTAAGTCGTACTACCACCTCGAAGCGGCGATGCGCGACGTGTACGGCTACCCCGAGTTGATTCCAACTCACCAAGGCCGAGGCGCCGAACACATCCTGAGCCAGATCCTCATCAAACCAGGCGACGTCGTGCCCGGCAATATGTACTTCACCACCACCCGCTTCCATCAGGAGCGGGCCGGCGGAACCTTCGTCGACGTGATCATCGACGAAGCGCACGATCCCGCGAGCCTGCATCCCTTCAAGGGCAACGTCGATCTGAAAAAGTTCCAATCGGTCATCGACGAGTTTGGAGCCGAGCGTGTTCCCTACATCTCGGTCGAGACCAACGTCAATCTTGCCGGGGGCCAACCCGTGTCGATGGCGAACCTTCGGGCCACGTACGACCTCTGTCGCCAGAACGGCATCTACCTCATGTTGGACGCCACGAGGGCACTCGAGAACGCGTGGTTCATCCAACAGCGCGAAGCGGGCTACGCGGCCAAGAGTGTTCGAGAGATCCTGCTCGAGATCTGCAGTCTCTCCGATGGCGCGACCGTCTCGTCTAAGAAGGACAATCTGGTCAACATTGGTGGGTTTCTCGCGCTGCGCGATGGCGAGCTGGCGCGAAAGGCGCGCGGGCTGCTGGTGGCCTTTGAAGGGCTCCACACTTACGGTGGTATGTCGGGGCGCGATATGGAGGCCCTGGCGCAGGGGATGCGTGAAATGGTGGAGTCTGACGAACACGTCCACGCCCGCGTCGGACAAGTCGAATATCTCGGCAACAAACTCATCGATGCCGAAATACCGATCGTCTTGCCGATCGGCGGACACGGGGTATTTCTCGACGCCCGTGCCATCTTGCCCCACGTGGCTCAAGAAGACCTGCCCGCACAGGCCCTGGCCGCCGCGCTGTATGTCGATTCAGGGGTTCGCTCGATGGAGCGTGGGGTGGTCTCGGCGGGACGCGATCCCCACACCGGCGAGAATCACCTACCCAAGCTCGAACTGGTGCGCTTGACGGTCCCGCGCCGGGTCTATACCCAAGCCCACATGGACGTCGTCGCCGAGTCGGTTATCGAGGTATACGAACAGCGTGCATCGATTGGTGGTCTTCGCTTCACCTACGAGCCCGACGACCTTCGGTTCTTCCTCGCGCGATTCGAACCGATCGGGTAGTGCGAAAGAATCGCCCGTCAACTTACTCTGGCGTCGGGCCAATCGCCAAGGGTCGCGACGGATCGCCGCTCCACTGGGACCACGATCCTGGAAAGAGGCGTCCCGGTCCGAGACCGACCAGTTCCATCGTGAGCAGGTTGTGGCATGCGGTCACCCCCGATCCGCAGTACGAAATGACGTCCTCGCCTTCACGAACACCTGCGCCTTCGAAGATCGCGCGCAGCTCCGGTATGGGTTTGAGACGTCCGTTCGCCCCCACGTGCTCTCGGCAGGGAACGCTGAATGCTCCCGGAATGTGGCCGAATCGGGGATCGAACGCATCGGGAGCACCTTCGTAGCGGTCGCGATTGCGCGCATCGATAACGACGTGGGATCGATCCGCCGCGTCATCGATGGTCGCGATCCGATCAATCGGCCACGCTCGCGCTTCGAAAGTCCCGGTCGCCACTTCGCGACCGACTCCGGTCTCTAGGCCAGTGACGAAGGCACCGAGGCCCCCATCGAGGAGCGCCGCAGCGTGCCCCGTAGCTCTCAGCATCCAGACCAGGCGAGCAGCGATGACGCCGCCGGCGTCGTCATAGGCAACCACCGTGCTGTCGCTGGAGATCCCGTGCTGGGCCATCCCACGGGCGAAGACCGACGGATCGGGCAGTGGGTGTCGCCCGTGTTCGGGTGACGGCGCTGCGGCGAGCCACGCTTCGAGGTCGACAAAGACCGCCCCGGGGGCGTGGGCACGTTCGAACGACTCTCGTCCGGAGCGACCGTCGAGATACCAGCGAACATCGACGAGGACCACACTGCTGCGGTGATCAGAGAGCCACTCGATGTCCACGACTGGTTGCATCGCTCTCCTCAGTGCCCCACGACCCGTGCGCAGTCGTGGCTGCTAGCAGCATAGGTCCTCTCCGTTCGGTCGTCCGAGCCTTGGCGCTGACCCCCTGAGGTAGCCTCGAGCATTGGGGGAGAGTTTTCGAGGAGAAGATCACGACGTGGCTGACACCAAGAACCTCCATTCCTGGACCAACGCGACCCACGCATCCAAGATCAAGACATGGCTCATCGACATGGATGGAGTGCTCGTTCGAGAGGACCATCCGATCGATGGCGCTCAACGGTTCCTTGAAGTACTGCGAAAGACATCCACACCGTTTCTGGTGTTGACCAACAATTCGATGTTCACCCGTCGTGACCTGAGCGCTCGACTCAAGCACAGTGGCATTGAGGTCCCCGAGGACCATATCTGGACCTCAGCGTTGGCGACGGCGATGTTCCTCGACTCACAGCGTCCCAATGGCACCGCGTTCGTGATCGGAGAGGTAGGTCTGACCACTGCGCTGCACGAGGTTGGCTACACGCTCAGTGAGAACAACCCCGACTACGTGGTGATCGGGGAGACTCGAAGTTACAGCTTCGAGCGCATAACCAAAGCGGTGCGTCTGGTGGGCCAGGGGCACCGGTTCATCGCCACCAACCCCGATCCGACGGGACCGAGCGTGCATGGACCGTTGCCTGCGACGGGTGCCGTGACCGCTCTGATCAGCAGAGCCACGGGACGCGAACCGTACTTCATCGGCAAGCCCAATCCGCTCATGATCCGTTCGGCTCTTCGTGAGCTCAACGCCCACTCCGAGATGACGGCCATGGTGGGCGATCGAATGGACACCGATGTCGTCGCGGGCCTCGAAGCGGGTCTGCACACGGTACTGGTCCTCTCTGGCGTCTCCACGAGTGAGTCGGCCGATAACTACCCGTACCGCCCTTCTCGGGTTGTGAACTCCGTTGCGACATTGGCCGATGAATTGTCGGAGGAGCGTTAGGCCGGCACCGTCGTCGGTCACCGGTCGTTGTGGAATTCGCCCGGCGTGAGCATGCGACTTGCACCGCACCAACGCCATGGACGAACCACTATCGGGGCACACGTGGCGACGCTCGCTCCCCGAAGTCGTCGTGCGCCGGCGCTCGTCTTGCACTGCGTGACGTCGCCATTGGTGCCAGACTTCAGTATTGGCGCCATTTGAATGGTGCAGCGAGTGTCGCGCCGTCGCCCGGTGCGTCTACCTCGATCAAGACAATGCGTTAGGAGTGCGTGATGCGTGATGATGACTCCTCAAGTTCGTTCGACTCCCGTGGTGTTCGAATTGATTGGGACGCGTTGGTGTCACCAAGAACCGCGGGTCGTGTCTCGAAGTTGGGCACCGAAACCGCGTTCGCAGTCTCGGCAGAGGCGACCGCCTTCGCTGCCCTAGGACATCACGTCTACCCGTTCCACATCGGCGATCTGAACTTTGCGACACCTCCAAACATTGTCGAGGCGTCCCTACGAGCCCTCAAGGATGGCAAGACCGGTTACTGCCCCAATGCAGGGATTCCAATCCTGAAAGAGGCCGTGGCCAACGAAGTCAACGCTTCACGTGGCCTCGACTACCGCGCGGAGAACGTCGCGGTTCAACCGGGCGGCAAACCAGTGATCGGGAAGTTCCTACTGACGTTGATGAATCCCGGCGATGAAGTTCTCTATCCCAACCCGGGCTTTCCCATCTATGAATCGCAGATCGAATTCCATGGAGGTGTGGCAGTTCCATACAGATTCGTCGAGTCCGCGACGGGCTTCGAGATTGATCTGGAAGCGCTCGAGCGCTCGATCACGCCAAGAACGCGCCTCTTGATTCTCAACGACCTTCAAAATCCACTCGGTGCAGAATGCTCTCCCCAGGAGTTCGAGCGCTTGAGTGAAATCGTCTCGCAACACGACCTTTGGGTGCTCAGCGATGAGGCCTACTTCGACGTGCGCTACTCGGGCACTAGTACTTCGTTCGCGTCGATCGCAGACATGGCTCGACGAACGGTCATCCTGTATACCTTCTCGAAGCGTTTTGCGATGACCGGGTGGCGACTGGGTGCGGCACTGGGTCCGCGTAGCGTCATCGACGTCATCGCCACCTTGAATGTCAATGACGAGTCGTGCACCAATCACTTCGTGCAATACGGTGGTGTCGAAGCCCTCACGGGCGACCAAACCGAGCCGCGGCGCATCGTCTCGGTCCTGAAAGAACGACGCGACGCGGCGCTCAAGATCCTACGAGCGACGCCAGGCGTGCGATGTTACGAGCCGCGTGGCACGTTCTATCTCTTCCCCAACGTCACCGAAGCTATAAGGATCAAGGGTTTCGAGGACGTGGACGACTTTCGACGAGAGGTGCTGCGCGAGACCGGAGTATCAGTCTGCTCGCGCACCCACTTCGGTCGACCCCAAGTCGACGAGGACCAGCACTACGTGCGATTCGCGTACTCCGGTATCGAAGTCGATCAAATCGTCGAGGGCCTCGAGCGGTTCAGGTCATACCTTGATCTCAGCACCGCAGCGAGCTAGCGACGTTGGGAAACTCATTCTTTTGTGCGATGTGGACGCTTCGGGGACCCGGGGTGTTTGGGGCTCAAAAGTTGGAGATCCAAGGTCGGCGTACAACGGCGACGTGGCCGCGGTCCTAGAACCTACGAGCCACCAATGCCCGTCGCTAGCTATTGGACGGTCACCAACGTACCGATTGGGGTATGGGGCCACAGGACTGCCGCGTTCGCGAAGGGCATCTCGACACAGCCCAGACTTTGGGGCCACCCATAGGTGGCCCTGATAAATCCATGAAGCGCATCGCCACCATTGAAGTATGAGACCCACGGAATGCCCGGGTCACTGTAGTGAGAGCCGTTGGGGTTCGTTCCGGACATGGTCTGGGAGGTGTAGCGCAGGTACACGGGGTAGGTTCCGTTGCTGGTCGGCATGACACTGATTCCGGTGTTGACCAATGAGGAAAAGGCAACTCGACCGTTGGTGTACAACTTCAACGTTTCGGGAAGAGTCTTCTTGACGAGCACCACGTTGTAACTCATCGGATCGTACGCGTGCTTCTTGGTCGCGGCGATGAGCAGGCGCCACGTCGTAGGGTCAGTCGCACCCGTAGTTGCAAGATTGTTCACCGATTGGAAGCGCATCACCGCTCCCTGGAGGATTACGTTATTGGTACCAACGCGCCACTGTGCACGAAATGCTGCTGGCAGAGCATTGAACCGCCACGTGAACGTTCCGCGTTGAATCGTCGTCAAATTCACGGCCGCCGGTTTGGCTACGTGGATTGTCGTCGTAGTCGTCGGTGGCACTGTCGTGGAAGTCGTCGCCGTGGTCGTGGTGGTCGAAGTGGTCGAAGTCGTCGAAGTGGGCGATGTGGTCGAAGTTGTCGAAGTGGTCGATGGTGGCACTGTCGTTGAGGTCGTCGTTGAGGTGGACGTCGTCGACGTTGTCGGGGCGGTCGTAGGCGCCCGTTTCACCTTGGTCAGTCGGAACTGGACTGGAAGATAGCGCAGCGTCGCCAGCATTTGGTCTTCAAGGCGATAGGAAAACGCCGAATTTGCCCGGGCAACTTTGGCCAAAGACCCTGAAGCAGACGGACTAAGTTCTCGCGTTGCTGCATGCGCGACCGGGGCCAACACGAGCGTCCCGGTCAAGACAGCGCTAACGGTGGCCATGGTCAGCAATCGGTACGAACTCAATTCCATGCGGAAAGTTTACTTTGTCGATCAGGATTACAGTCAGCAGGGACAACTCGAAACATAAGAATTGTTCAAGAGCGCCTGGACGTTCAACTCAAATGAAGGTAGCGAAATCTCGATCGGTGATGGGCGAGTCACGAGGAGATTCGATTCAGCCACATTTCTCACACGACCCGTGCGAACTTCACGGTGCCCTCAATAGAAGGTCCACAGACCAACTGGCCCATCTTCCGATGAGGTCTCGGGGTGGCGAGATATTGGTATCTCGTCCAACCCAGTTGCCAGCAGCTACTCGGACTGCGAGGCACCAGGAGACCTCCGCGACGTGGTACTTCGTACGACAGGAAGCGATTCGCCGATGCCTTCGAGTCTCGAAAACGCCGACGTGTTCGCCCTCTCGTTGTCACGGTGGTCGTTCTAGGGAGGGCGAAGTCGGACAAGACTTTCGAAGTGCTTACACCGCGATCCTCGAATTCGTGAACGAAAAACGGCGGCCTTTCAGGTAAATTGTGCTGATGAGTCAGACGCTACGTACTTGGTCGAGACCGGCCATTTTGAGCGTTGTGGTGATTTCGGCACTCTTCGCGGGAACTCTCACGGCCACGCCGTCTGCACTGGCGACCTCGCGTTCAGCGTCCGCGTCGACGTCGGTCACTCCGTCAACGAGCACCAGCGTGGCGAAATCCACCACTTCGGTGGTCGCGACCAGTACGACTATCCCGGCCAATGTTGCCCTGCCGTGGCCAGCACAAGGCAGTGCCGCGATTCTCATTCCCCAACTCTCGGTGGCCGCGGCATCGCCACGACAACCTCGAGTACCGATCGCCAGTCTTACGAAGTTGATGACGACATGGGTGGTGCTTCATCGTCGCCCTCTCGCGTACGACCAGCGAGGTCCCTGCTTAGTCGTCAACGCTCACGACGTGGCCCTCTGGGACTATGACGTCAACACCGGGCAGTCCAATGCCGAAATCAAGCTCGGCGAGACCCTATGCGAAGGCACGCTGCTGCGTGGATTATTGGTCCACTCGGCGGGCAACTACGCTCAGTTGCTTGCTCGCCTGGTGGGCCTCGGAACCGACAAGTTCGTCGCCCAAATGAACCTAGATGCCAGCGCGCTCGGGCTACGAAGCACGCACTACGTTGACTACTCTGGCATCTCTTCGGGAAACGTGTCAACCGCACGTGATCAGGCGACCATGGCTGTCGACCTGATGAATGCCGAAGCGATCGTTCGAAAGATCGTGACGTTGCCCGATGTGGCGTTACCGGTAGCGGGCGTTGTCTCTTCCTACACACCCGACATCGGACAGTTCGGGGTAATCGGGGTCAAGTCTGGATACACGCCTGAGGCGGGAGGATGCGACATCATGGCGGTGAGGGTGACTGTCAGCCACATCGTTCTGACCACCTACGTCGTTGTCCTGGGACAATTCAGCGCAAATCCGTTGGGCCAGGCAGGCCAGACGGCGTTGGTGCTTTCGCGAAAGCTCCGTTCGCTCATGAAGGTGGTCGCCACCGCGAAAGGTCGTGCTGTTGCTTGGGCGGGCTGGTCGGGCGATGTGATTCCAACCACCACGACGTCCACCACGACATCGACCACAACATCGACTACAACATCGACTACAACATCGACTACAACATCGACTACAACATCGACCACCGTCGCCTCGTCAGCGCTTGGCGTGAACCTCGGCTGACACCGTCAAGGGTGGAATCTGAGCAAGACGAGGCTGATAGCAAGTGCGGTGCCCGTCCAACAAAGTATTTTGAGCGCTCGCTCCAGAGGAAGGAGCAACGACTCGCGACTGATCTCCTTGGTCGTGCCATCGAGGTTCACCACCACCCCGGTGACCGACATGGTTCGACGTCTGAGTTCACGGGCTGGTGTTGACAACACTTGTTGGATTTTGGTGATCAGTGCGCCAAATGCTGCGGCGAAGAGCGAGGCCACGCTCAGCGCGTCGTGCTGGGCAAAGTACGCCGTGAGCACTGGAAAGGCGCCCCATCCGAGTATCAGAACGGTGCCGGTATGAAGTCGGCCGTTGAAGATCTCGAGGTTGTAGCCAATCGCGATCATGACTCCCACGATGATGAAGACCGCGAGGTATCCGCTGACGACGAAGAGGCCGACTATTCCCAGGGCCACCGCACCACCGAGACCCACTGACGCAGCGATGATGAGCTGAGCACTGGGAATAGTGGTCCGTAACGGTCGTCCGTGGAGCTCATCGAGTGAGTGGGCGCCTACTCCCACGGCCAAGAAGAAAGCCAACAGGGTGATCACGAGCTTGACGACATTGACCGGCCCAGTGAGGCACGATCCGATCGTGACCAGTGAGAGATGAAGCATCGTATAGGGAGGATGAAGGACGGTCCACCACTGCTGCCAGCGGATCCGATGCAAGAACCTTGGCTGTGCGTAGTACGCCGGACTGTCCACCGCGGGACGAGGAGAAGGGACCGAGGTCATCGTCAGCCTGCCCGCGAGCCCGAGATCACAACGCCTCCTCCAAGACTCATTGATCGAATTTTGACGTCGTCGATCCCCGCGCGTTGCCAGGCTTGGAGCGTCCAGGGCAACGGGTACTTGCGATAGTGCTGCGTGATGCTCGGACCGAGAAACCGGCCGACATCCCACCACGGTCGTCCTCCCGTCAACAACCCGGCAACCGGCAGTACCGCCCTCGTATAAACCCACCAAGCCGTTCGCGCGAGGATCTTGGGTGGTACTGAGAATTCCAAACTCGAAATCGAGCCACCAGGCTTGACCACTCGCGCGATCTCTCGAAGCGTGGCAGCAGGATCGTCGACGTACCTCAGGAGATAGGTGAACGTTACGGCATCGAACGTGGCATCACCAAATGGCAGTTGCTCTCCTCGAGCGAGTACCAGGGAGATGCGACCGTCGAGTCCGTGGCGAGCGACATTCAGTTGTCCCAGGCGCAACATCTCCTCGCTTAAGTCCAGTCCGACGATTCGGGCCGATGTCCTTTCTGCCAGTGCTCTCGTCACACCACCTGGACCACAGGCCAGGTCCAAGACAAGCGAGGGCTTCGAAGGGACGACTTCGTCGATCATCGCCTTGCGCCAACGGCGGTCTTGGCCAAGGGACAGCAAAGCCCCGAGGCGGTCGTATCGAGCAGGGAGCGGGGCGAACAATCTTTGGGCCAGCTCATTGGAGCGGACTCGGTACCTCGAAAGACTTCTCGGTCCGGAGCTCTTCACCTTGCCTCATTCATGTTCGAGGCGGCCTGGCAGGTCTTCGCATCAGTGATCAGCGCGGAAAGCCGTGTTCTATCTTGGCGCCAGATTGACGCCTGATTCGATAGAGGGATTGGTACGTATCGAACGATTGCATTGCCCCCAACGATTGAACCGCTCGACCTACACTCGGCGCAGATCGTGGATCCGGCGAATAGGTCGACGTGGTACCTAGGTCTAGAGGCAAATCGATCAATAGTCAAGAGTGCCTTCGAAAGCCATCGTGGAGCTCATACCACGGGTCGGTCCTAGTGCTCTCGTGGGCTGGAGAAACTCTTTCAAATGCACTCTGATCAACGCCTTGCTTCAGATTGAGGTTGAACAGTCCGAAGAAACCACATTGTTCTAGCTCGCCTGACGGGGCGGAGACTCACGGATGGCCTCGTGATGCGCAATTTGGCCCTGTTCACGTTCGATGAGTTCAGAGTCCTCGGCGGCTTCGATGTGCACGAGGTGATCATCGGCATGGGGGGAGGTTCTGATCAACTCGTCGAGTTTGAGTTGCAGGGCGATTTGTTGGCGACTCTGGGTGTGTTGAATGACGAAGAGCATGATGAGTGAAATTGCCTCGGTCGTGGTCGCAAATCCAGTCTGCCAGCCGCTCGGAAATCCCACGATGACGAGCAATATGAGAAATCCCGTCAAGACCAGCACCACAGTAGCGGCGGCGCCCGAACGAGAAGTCACCTCGTCGACCCACTGGATGACTCGACTTATTCGACGTTGCAAGGTGGAATGTTCCACAGTTCTCTCCAAACTTAGGTGGGCAACCCTGGCGACCTGAGTTCCACGGTTTGAACTACTTCAGGACTGATTCGATCGAGCGACAACTTCAGAATCGAGGTGCAGAATCGATCATGAGAAATTTTGTAGCGGCCGATCCCTCATATTCGATGGCGCAGTTTGCCTAGCGTTGGTGATGGAGATCCTCACGGCGAACGCAATTGGTCGCACTCAGCGTCGGCTGAACCCTCCAATTCGTCCGAGGTGGGTCTCTTCTTCAGTACATGGCCAGCGCGGAACGACGTGTCGGCAATGAAACGCGAGCAGCACGGGCCACCGAAGAAGGGGAATGGCGGTGCACTTGCCGGGTGGACTGGAAGATTCGGGGTCGTGATGGCGTGACGACTGGGATTTCGAAAAGTTGAACGCATGACTCTCCTGAGATGTAATGAATGATCGGTGGTTGAGCGGCCGATATGTCTGGAGCTGCTGCACCAACTGTACACTAGAAATCAATGACCGGAAATAAAATTCCATTAAATGTTCTCGGACCGTCCAGTCCTGCTTGGTCCTTTCTGACCAAGCACGCTCAAGTATTGATCGCTGTGTCCAATGACCCCGAAGTTCGCCTTCGAGACATTGCGGCAACCGTAGATCTGACCGAGCGCCGCGTGCAGTCAATCCTCAATGACCTGATTGTTGCGAATTATGTCATCAAAGTAAAGAGTGGTCGCCGTAATCGTTATGCAATCCATGAGGATCCGGATCTCTTTGAAGTTGACGGTCGCGAAGGCTCGATCGCTCAGATCGCGCGGATACTGAGACTCACGTCAGGTGCTCGTCAATCGGTCGAATAACTGTTGCTGATGCGGTAGCTCTCATCGAAGCCGGTCAACCACTTCAGATCGACCATCGACACGGTCTCGTGAAAAGTCAGATCTCGTGGACGAGCTTTGCAATCCGAATGAACGACCCGCATGTTCCATCGTCGGTGAACCCTGGGTTTGGGGCAGCCATTCAAGGGCACCCTCTCGCGGTCGCGACTCTCCTCTGGAACGTCGCAACGCCAATCGTCGCTCAGATCTCGTTCAAGGTGAGGTCAAGTGGGTATCACGGTGCCCCTTACGCATCATTGAGGCGAGTAGAGCTGGGACCGAATTCACGCCCCCAACGGGCAGTCTGAGAAGGGTTGAATACGGACTGATTTCAGTTGACGTGCCAAACATCGCACCTATGGTGAATCGCATGATCAACTCCGTTGAGGTCAGCTGGCTACTCGATGACATCAAGATGTACGCAACGCTTATGCTCCCTGACGGCGATGGTCCATTCCCGGCTGTCGTATTAGTCGCCGGCAGCGGACCCACCGACCGTGACTGGTGTTCACCCCTACTTTCGGGTTCCAACGGGAGTGGCCGGCTCTTCGCTCAGGCGTTCGCGGATGCAGGCATCGCGTCACTTCGTTACGACAAGCGAGCATCCGGTCCTGGACGAGTCGATAATGCTCGTATCTTGTCCGGCAAGTTCAGCATGCAGTCGCACCTCGAGGAACTGACCGCAGCCGTAACCCTCCTCGCCGGGCATGGCGACATTGACACTGCTCGCATCGTCGGACTGGGCAACAGCGAAGGCGCACTCCACGTGCTCCACTACGCAACGGGTCAACACGACGTTCCCTTCGCGGGCATCGTTCTCGCTGCGCCTCCGGGTCGCTCGGTCGGCGAGGTGCTCCTTTCCCAACTCGCGCTGCAAGCGTCGCAGGTACCCGGGGGCGCCGCCATGATGGTCGAAGTCGAGGCGGCGATGAATCGGTACGGGACCGGGCTGCGCATGGACCTCGATCCAGGACTTCCGGACAATGTGAAGTTGGTGCTCGAAAGCTTCGAGTCTCCAGTCAACCTGCCGTTGGCCCGTGAACTATGGGCCGAGAGTGCAGCCAACATCCTGGCAGCGGTGGAGATACCCACTCTCGTTCTTATTGGCCGCAAGGACCTCCAGGTTGACGCTGCGCTTGACGGCGACGCTCTCGAACGAGCTGGCGTTGGCAAGGGTAACGTCACCTTCGCCTATCCGGCGAACGCCAATCACGTCTTCAAAGAGGACGCGCGCTTGTTCGACGAGGTATTGACGGCACCGGCCAATGGTTACAACGAAGTTGACACGCACCTCGACCCCGAGGCTCTTCGTACGATCCTGGGCTGGCTGCGTCAAGTCTTCGCGTAGATCGAGGTTTCGACATTGCTGGCGAGGTCGTGGCTGCTGCAGCGTGATATTCATGAAGCTGCGATTTTTCTATTTTTGTCTTCTATTTCAACTCAATCCCTGTTGAACGACCAACCGGATTCACCAGTTGGGAACGAAAGGCTTGTCGCGAACCACCATGTGAACGCTAACCAGCTGTCACCTTTCGAGGCTGACCGCGAGAGTCGCTGAACCGTGACAAGCGAACTGGGCCGAGCCGAACTAATCAGTTCACGAACAGCCCGCTCATACGGACGATAGAGTGCGGTGACTGCCCTCCAATGGGGCGGTCTGACGAGACGCCAAGTTCGGGCCGGACGATCTAGTTGATTGTCGCCCGTTCGGGCAAGACGCCTCCATCTACATGGAGGGATTCGACATCACCATTCAATTGACACCACGACTCGAATGCAGTCCCGCGCCAAGAACCAGCATCACGGTGGGCATTTCAACTTTTAGAGGTGAACTCCTATCGCGCGGCGGCAACGTCAGAACGAGCCCAAGCACCAGTGGTGACCGTGTTATGCACTCGTCACTCGTTTTGGATGAAGGAATTGCTGATCAGGTTCTGGGTGGGCGTGCACAGTGTCTAGAGGGCTACGAGGATGAATCTCGTACCCTAAGCCCACCGTCGTCGACGCCTCGACTCTCCGTGAGTGTGACGTGCCCAAATTTGGGATCCGAAAGGACATTGTCGAGTTGGGAGACTGGTTCAACGTGTTCGATGGATGCCCGTAGCATTCCTCGACACAACGCCTTCGCGCTACGGCGAGTTCATGACGAAATGAGTTGGAGACGAAACCGAGGATCCCTCTCGACCTGGGGGCATTGGTGCCAAACAGTGTGGGTCGCGACGGGCACGGACGCGCGTCGACTGAGTCGCACGCGATGCGAAGTGGTGGATTCGCTAACGGAGCGATCGAATTGCGCATCCCTCTCTGGGTGGGACATGGGAGGTTGCCGTGTCCACTGATCGCCTCCTTGCGATCTATGAACTGATTGCGCTTCGTGAGCGTGAGGGGACCGGTCCAGGTCTGCTCTGCACCGTTGCGGCACAAATCACGCGGATGGACGGTGCGGGCGTGGAGATCTCGTCCATCGACAACTCGATGACCGGCCTGTGTTCGAGTTCTCCGACTTCGGTGGCCCTGATGGACTTCGAGAAGATCGCTGGTGAAGGTCCCTCGAAATCGGCCAATGTCTCAGAAGTGGCAATCGACGGTTCGGACCTGACCATGGAGTTGCCTCCGTGGCCCGTCTATACGCCGATGGCGTTGAGCGTCGGTGTTCGGGCCGTCTTCGGTTTCCCGATCCGACTCGGTGCGGTTCGCCTGGGTGCCCTGAGCTTGTTTCGACGCGAAGTTGGCGGGCTAAGTGAGGATCAGTACTCTGATGGGTATCTCGTGGCCTCAGTGATCGGTCGTTCATTACTGGCCATGGAGTCCGGGGCACGATCTGGGGAGCTCTCTGAGGAGTTGCAACGTCACTCCACACTGGATTTCGCGGTGCATCAGGCTGCTGGGATGATCTCGGTGCAAGGGGCGATGTCGGTAAAGGATGCGCTGGTCGCCCTTCGATCTCACGCATTCGCCCGTTCAACGGGAATTGCCGACGTCGCTGTGCAGGTCATCTCGCGGCGTAGCCGGTACGTTCGTAATCAAGGTTTCGTCTACGACGCCAACTACTAGCCATGATGCACTGGAGTTTCGCCAGAAGACGGGTCCGTCGTGCGAACTGCGGCGTCACGTTGCTACCCTGTTGATGAGAACAGAGAGGCGTACCGATGACTAGAGAGTCGCTGGTCGTAGAGGCGCTTGTCGAGTTGGCGGACAATCTCGTGGACGAGTACGACGTCATTGATGTCTTGACGGTCCTGAGTCGCCGGTGCGTTGAGGCAATCGATGTCGACGCCGCCGGGGTGATGTTGGCGATTCCCGGTGGTGAGCTCCAGTTCATTGCGTCGTCGAGTGATTCGATGACCGTCTTGGAGCTTTTTCAAATCCAAGCCAAGGAAGGTCCTTGCGTCGACAGTTTCAATTCTGGCATGGCAATCATCAATCATCGGTTAATTGATCCCGATCAACGGTGGCCACGTTTTAGTCCGCTAGCCATCTCGAAGGGATTTCATTCAGTGCACTGTCTGCCGATGAGGCTTCGCGGGCGAACGATCGGTGCACTCAATTTCTTTCGAAATTCGCCGGGTCTCTTGGGTGACGACGACGTCGTGGTGGCTCAGGGCTTGGCGGACATCGCCACGATTGCCATACTTCAGCATCGAACGACGCTGAACGCTCAACTTCTCAACGAACAGCTCAGTTCCGCGCTCAACAGCCGCATTGTCATCGAGCAAGCCAAGGGCATGATCAGTCAAGCCACCCACTGCGAGATGGATGTCGCCTTTGCGCGCCTTCGAGATCACGCGCGGAATCGAAATCTGAGGCTCACCGAAGTGGCAGCGAAAGTGGTTGCGGGAGAAGTTGACTGCGAAGACCTCGACGATCCCACTCGACAAGCGAATCCCTGAGTGGTTTCATCGGTTCACGATCGACCGGCTTGACTGGGGAAGACTTCGCTTACGGACCGATGACTAGGACTCCGACGCGAATGACACACGATTGTCACACATCTGTCGAGTCACTGCTCGAGTTTGTCACATTCAGTTGTGGTAAAATAAGCGTGGGATGTCAAGACCTCGCCTCCTTCGCACCCGATATTTCGTCGGGTATGTCAGAAGAGAGAGTGTCGAATGGGTCTACCAGGAATGGTTCTCAGTGCAGTGTCCGTGGCGGTTGGAGCAATCATGTATTGGGCCGTCACCTATCAAGGTCACGGATTTCGACTGTCCACGGTGGGAGTGATCCTCATGGTGGTTGGAGTCTTTGGGTTCGTGGTGTCAGCAGTTGTCTTTGGAGTCTCGCGCGGCTCGATCGGGTCGAATCGCCACTCGCTGGACCGCCAAGTCACTGACGCGCAGGGAAATACGAGTTCGGTTCATGAACAAAGCAAGTGACGATGAATCCAACGGAGCCATGACCGTAGCGGAGCGGATCAGGTTTCAGTTGCTCAACGACCTCCCGTTTGACGACGAGGTCACCCGATATGCCAAGACGACCGACGTGACGACCTTCGCTCGACACGGGACGTACTGATCGTGCGGATCAAGAGCACCACGGTCATCGTGATACTTCTCGTGGTCATCATCTATTTGATGGTCCGCTAGGCGATCCGCTCGAACGCGAGCGCAACCGACGTTGTACCTTAAGAATTCGTCGCTATGAGCATCCGCCCGGTTCCCAAGGTTTCGTCGCGACAGCGCAGCGTTGCCTCGATGGGGCGAACGAGCAGTTACCGAATCAGTAACCAACTACGAGAAACCAGAAGGTATCTCCATGGCTAAGTCATTTCGACCACCGAGGATTCTATTTAGGACTTTTCGACCACGAGCGCGCAGGTTCGCGCCGCCGTTCTCGTCGGGCACGACATCGGACAAGGTCGATCGCGAAGGAGATTTTTCGATACGTCGACCCGTTCATGCAGGTCACGATCTATCAGTTGTTAGCTCTAGAAGGATACGTTAGGGATTTCAACGTCCCTTGATATGAACCAAATCGTGACTACCCCCTATGCCGGTGAAGGGTTTTAGGGATTTTTTTTTTTGACTTGACTCGTATTTGCTCTTCTTGGGTGGCCTCGCCCGGCGGTCCTTCGTCGAAGAGCGAGGATTCCAAGTCCATGGCCATCTCGAACTCAATTGCAAACTCGAGTCGAAACGCCTCGAAGCCCGTACGCCACTCCGCGGCTCCCTGCTCAGAATCGAAGACCTTTTTGATACGTACTGGCGTTAACAGGTTCGCGAGCCCTGGTATCTCCCTGGCCAGATATCGAAGGCGCAAGAAGTCCCTATACGAAATTGCCGGTGCGTGGGGCGGCGGTGGTTCAAGGAGTTCGATCCCGTCAAGGATCCGCTCGTCGCCGAGCAACGCCGAGGCCAGGAGCAGCGAAAGAATCTGCTCATCGGGACTCTCCGAGAGTGCGACCAAGCTTCTTCCGATATTGTCGCGTCCGCGACTTGAACCAAAGACTTCGTGAACGATGTCACCGACGTTCGCGATCATTCCGAGGAACTGACGCGTGACCGCTCGAGACCGCAGCAAACCGGCGTCGTCGAGCGACTCAATGATCTCGCTATAGGGGGTGTCGAGTTCTTGACGCATGGCTACGAGTGCCAGGTCTCCTGGTGAGCTCGTCGGGGCTGGGACGGTCTGGCCAAAGTGTTCCGAACCAGCGAAGAGAGGGGCGGGTGAATGGTTCAAGCCGGCGACGTCGCCGCCGAGGAGGTGGATGAACAAACTGGCGAACTCGACAAAGAGCTCCGAACCGCGCTCCAACTGCTTTCGTGCCGCATTGGACGATGGTCCAGCCTTGAGGTGCTGGAAGAAAACCTCTTCGAGAACATCGCGGTCTCCCTTGGGTGCGATGCTCTCTTGATCCGTCGCGGCGTCATCTTCGGAGGTCTGCTCATCCCACCGGCTGGCTTTGCGCATGAGATAGGTCCGGATGAGACCCGGTTCAATGTTGAACCCCTCCCACCAGAGTCGCCAGGCCAGTTCGTCGAGTTGCTTGGTCTTATTTCGCAGCTGCGCGATACGAAGCATCCTCTCGGCGGTACCGAGCGGATAGTTGGTGACCGAACCTCGACCGAGACTCGGTGGCGAAATAGGTTGTTCAATCAATCGCCTTCGATGCAAACGGGCGAGTTGGTCGCGGGTCATGTCGAAGCCGGCAAACTGCAAATAATCCAGGACGTCTTGGGCCGACTCGAAGGATTCTGTATCCTCGCTAGAACTCACCATAAAACTCTACCCATCGGACCAGCGAAAATGGAGGATTGTGAAGTGTCCAATGGCCCTTGGGGGTCGAATCAAGTAGACCAAGCGTGCCCCGATTGGCGCAACTGTTGACCCTTTTCGCATCAGTTTCCAACGGCGGAACTTACCAATTGAGTTCACCATGCAAGGGCGCAACGTCGCACAGAGCTAGAAAACGGTGTTGGCACGGTAGCGTAGTGCCGTGGGCGTGCTCGTGGATCTTCAACGAGTGGGCGTTAAAGAGCCGCAACGCCACTTGATCAGGGACCTTTCTCTCACGGTCAGCGACGGCGATTGTCTCGGAGTCGTCGGCATCAACGGAACTGGGAAGTCGACCCTGCTTCGAGGCATCGCCGGGAGATTGGAACCCCACGTCGGGACCGTTCACCGATCGAGAGGAGGCCGGGTCGAATTCCTCGAACAACGCCCCCGATTGGGCTCCGGAACCGTCCGGTCGATCGTTGGCGACAGTTGGGAGTCGGCATCGATACTCGATCGGCTCGGGGTGAGTTCGTTGCTGGAGCGTGACGTGGACTCGCTGTCGGGGGGTCAAGCCAAACGGATCGCTCTAGCACTGGCTTTGACGAATCCGAGCGACCTGCTTATCTTGGATGAACCCACCAATCATCTGGACTTGGCCGGAGTCGCTTGGCTCGAGCGATGGCTGACGGCCTACGCCGGGGGACTCGTGATCGTGAGTCACGACCGCCACCTGCTCGACCGCTTGACGAGCCGAATGCTCGAACTCGACAGGGGGAGTGGATTCGTCCACGACGGTGGATACGGCTCGTATCTACAGGCTCGTTTCGACCGCGAGGAATCGGCGCTCTCCGCCGAGGCGACCCGTAGCAATCTCGCACGGCGTGAACTGGCTTGGCTCCAACGAGGGGCCAAAGCGAGATCTCGTAAACCGCGAGCCCGTATCGAAGCGGCTCGGAGACTGATTTCCCAGACCAGTTCCGAACCGGCACGTGCGGGTGAACTCCAGCTAGAAATTTCGATGCCCCGTCTGGGCGACACGGTAATCGAGTTCATCGAAGTGAGTCATGGTTTCGCCGATCAGCCGGCGATCTTGAACAACGTGAACCTGTTGATCGGTCCGGGAGACCGATTGGGAATCTTGGGTAGCAATGGCACGGGCAAGTCGACGATGCTCAATTTGATTGCGGGACGCCAGCACGCCCGAAGTGGCCAGATCACCATTGGCAAGACTGTCGTCATCGGCTACTACGACCAGCATGGAGCAATCACCGATCTCGATGCCCGAGTGCAAGATGTCGTAGCCGGTCCGATGCGCTCTGCGGGTTCGCCAGAAGACGTGGCCTTGATGAAGCGCTTCTGGTTTACTGGCAACCTTCCCTACACCAAGGTCGCCGAGCTCTCGGGCGGCGAACGGCGTCGACTGCAACTCCTCGCTGTCTTAGCCCGTCAACCGAACGTCTTGTTGCTCGATGAACCGACCAACGACCTCGACCTCGATACACTGCGCGCGCTTGAAGATTTTCTTGAGGACTGGCGCGGAACGTTGATCGTCGTCAGCCATGATCGGGCCTTTCTCGAGCGCACGATCGACAGCGTTCTGGCAATAGGGGAGGACGCCACGTTGGACAAAGTGCCCGGAGGCGTCGACGGTTGGGTGGCGAGCCAGGTCGATCGTGCTCGCAAGCCCCGCTCAAAGAGCGTTGGAGTCGTCAAGACCGTATCGAAACGTGGTGAGCACGTCACGCTCGGACGCCGACTGCGTGAGATCGAAAAGGAAGTGACGCGGCTCAGCCAACGACAAGTGGACCTTAACGAAGCGCTGATCGCGACGACGGACCGAGCAGCGCTGATGACGCTCGGGGCCGATCTCTCCGTCGTCCGTCGTGACCTTGATGCCGCTGAAGTCCAATGGATGGAGTTGGCTGAACGCCTCGAGCAGTTGAGTTGATCCAACTGGTGTTGTCATCAACGATCGCAATCCCTTTCAGGCGGTCTCGGTCTTCACCGGGCTCGAACTATCGTCACTCACGGCGCAGGTTCGCGCAGATTCTCAGGTGACTTGCGAATCGAGCATCTGCACTGCTCGTCGACGCAGTTCGCGATACGTCGGGTCGTCAATGATGTCGTCGCCCAACGGCTTGACTTCGCGCGAGTCGAGTTCACCCAGTATCCGTCCCGGCGACGATCCCATGATCAACACCCGTTGGCCGAGCACGATGGCCTCTTCGACGTCGTGGGTGATGAAGAGCACCGTGGTCTCAAACCGGGCACATAGCTCGATCAAGAAGTTCTGCATGCTTCGTCGCAGGTGGGCGTCGAGCGCCGCGAACGGTTCGTCCATCAAGAGCATCTGTGGATGCATGATGAGTGAGCGTGCCAGGGCCACGCGTTGCTGCATTCCTCCAGAGAGTTCGTAGGGGGCGTAGGTCTCGAATCCGGTGAGTCCCACGGCTTCGACCATCTCGTCAACGGCTTTCCAGTCGACCTTCCGCGTTGAATTTCGTAGTCCGAACGAGATGTTGTGGCGCACGTCGAGCCATGGGTAGAGCCCCGATTGTTGGAACACCACGACGCGGTCCGGACCCGGACCCTTGATCGGATTTCCATTGAAGACCAGTTTGCCGCGATCAGGTTTCTCGAAACCTGCGATGAGGCGCAAGAGGGTGGTCTTTCCGCACCCGCTGGGTCCCAGTATGGTGACGAAATCGCGCTCTTGGAGATTCAACGAGAGGTCCTCGAAGATGGTCTTTCGTCGCCGCTGAGCGTCGCCGCCCTCGAAGCTCTTGGCAATCCGCTCGATTTGGAGGATCAAATTATCCGGCAGCCTTTGCGTAGGTGGGATTGACGAACGTGGCGACCGATTTCGGAGACGCCGACAGTACTGTACCCGCAGACTTCAGAGCCTTCCAGTTGTTGAGTAGTGAGAGACCGGTTCCGGAGTGACCACTGGCCGGGATGTTGGCCCCCAACACTGAAGTCAACGTCTGGTTGGCGACGGTAAAGATCTGGTAGCCCGCGATCTCCTTCTTGGCCGTCGCCTGACTGATGCCGGCGGCTTTGGCCATCACCGACAGGGCGGCGGTGTGGTGCTTTTGCAGGTAGGTCACGCCGTCGCCGAGGGCTCTGATGAAGGCCCGGGCCACGGCCGGGTGAGTAGCAGCGAAATTCTTGTTGGCGACACAGATGTTGTATGACGTTGCAGTAGCCGGTAGCGACGCGTCGGTAGCCAGGATACGACCACCGTGCGTGCTCAGATAGTCAAAGGCCGGGTCCCAGACGATTGCCGCTTGGATGGAACCTCGAGCCCAAGCACTCTGCATCTCTGGCGGGGTCATGTTGATCTGACGAACCGCGGAGAGGCTTAGTTTGGCCAGCGCGGCGAAGGTGGCCAATTCAAAGGAGGATTGGGAACCGATCACGATCGCGATGCTTTTGCCCTTGAGTCCCGAGACGGATTTGATACCGCTGCTCGTCTTGACCACCAGTCCGGCATCGGTGGTGTAGCGCTCTTGGTTGAAGACGATCTGCAGTGGGACACCTTGGGCGATGGCGGAGATCACCGGGGGAAACCCGAGCCCGCACATGAAGGGCAGTGCCCCCGAAGCGAGCGCCGAAAGCGCTGCGGGACCAGAGGAGAACAGTTTCGTACTGACGCCCGAACCCATCTCCGACTGGAAGTATCGGTTCGCTACGGAGATGATCGAAGGATCGGCGCCGTTGTTCTCGTAGCCGATCGCGATCTTGCCAGCATTCGTGGAGGCTCCACTGAGCTGCGGAGTAGCGGCGCCGATCGCGAACCAGAGCGCGCTGGAACCTAGCGCCAGTACCGTTGCGGCCGATGCGATCCGTTGGATGGTGCTTCTCTTCATGGTGCTGCTCTCCTCATTGAATGATGCGATTGAGATGGGGACTACGAACGGTAGTCGCACTGCTGGCCGTGTAGTGTTCACGCATAATCACGCCAGGGAATGACGAGGCGCTCTAAGAGGCGTATCGCGATGTCCATCAAATAGCCGACGATGCCGATGACGATGATCCCGGTGACGACGATTGAAGTCTGAAGCTGAGTGCCCGCTTGTTGGATGAGCCAACCGAGTCCTTGGCTTGCAGCGATGAGCTCCGCAGCGACCAAGGTGCTCCATGCGACACCGATGGCGACCTTCATCCCGGACATGATCTCGGGCAGTGCCGAAGGCAGAATCACTCGACGCAGTATCTGTACCCGAGAAGAGCCGAGGTTTCGCGCGACCTCGATTCGATAATTGGGTATCGAGCGGATGCCCCCAGTGGTGTTGAGGATGATGACCGGAACGACGGATACCAAGATCAAGAGGACTTTGGGTAGTTCGCCGATGCCGAACCATACGACGAAGAGGGGAACGTACGCCAACGGGGGGATGGGTCGGAGAAACTGCAGGAATGGATCGATGATTGCGAAGATCGTGCGATTTTGACTCATGGCTACTCCAATGGCCACGCCGAGCACGACACCGGCGACGAAGGCGGTGCTGACGCGGATCAGCGAGACCAGCAGATCCTGTTGCAGGGTGGAGCCGAGATAGCCAGTGGTCGTCAGGCTTATGAACGAGTGGTAGACGTCGATGGGGGGGGGCACGGCAAATATTGGAAAGACGTGCGATGCCGCAAGGATTTCCCATGCCAGGAGGGCAGCGCCCAGGAGAATGATGTACGTCACGCGAACGTGGGCGAGAACTCGTAGCACTACGTTACGCTGCGGCCCGATAAGCATAGTTCGGTCGCGTGGACCGCGATCTCTGTGAGCGGGCATGGTGAGATGGTAATGCCAACGACGTTTTGGGTCTAATTGGCGTTTGAGAATTCGATGTGAATGTGTACGGGCGCACGCAGCGATACCGTGGTTTCCGGCGCGAGGAGCCAGCTGATGGGCCAGCGCCATGGAACGCCAAGGGCCGTGCGTGAAAACTGACGACGCCTCGAAGTTCGCTCGATGGCGTTCGTGGCACGTTCAGTTCGCTGAGCCTTGGTAGCCTTTTTGCAGACGTCGATTGTGTCTGCGAACCCAGCTTCGAACGAATCGACTCGAAAGCTCAGGGTCCCGTGGCCGACTTCTTGCGTGTTGGAAGTCGAATGTTTAGAAAGAGAGGTTGGCAATGAGGAGAGTGAACACGGTCCTTGCGCTCTTTCTTGCTGTGGCGCTGGCCGTCGGATTGATGCTCATCGTCGTAACTTCTCGAGGTACACGGTTGCCTATCGCCGTAGGTTCCGTGGCCACCAAAGCAGGGTCGAGTACCACCTCGGTCGTGCAACATCGAGCGTTCTTCCTCGCCGTTGGCGCATCGGGCTCCCTCGGCTACCAACCAATGGGTATACCGGGCGGCCGAGAGCACGCCACAAAGTTCAGTTATACGAATGATCTCGTTCGTATCGAGGCTCAACGAGGGGTGCAACTGAACTTGCACCAGATTGGATGCCCGGGTGAGACCATGGCCTCGATGCTCACCGCGATCGACCACTGCTTCTCGCGGTCCGATGGACAGTTGAAACAGGCGGTGGACTTTCTGCACGCCCATAGATCCGACTCCGGACTGGTGACGATTGACCTGGGGTTCAACGACGTGCGAGCCTGTCTCACGCGCCCGACGATTGATCACGTCTGCGCGAGTAGCGGAGTCAATGCGGTGAGCGCATCCATGGCGCGGGTGCTCGCGACCCTGCGTGCGGCGGCGGGTGCGAAGGTTCAGTTCGTCGGACTCCTGGTCAATGACCCGTTCCTCGCCCACTACCTCAACGGACCCAATGGTCGATCTGACAGTGCGTTCACGTTGAGCACGATGGTGTCGCTCAACAAGGTCCTCAGTTCGGGCTTCCAGCGAGTGGGTATTCCGGTGGCCGATATCGCGAAGGCCTACAAGATGACCGACCAGACCTTGACGCACCTCGAGGGTGTTGGTGTGATTCCAACCAATGTGGCTATGGTCTGCCAACTGACCTGGATGTGCAAGAAGTCACCGTGGGGTCCCGACGACCATCCCAATAACGCCGGCTACCTGGTGATCGCGAATATGGTCGCGGAGCAATTACGTGCGCCCCTGTGATGAACGCAGCATTCACAGTGTGCACGGACATGAGTTCGACGTCGCTCGACGCGGAGAGGTTTCGATTCGAGTTGGATCTCTGGCGCCCCGTATAGTCGAACAGGAGTGAAGAGTGCCCTGAGCGCTGTCTCTGGTTGTCACAGCGATTGTGACTCCCTGGATCTGGCCCGCAACGGCAGTTACGTACGAAGGAGTCCTCATGTCAGGTGAACCAACACCGTCAGTAACCTATCCGGCGTACGCCGACGGTGGCTTGAAGCGCCTCTTGATTGATGGGCACCTGGTCGACTCGAGGTCCGGAGCAACCTTCGAATGCCTGAATCCGGCTACCGGAGAGACCCTGGCGTGGATTTGCGAAGGTGACGCCGAGGATATCGATCTGGCGGTGAGAGCAGCGCGACATGCCTTTGACGATGGGCCGTGGTCGAAGATGAAACCGTACGACCGTCAGATCATTCTCAGTCGTTTCGCAGACTTGGTTGATGCTCGTCATGATGAGATCGCGTGCTTGGACACGTTGGACATGGGTATGCCGCTCGTGCGCACCATGGGAAACCGTCGACGTGCCGTTGGCATGTTGCGCTTCTACGCAGGACTTACGACCGCGCTGCTCGGCGACACCATCGACAACTCGATACCTGGTGAGTACTTGACGTATTCGCTCAAAGAGCCGGTCGGGGTCGTGGGAGCAATCATTCCGTGGAACAATCCGCACATTGCCTTCATTTGGAAGGTGGGAGCGGCGCTGGCGGCCGGATGCACGGTGGTGTTGAAACCCGCTGAGGAAGCGTCACTCTCGGCGCTGCTCTTGGGCGAGATGTTGCTGGAGGCGGGACTGCCCGCCGGTGTGCTCAACGTCGTAGCGGGCCGTGGTGAGGTCGCTGGCGCGGCCCTTGCCGCACATGCCGACGTCGACAAGATCGCCTTCACGGGTTCGACCGCGACGGGTCAGGAGATTCTGAGGTCTTCGGCAGGAAACTTGAAGCGAGTCACGCTCGAGCTGGGGGGCAAGTCACCGAACATCGTCTTTGCCGATGCCGACCTCGAACGGGCCGCCGAAGGTGCGGCGATGGCGGCGTTCGGCAATTCTGGTCAAGTCTGCAGCGCCGGCACGAGGCTCTTCGTCGAGCGTCCAATCTTCGACGAGTTCGTCGACCGCGTGGCTAAGGTCGCGGAGGGTCTGAAGGTAGGAAATGGCCTAGACCGCTCTACCCAGCTCGGTCCACTGGTGTCGAGTGCACAACTGGAACGGGTGACGGGATATTTTGAGGTGGCCCGAGGTGAAGGGGCTGCGCTTCGCACGGGGGGCGTTCGACTCACTGACGGCGAACACTCCAAGGGCTACTTCGTAGCGCCCACGATCTTCACCGAGGTCGAGGACGAGATGCGCATTGCGAGCGAAGAGGTATTTGGTCCGGTCGTGTCGGCCTTTTCATTCGACGAGGGCGAAGACCTGGTACGTCGGGCCAATGCCACGACCTTCGGTCTGGGCGGGGGAGTCTGGACTCGAGACGTCTCGAAGGCTCACCGGTACGCTCGAGCGATTCGTGCCGGAACGGTTTGGGTGAACTGCTACAACTTGATGGACCCGGCGGTTCCCTTCGGGGGTTACAAGATGAGCGGTTACGGGCGCGAAGGTGGCGTCCACCAGCTCGACGAGTTCTTAAACGTGAAGGCGGTCTGGTTGCGCACCGACTGAATACCCTTTTTCGTCGTGGTTTGGGCGTACGTGCGAGTACCCATCGTCTTTTGCACCTCGACCTTGGACCACCATCTTGGACAGATGCGTAGGTCGTTGTCCGACGGGAGTGGTATGGACCGTGCGCTAACTTCGAATAGTGGCGTATCAGTTCGGACAGTCGACTGCCCCATCATCGTTAAAAGTTTTGATCGAGGATCGCGCTCGAAAGATGGGCGATGCCAGGTACCTCATTGGAGTCCAGTCCGGTCGCGAGGTGACGTACCTCGAATTGGCACTACACATGCAAGCGTGGCACGTCGAGCCGCCGCCACTCACTCGAGGAGTAAGTCGTATCGGGCTATTGATCAGTGATCCGGTTGAGTTTGCCGTCACTTTTGTCTCTCTCGTCGCCCTCGGACATTGGGTGGTCCCGCTCGATCCCACCCTGGCGAATCTGGCGCCGCCCGAATTGAACGAGCGCCTCGGCGCGCTTCACTTGACCAGCGTGGTCAGTGATCAACCGGCACCGTCCGACCTTGGAATCCAGTGGCGTTCAGTAGAACCGGGGCAAGGTCGTCACGCGGTGCAGGAAGCCGATTCGGGTGGCCCGGTTGCTGGTGGTGTGATCCTGTCGTCTTCGGGAACCTCGGGAATTCCAAAAGTGGTGATGCTGGCCAGTCGCCAGCTCTTGGAGACCGCGTGGTTGGTGGCCCGACACAACGAGCTCGCGGTGACTGACGTCGGGTTCAATCCCTTGCCGTTGTGGCACATCAATGCCCAAGTCGTTGGCGTACTGGCAACGCTCGTGGCCGGTTCATCGCTGGTCCTCGATGACCGTTTCCATCGCACGGGGTTTTGGACGAAGATGGAACATTACGGCGTGACGTGGATCAATGCCGTCCCCGCAATCATTGCCCGATTGATGATCCTTCGTGACAACGAAGCCGTACCTGAGAGTGTGCGCTTCATCAGATCGGCCTCGGCCCCGCTCGCTCCGGCGCTGCTCGTGGAGTTCGAGCGGATGTTGAAGGTTCCGGTGATCGAGACCTACGGAATGACGGAAGCGGCCAGTCAGATCTGTGCGAATCCACTGCGGGGACCGCGCAAGAGCGGATCGGTAGGCAAACCCGTCGGCGTGGAACTACGTATCAGACCCCTCGAGGTCGCTTCAACTCCGTCCGGTACCGAATCCGTCGTAGGCGAAGTCGAGATTCGCGGTTCCTCGGTCATCAAGCGTTACGAGTCAGCTGGCCTCGAGGACCGTTTTGACGAACAGGGCTGGTTGAAGACGGGCGATCAGGGGTATCTCGATGGCGACGGGTATCTGTACCTGGTGGGGCGAACTGACGACGTGATCAATCGCGGCGGTGAGAAAATCTTCCCGCGCGAAATCGAGAACGTCGTCCTGGTCGTCAACGGGGTGGCCAACGCTGCAGTGATCGCTATCGCCGATGACGTCTTCGGACAGGTCCCGGCACTCTATCTCCAGGTGCGTCCCGGCTCCGCGGACGATCCGGGCAATCGGATCGAATCGGTACTCTTCGAAGTTCGAGCACTGCTCGAACAACGATTCGCGAAGCCCATGCGGCCCGTCGAGATCATCGTGGTGGAGTCGATGCCCGTCCACGCCACCGGCAAGATCCAAAAGCGGATGCTGACTCACGAGAGTGTCGTGGTGTTGAAGCGACTGGCCATGACATGGTGACGCCCGGGCGCCGACCGCTCGAAATGGACCGTCCACCGCAGCGCGGTTCGATTCGATGAGTGTCGTGCCCGCTGAGCCAGTAAAGGGAACTCGCAAGCGCCTCGAGCACATCGACGCGATGCGGCCCGTGAAGCAGGCGGCGGTCATCTCGACGCACGCCCTCGTCTTCTTCGCCCCCTTGGCCACCAGCGCGACCGTCGCCGGACTCTTAGTCGTGACACGATTCTCTCGTGATGCGTTCTTCTTCGTTTCGGCGTGCATGCTGGCGTATAGCTACCGCGATACTCAGACAATGAATCTGAAGACCTACTTCAAGAGGCGCTTCATCGCGGTTGGCTGGCCGTATCTCGCCTGGACGGTCATCTACTACGTGTACACCCGCGCAGTAGGGACCAGCTCGTTCCCCTTCTACACGTTTCGAGGTTCGGGAATCTTCACTGGTTCAGGTGCCGGCCACTTCGTCCACCTGCTCTGGACGGGCTACTACCACCTCTATTTCTTGATCGTCATCATGGAGTTCTACGTCTTGTTCCCACTACTTCTCTGGTTCGTTCGTCGCTTCGCCAAGTGGCACGTACACATA
>VFSW01002115.1_pt1 | contig 30106 bp, 32 predicted proteins | sample 5358111 | NCBI WGS metagenome assembly VFSW01 (sample SAMN11554181, study PRJNA540505) | mine drainage metagenome | isolation source: sediment from site ElyBrook_90M | place: USA: Ely Copper Mine, Vershire, VT | collected 2017 | reverse complement strand
GGGGGTGGGGGGGGGGGGGCGTCCCGGGCCCCCCCCGGCCACGACCGTCGGTGCCGGTGGCCTCTCTGGCGGCGCGGTCAACCTCGGCGCGCTCGCCCACACCAAAGGCGCCCGGCAACGCTCCGTGCGAGCGCAGGTGACGAGTGAGACGACGAGTATCGATACCGGTGATGACGGGGACGCCGTGGCGAGTAAGGAACGCCTCGAGTTCCTCGCTAGAGCGCCAATTCGATCGCAGGGGCGAGAGGTCACGCACCACCAGTCCGCGACACCACGGCCGCGTCGCCTCGTCGTCCAGGGGGGTCACACCGTAATTGCCGATGTGGGGGTAGGTAAAGGTGATGATCTGACCGGCGTAGGACGGATCGGTGATCACTTCCTGGTACCCCGAGAGAGCGGTATTGAATACGAACTCGCCCGTGGTGATCCCGCCCTCGGGCGTGAAACCGGCGGCGTACCCCTCGAACGCGGTGCCGTCAGCGAGCACCAGAGTGGAGCGAGGACGAGTCATTGCAACTTCCCTTCGTGCACGACGAGCTGACCCTTGGCGATCGTGGTGGTAACGCGCCCATGTAGTGGGCGACCATCGTAAGGAGTGTTGCGCGCACGACTCTGCAGTTGGTCGCGGCGCGCGGTCCACTCACTTCGCGGGTCGAAAACCGTGAGGTTGGCATCCTCGCCCGCGACGAGCGCGCCCCCGTGAGCGCTGTGGCGAACCCGTCGGTCACTCGCGCGCAATTGGGCGACGCGCGCGGGACCCCGACTGAGAACGGCGAAGAAGGTCACCGGGTCGCACTGCTCGCTCCCGAGCGCTTCGTAGGTGAGCGCCCCCGCGTGCTCGAGACCCAACATGCCCGCGGGCGCCTCGTCGAACGCGCGGTCCTTGAGCTCGGGCGCGTGCGGTGCGTGATCGGTGGCGACGGCGTCGAAGAATCCGTCGCGCAAGGCCCGACGCAACGCGCTCACGTCGTCGGCGCCGCGCAGGGGTGGGTGCACCTTGAAGTGCGCGTCGAAGCCCGCACAGGCGGTTTCGTCGAGCGTCAGGTGATGAGGCGTCACTTCGCAGGTCACGTCGAGTCCGTCGCGGCGCGCCGCACTCACCAGCGCCAACGACCGCGCCGTCGAGAGGTGCAAGAAGTGCATCGCCGCCCCCGTCAGGCGGACGAGTTCGATGTCGCGCATCACCATCAATTCTTCGGCGAGCGCGGGTCGCCCCACGAGACCGAGGCGACTGCAGAGCACCCCCTCGTTCATCGACCCCCCCGCGGCCAGCGCTTCGTCCTCGCAGTGCTGGGCGAGCCGCACCCCCAACGGGCGCGCGTAGTCCAGGGCTCGGCGCATCAATGAGGGGTCTTGTACTCCCGTGCCGTCGTCGGTGAAGAGGCGAACCCCCAGCGCCGCCATCTCCGCCAACGGTGCCAGGTGGCGGCCCTCACGACCTTGAGTGATGGCCCCCGCCACCGCGACGTCGAGCGGGGTGCGAGCCCCCTTGTCCAACACGTACGACACCAGCGCCACGTTGTCGAGCGCCGGCTCGGTGTTGGGCATCGCGACCAGTGCGCAGTACCCCCCCACGGCACCGGCTCGTGCGCCCGACTCAATATTCTCGGCCGCTTCACGACCCGGCTCACGCAGGTGCGAGTGCAGGTCGACGAATCCCGGGCCCACCCAGCATCCCTCGACGTCGATCACCGTGGCGCCCGCGGGCGCGTCGAGGGAGTCGCCGACCTCGGCGATGCGTCCCTCGCGAACCAGGACGTCCGCGACGCGCACCGCGTCCGGGCCGACGAGCAGTCCGTGTCGAAGCAGGTACGTCATAGCGTCGTCTCCTCTGGTGTACCGGTAACGCTCAAGTAGAGCGCCGCCATTCGAATGGGCACGCCGTTGCTGACCTGGCGTTCGATCACCGCACTGGGCAAATCCGCTACGGCCGAGTCGATCTCGACGCCGCGATTCATCGGGCCCGGATGCATGATGATGGTCGAGGGGCGCAGGCGACGTGCGCGCTCGACGGTGAGACCGTAGGTCTCGGTGAACTCACTCAGGCTGGGCACGAACGATCCGGTCCCGCGCTCTCGCTGCAGACGCAACACGCCCACGACGTCAGCCCACTCGAGAGCCTCGTCAAAGTCCTCGACGACACTGAGTGGCCAGCCGTCGAGGCACGCGGGCAGGAGGGTCCCGGGCGCCGCGACTCGTACCTCGGCACCCAGGGCGCTGTAGGCGGCAATGTCGCTTCGCGCCACCCGCGAGTGCCGGACGTCGCCCACGATCAACACGTGCAGACCTCGAAAGAGGTCCTGGCCCGTCTCTGATCCCTTGGCGTGGACCCGTTCGGCCAACACCTGGCGCACCGTGAACGCGTCGAGCAACCCCTGCGTAGGGTGCTGATGCAACCCGTCGCCGGCGTTGATGACACGCACGTGGGGCACGTAGCCACTCACCTGATGCGCCGCACCACTCGACTGGTGACGCATGACGACCGCGTCGATGCCGAGGGCGTCGATGGTGGCGATGGTGTCGCGCAGTGACTCGCCCTTCTTCACGCTGCTCGACGCCACCGCGAGGGATAAGACGTCGGCGGAAAGTCGCTTGGCCGCCGTCTCGAAGCTGAGTCGCGTACGTGTTGACTCCTCGAAGAACAACGAGGCCACCACGCGGCCCTTGAGTGCGGGCACCTTCTTAATGGTGCGCTGGTTGACCTCGACGAACAGTTCGGCGGTGTCGAGAACCTCGAGGATGGCTCCGGAGGTCAGTTCGTCGAGCGTCAGGAGGTTGCGCCCGCGTATGGACGTGATCATGCTTCACTCCTCGTACCGATCCACACACCCTGCACCGTGGCGATGATCTCCTCGCTCAGCGACGTGGGGAGGTTCTTGCCAACGTAGTCCGGGCGTATCGGCAGTTCACGGTGCCCCCGATCGACCATGACCGCGAGTTGCACCGCGCGCGGGCGCCCGAAGTCCCCGAGTGCGTTGAGCGCCGAGCGAATGGTGCGGCCCGTGAACAAGACGTCGTCGACCAAGAGGACCAACCGATCGCTCAAGTCCACAGGGACGCTCGACGCCGCCGAGTTCACGAAGGGGCGCTGACCAACGTCATCACGGTAGAAGGAGACATCCAACGTGCCGCGCAGAACCTCTCGCGAGGTGATGTCCGCCAGGGCGTCGGCCAAGAGATCCGCGAAAGCCACTCCCCCGGTCTGCAAACCCAGGACGACGAGCGACTCTATGTCACGCACCCGTTCCACGACTTCGTGCGCCATACGTCGCACGGCTCGACGCACGTCGTCGTCGGAAAGTAGAAGGGAACGAGGAACGAACGAGTCGCGACGAGTCGTCGAAGATGCGTGCGCATCCATTTCTTGGCCTCCCGCCGTAGGAGCCTCACGGGACTCTTTTCACGGCACCGTCCAACTTATCAGTTACGCACTCGACGACCGCGAACCAGCGGGGTGATCTCGAGAACCTCATCGTGAGAGCGAAACAGGCGGTCGGCGAAACTACCCGAATGCTTCTCCTCGCGAACCGCTCGGCGAATCACCATCCCGAGCAACGGCAGGGCCCAGAAGTCGCCGCACACCCACAAGATGGCGGCGCCGATCTGCTGGTCGGTGAAGGGCGCCATCGTGACGCCCGGCACGTGGGCGTACACGCTGTACCAGCTCGTCGACGTCATGATGCTCATCGACATCGCCATCACCGTCATGATGGCGTTGGTCAACAAGATCACCCCACCCTGCCAGACCGGCCCCTTGGCGGGACGCAGGGGGTGCGACGACAGGATCTGGAGGAAGAACAGCACCCCGGCCGCCACGAAACTGGTGTGCATCAACCAGATGTGCGCCAATTGGTGGGTCTCGGAATAGTCGTAGGCCGCGGGGATATGCCAGAAGATCATGGTGAAGTTGAAGAAGAGAACGGCGAACAGCGGACTGCGTACGCCCCGCCCGACGGTCCGCAGTGCGCTGGCCCGCGTCGAGAGGTACAAGAACTTGCCGAGGGAGCGACGCGCTTTGACGGGCAGGGCGAATTGTAACGGTACCCACGGGGCGCCGATGACGATGAAGATCGGAGCGAAGAACGCCAGGAACAAGTGGTCGATCATGTGCACGAAGAAGTACCGCGACGACCAGTAGTCCAGGGGCGACATGATGGCCAGGCCCAGCATCACCAGGCCACCGTAGAAAGCGAGCGATCGGCGCCGTCGCTGGCGCTGCGCGGCCGGTCGAGAACGTCGCGCGAGTCGCGCTAAGCCGATCTCGTGCGCCACCACCGTCACGATCATGACGACGAACACGGGGTCGAACGACCAGTGCTGGTTGACGTACGACATGATGTTCAGGTTAGTCAGAACCCGGTGATTCAGGAACCAAAATTGTTCTGATCCTCGGGACCCGCCGACTTCTCCAGACTCTCGCGGGACTCCTCCCAACGCTCGAGCATGCCGTTGAAGGACGGATCCAGGGCTTTGACTTTTCGGTTGAGCCTGTTATCGCGGTGAGGATGTAAGAATTGCCACCACATGTAGACGGCGAACACCGCCAACAACGGCCATTCAAAGACGTAGGCCCAACTCAGTGCGTTGCCGCCAAGCGCTCGTTTGAGTTCGAACCAAAAAGCGGCCACGCAGAACGCCAAGCCGAGCGCAACCGTAACGTGTAACCGGACGGCTTCGGGGCCTCGAAGGCGCTCATCCGGGGAATTCACCGGAGCGTTCTGAGATTCGACCATACGACCCAGAGCCTAATGGCCCTCCGTCGCGATTCGGGTAAAAATTTTACTCGCCGCTACACTTGACGGTGCGTATGAACGACAACACTCGTGGTGACAACGTGCTCAGCGACGACCAACGGCGAGCCGTTTTTCGTAAGGAACTCAGTCTCACCTCCGAGACCGAGTCGGGTCGCATCGTCGGACGAATCCCTCAAAAATTTGCGCGCAGCATCCTGGCGGCAACGATTGTCCTGGGCGGCGGCGGCGCCCTGGTGGAGCACTACTTCGGCAACGTGGGACTCCCCGCGTCCGCCCCTCCCACCACCTTCGCCACACCCTCGACAATCCCGTTTTTGGGAACTACCACCGTGCCCAGTGTGATCACCGCGTCGCAAGCTTTCATCGGGCTCAAGTTCATCGGCACCGCGAACGCACCGCATTTCTCGTTAACCGATCAACACGGTGCAACCATCACTCCCGCCACCTCAAGGGGTAGGGTCACGCTGGTTGCCTTTTACAACAAGAACTGTAACGACATCTGCCCGGTCATAGGTTCTGAACTTCGCACCGCTCTGACCGACCTTGGCGCCAAGGGACGCAACGTCGTCGTCGACATCATCAACACGGATCCGTTCTCTTATGGCGTCAGCGCAGAACCACTCGCGCTGACGTCCACTGGACTCAGCACCGACGCCAATGTTCATTTCTTAACCGGATCGGTCGCAACTCTCAACGCCGTCTGGAAGTCATTCGGGATACAAGTCAGCGTTGGGACCACGGCAAATGAAGTCGCGCACAACTCATCGCTCTATTTCGTCAGCCCGACATCGCAGCTCTCGGCCCTGGCAACACCTTTCGCGCACGAGAGCACCACCGGAAAGTTTTCCCTCAGCCGTTCGAATATCCAGAAGTTCGCTCGAGGCGTCGAACTCGAGACCATTAGTCTGTTGCAATGACAAATGCGCCAACCGACCCCGATGAGGTCACATTTGACCCCGGTTCGATGCCTAGTACCTCTCTCTCGGCGGTCCGCGCCGTCTGGTACCGTCGACCATGGTTCATGGCCACCGTCGGCATCATCGTCGTGGTCGCCATATCAGTCATCACCGATCTACCCCATCCTGTCACTAAAGCGCAGGACGCATCACAACAAAATGCCGTGATTAAGCAAATCAACGGCGACACGGCACCTTGTGTTTTCGCCCTCAAGGAGAGCTTCAGTTTCTACAAGAGCGAGATCAATCACACATTGCTAGCGGCCAATCTTCCAGTGGTGAGGAACTACCTCTTGGAAGACCAGACGGTGTGTTCGTTCGCAAGTGGGCCGGTGTACGACATGACCAACAACATCCAGCCGATTAAAACCGCTGCGGGCAAGGAAGTTGACCACGCCATGGCGGCCACCGTGAAGTGGATTACCTATGACGCGGTGGGAGCAATCGTGGCCATTAGGAACTACTTTGGCACATCGCCGTTTCACCTTAGTGATAACAAACTCGCGCAGAGTGAAAGCGCCCTCGCCATCGACCGCGCGACGATCAACAACAGCATCAATGCAGCATCTTCGTTGCTCGGAACCACTCTCACGCCCATCAACATCCCTCGCGTCGAGCGCCTACCAGGGACCTAATCCCGCCTCAGACACCGACGCGTCACTAGTTGGCGCTGCCGAAGAAACCGTGCTCGCGCTCTTGGCGAAATAGCTTCACGATATCCTCGTTAGGATCCTCTTCGGATTGAAGCCAGTGAGCCAAGTTCCAAAACACGATGGGGACGAAAACCGAAGCCGTCAATAACCAGACGAATCCTGCGCTCAGTTGCTGGTCCGCGGTCGCAGAAATACCTTGACCCGCTGCATGGTGAAACGACGTGTACCACGAGTCGTGCGACATACCAGCGAGGTAGGCCACCACCCACGCCGACCACATCACCACTGCCGAGACGCCAATGCGGTAGGGACGAGAAATTCCCGGTGTGAACGGTGGCGACTCGATGATCTCGACCATCAAGAAGACCATCGGGACGAAGAGCGTGATAGCTTCAACGAGCAACAGCCAATGGTGGTGAACCAGGGCGTTTACCGGCGGAGCCGCGCGCCACACCAAGGTCGACGTCACGACCGACGCCGCCGCTACCAGCGTACGCAACTGAGCCTTTTCGCGCACGCGTCGAGAATTCCAGCGATAGCACCACGAACGCGGTGCCCTGAGTATCGACAAGCCAGCTCGCCCGCCGCGACCGAGCCACGGCGCACCCGCCACGAACAGCGTGGGCGCGCCGAATCCCAAGACGCAGAATTGGATGGACTGAACAAATCCGTAACGAAATGACCACCCCCACACGGGGGGCGACAACGACACGACAACTAGAAGGACACTGATAATGGACAAGCGCCCTCTAAGAACCGGAACCCAGTCCTTAGAGGGCGTTGTCACTTCCGCGTTGTTCATTCTGAGGGGTTACGCTGAAAGAAACCCCAGAGTAGAACTCCGAACAGAACCGCCAACGGAATGACCAAGGTCTCCAACTGAGCGGGGAAATACGCATCAATTCCGAACATTTTACGTTACCTCTTTCAACTTGCTCACAGACTACCCGGCCACATTCGAATTACATCAAGTAAAACATTGCGAACAACAAAGCGCCGGCGAGCGTAAGGAACACCTGAAAATACGACATCGCGGCCACGTCCGCCCGGAATGCTCGCGCTCGTGGATTACTTGAGAATTCGGGGTTCTCGCCCTCGACCTCACGGCGAATCCGCATTCCGCGCGCCACCGTGGTTTCCAACCAGTAGGCACTGATCACCAAGGACACAATGTTCATGACCGCAAAACCAATAAACGTCGACGCGTAGCCACTCGAACCTGGGTAGAAGCTCAAGTGGCTCAGTTCAATGATTTGCAGTAGAAGGGCAATCAGCCCGGTAACCACTCCAGACCAGGCCGCGACACTAAAGTCCTGGAATGATCCCATGACGAGCCGCTTACGACCTACGTACGCCAACAGTCCCGTCACCAGGCTCAAGCCAAAGATCAAGAATCCGAACGCACGCGGTGCAGTGACGTGGTCGGGGCGCCACAGCAGCCCCGTGTCGCTCGAGCGCAAGTAGAAGTACGAGAACACCAACGACGCCAGCATGAAGGTGTAGATACCAATGAAGAGGCGCCCCCCCGTCCAAATGGAACTGATCAGTGCGCGCATCTCATACTCGCGCTCTTCGTTGCTCAGACTCGGCTGGCCCGATTGAATAGCAGAATTACTCATTGTCGTGTCTCCTTCGACCTAGGCCATTGTGTGGGTTGGTGAATCGGGTGCGTCCTTCGGGCCGAAGTCCGCAAAAGCTGGAGCACCCTCCTCGCTGTAACGATAGGGCTCAGTCATAATGACGGGAATGCGCTCAAAGTTGTATGACGGGACTGGAGTAGCGGTCTGCCACTCGAGTCCGAGCGACTCCCAGGGATTAGCAGGTGCCACCTCAGGCTTGATCCACATGGAATAGACCAGGTTGAAGAAGAACACCAAGAACGAGAATCCAAGGATGAAGGCGCTAATTGACGAGAAATCATTGAGACCCTGCAAGTTCGTCGCGTAGGTGAAGACGCGCCGCGGCTGACCGAGCAATCCAATGATGAACATGGGGAAGAAGGTCAGGTTGAAGAACACGAACATCAGCCAAAAGTGCACTTTGCCAATCTTCTTATTCATCATCTTGCCCGTCATCTTCGGCAGCCAATAGTACAGACCTGCCATGAACGCAAAGAGTAGCCCCCCCATGATGGTGTAGTGGAAGTGCGAGAGCACAAAGAACCCACCGTGCACCGTCACGTTGACCGGAACGTCGGAAAGGAACACACCCGTGACACCGCCGATGAGGAAGTTGAAGAACAACGCCAACACGAACAGCATGGGTAACTCAAATCTGATCTTGGCCCGGTAGAGAGTCCCCATACCCACGAGATAGATGAAACCAGTCGGAATGGAAATCAACTCAGTGGTCAACATGAATAACGGACGCATGTCCGGGTTGATTCCGCTCTGGAACAGGTGGTGCTGCCACACAAAGAATGACAGCAGCGCCACGCCAATCATGCCAGCGGCCGAAACCTTATAGGCGAAGAGAGGGCGCCGACAGAAGACCGGCAGTAGTTCACCCGCGATACCAAATCCCGGCAGGGCCATGATGTACACCTCGGGGTGACCGAAGAACCAGAAGAGGTTCTGCCACAGGTACGAGCTGCCACCGTGTTCGTCCACGTAGAAGGCCGTTTGCACTGTCTTGTCCAGGAGTCCGAAGAGTCCGCCAGCGAAGAGCACCGGCGTGGCCAACGTCAACAATGCCGCCGTGGCGAGAATCGACCAGACGAACACAGGAACACGGCTCCAGGTCATTCCCGGTGCGCGATAGTTGATAATCGTGACGGCCTGATTAAAGCCCGCCAGAATCATTCCAAGGCCAATCACGGCAAAGCCGAGGAGATACGAGACCATCCCAGGGCCCGCTTGGGTCTGCAGTGGTGCGTAGCCAGTCCAACCCGTGGGAAAACCGCCGTAGGGCAACGCCGAGAAGATCACCATGTAACCCGCGGTGAAGATCCAAAAACTCAGAGCTTCGATGCGCGGAAAGGCCATACGACGAGCACCAATCATGAGTGGCACGAAGTAGTTGCCCAGCGGCCCTACGATGATCGATGTCGCCATCATCATCATGATTGTGCCGTGCTCCGACACGATCTTGATGTAGACGTCCGGTGAAAATATGTGCGTCGTGGGGTTCAACAGTTCCGTGCGGATCGCCATCGCCAGGAGTCCACCGGTGAACATGAACAGCAGCACGCCGACCACGTATTGCAATCCCACAATCTTGTGGTCGAGGCTGTAGCGGAAGTACTTCGACCAGTTGTCGACCGGCGACTCCTCTTCGAGCCCGTCAACACCGAACAGCTTCGCAAACGGGTAGTTCAGTGCGCCGATTCCGCCCAGCCAGCCAACAACGCCGAACGCCAATGCCAAGGTATTGGCTATCGAGTTCTGACCGCTGTTGGCGATGTAGGAGTAGCCGCTCGCCAGATAATTACCGAACCAGTGGCCGATCAGGTAACCAATGACCCCGAAGACGATAGCCGTCAGGAGGTTCTGCGATAACAATCCGGGTCGCTGCGTCCACGAAAGTTTTCTCGTGTTGTGCGGGTGTCCCGAGACGGGCCCACTTACTTCAGTACTGCGCTCGTCGCTGATCGTCATCGCGAGATCTCCATTTCTACACACGTCATGAACAAAGCATTGTTAGTTGAATTAAGTGACTTCATCACGAGGGCTGCTTCGATCCGTAGACTTCCGAAGGACTGTACGGGGTCAACGTTCCGTCAGGGTAATACCCACCAGCGGCACCATTGGCGTCGGGAACGTAGGTCCAGGCGAAGGCAGGCAACAAGGCAGTGTTCGCAGCATTGGCCGCTTCGGTCGTTGTCGCCCAGTTCTCAAAGGCCGACTGCGACAATACCGCGCCGTTGTTGTACATCGCACCGTGCCATATGCCACACAGCTCACTACAGCGCACGATAAAACTCCCCGGATCCTTCGTGGTCGTGAAGGCCACGTCATTCACCTGAGGGTTCGCGTCCGCCTTCACGCCCAACTGGTAGGCCCAGAAACTGTGGATCACGTCGAGTGACGTCACGTTGAAGGCGATGGTCGTGTCCGCGGGCAAGTAGAGCTGCGAGGACTCGAATCCACCGAAGGTCGGGTAACGATACGTGAACTTCCACTGCTGACCAATGACTTGAACAGGCAATATGTTCTTGGAGCCGGGCGACCACGTCGCTTTACCAAGCAGTGCCGCGGTCTCCGCCTTGAGACTGCCCGAAGGAGTGAACGCCGGGTTGGGACCCTGACCACCCCCCGATCCGTGGTCCACGACGAGGGCCCAGGTGCCAAAACCAGCCAGGAACAAAACCGTGACTGACGTGATGACCATCCACGACACCTGCGTCTTCATATTGCTGCGAGCGGCGTCGCCGGAGAAGGCGACGTCGCTGTTCCGCTTGTCACCCCAGAAGTACAGGGCGTAACTCAGGTAGATCCAGACGCCGAAGAGGACCGGGAGTGCCATCTCGAACAAGATGTTGAAGTCGGTTTGGTCTTTCGCGGCCGTTTCGGTGAGTCGCCCTGGCGGGACGTGCGGGGCGACGAAGATCGAGAACAAGATATCGCCGATGATCGAGGCGATCACCCAAACGACAGCCATTCGACGAAGGTGGTGAACCTGGCCGGTTGAGTTTGTTGATTTGTTAGTCATGATCAGGCAACCACCTTCAAGAATCCGCCCATGTAGTTAAAAGTCGACATCGGACCGCCGTTGCCATAGAGGTACCCGAGTCCGCAGGGTACGAAGCACTGCCAGTTGTAGCTGCCGGGCGCGCCGGTCTTGAAACTGAATGTCATGGTGTTGTGGGGCAAGTTGCCGCAGGGAGCCTGACCGCAGATGTTCGGCAGATTGCCGTTCACACCGACCATGGGGACCGAGACGTCGAGTCCGGGCACCGCGAACGTGTGGCCGACTCCGGTGCCGGCGTAGGAGTTGTAGACCTTGAACGACTTGCCGTTCAGCATCGCCGTGCCACCGATGGTGCCTTGGACCTGGCCCCACTGCTGGTTGCGCAAGGGGCTGCCCGAGTCGTAGTTCAACACCGTCATGTGCACGACGGTGTCCGCCGGCAGGATCATTGACGTGTCGTGAATCCACTTACCCGTCGTCGGGTCCTTCTGGAGATAACTGACCCACGTGGGGTGGTTACCAAAACCGGTGCCGATGGCTCCGACGCTCTGCATCTCGACGTTCACCGGTGCGCCCGCGGCGTGACCCACGGTGTAATCGGTGTAGCCACCATTCTGTCCGGGATGTAGGAACGCCAGCAAGCTCCACGTAATCAAAGCGACGGCGACTACGAACAGACCAATGGCTGTACTTAGTCTTCCTGATAACGACATACGACACTCCTTTTCAAAGGCACCCGGGGACGGATGCCTTTCGGTCCCCAAAACTATTTCCCCAACTTCCGTGTTGCAATCTAGACGACAATCATGTGAACCGTGTCACATATCTTTTTCTGCCCGCCTTCTTACAATCGACTTAGAGTAGCACCGATGGTTGCAAAAACAGGGTACGTTCTACGACTTCACTTAGGACTTTTTCTCGCGGAAGTTATCTGTCTCTCGGCCTTCGTTATCGAGATGTCGCGCGCGCTGTCGGGCAATATTCTTAGTTGGGCCTACGTCGTTGAGTGGCCAATTCTCGGTGCGTACGCCGTCTATATGTGGCGAAAATTACTGAAAGAGGAGTTGTCGATTGACCAGCCGTCTCCTCCTCCAGCGGTCGCTGATGATCCTCGTCTCGTCGCCTGGAATGAGTACTTGGCTCGCGTGCACTCCACCGACCAATCCGACCAACACGAGTCGTAACCAAAAAGTAATCTTCGCCGCGCCAGCTTGTGCGTGACGCCGCGGTCCGCGGAACGCTCCTCGTTACTTGAGTCCGGCGCGTTGCAGCAGTGCGATTAACTCGGTGACCGCCGAACTCTCGCCCGACGACGTGGCGATGGGGTCGTCGGGAATGATCCACTCGATGCGACCCTGCGGTGAAATCACGTACATCACGTCAGAGTGCACGCTCATGATGGTGGTGGGACTGGACTCCACCTGAATACCGAAATTGCCCCACACCTTGGCCAGGTGCGCGAGCGTCCCGGTAACGAAGTAGAAGTTCTTGACTGACGCCAAGTCGTGCTTCGCAATGAATGAGCGCACGTTGGCGAGCGTCTCGTGGCGAGGATTGGCCGCGACCGCCACGAGATCGAGCTGGGCGTGGGCACCGAAGGCCTGCCCCACCTGCTTCATCTGGCCCGCCAACAGTGGGCAGTCCGTGTAGCAGACGGGATCGAGGAAGGTGATGAGGGTGTAATGACCAGCGTGCTCGCCCAACGAATACTTCGAGCCGTGCTGATCGGTCAGCGTGAAACCGGGCGCGCTGGTATTCACCGACGAGGCGGGGCCGTTCTGAGCAAGAAAGAGGGTGTTCTCCGCCGAAGCGAACGAGGCGACCGACATCGATACCACCGAGAACGCCACCATTCCAGTGGCGAATGACGCCAACACTGAGCCAGTGCTCGACCGGAACTCAGGGGGCAGACGCCGAGCCAGGGCGGGCCGCCCCGCGAGGGCGGGCGAGGCACACCACGTCAAGACCGCGAGTGGCACCAGTGAATTCAGGTCGGTCGCCAGGCCCCCAAAGATGGCGGCGTCTTGCGCGCCGAACCAGAAGATCAGGGCGCCCGTCGCGACCGACCACACGGGCCAGCGCCAGCGGCGCACCGGAGCCATCCAGAGGCCAAACGCCGACGCGCCCAGCCAGAAAATCACTATCAGGTTGAAACCCCCGCCTAGGGTGCCCGCTGCGACGCCAAATTTGGTGACGGCGTACGCCAGCCAGTGCGGCTGGGGGGTCTTGACCATGCTCTGGGCCATGGCCGTGAGCGCGTTGGAGTTTCCCCCGTGCCAGAACTGACGCGACGGGAGAGCCTGTAAGACGAGGCCGATTGCCAGCACCGAGGCGATGAGTCGTAGGGTGATTCGGAAGAAGCGCTCCGGGAAGTTCGCCGGCGACCGTGCCAGCCAGACTCCCGCTACGACGTAGAAGAAGGTCGCCCCGGGCCAGCCGAAGAGAATGGTGCTCGTGGACTGAAAGATGCCGCCCGCTCCATTGCCCACGAGCCAAATCATGCCCGCCCAGCCCACCGAGACTGCCGCCGCGACGCGTCCGACGCCACCGTTGGACACGAGCAGGAGGATCCCGATGCCCACCTGGATCCAGGCCGTGGCATCAGCCAGCGCGATCGGGTGAGCATTCCACACCGAGATACCGTGCAGCATCAGTGAGTGCAACCAACCGGGGGTTCCCGACATCGCGGGTTGCACGACATTGTTGGCTAGGCCCAACGGCATCGACGCCTGGAACTGCAAGATGCCGTCAACGAGCCACAGCGCACCAAACGACAGTCGAAGGTAGCTGCGGCTGCGTGGTTCGCTCAGTCCCGCCGGGGACAGATTGAAGCGCAAGACCCCTCGGGTCACTATCGCTGTCACCATGACGCCAAAGGCGATGGCGATGATCCAGAGCATGCACGTCACCAACACACTGTGGGTGAAGGCATTCGCTACCAGGGGGTTGTTGACGCTGTACCCCCCACCACCCATTCCCGGCATTCGGTGTTGTCTCCTCGGCGTCAGGCAATCTCGTCGGCAATCGCCGACAGCACGCCATTGACGAATGAGGGCGAACCGTCAGTGGAATACGTCTTGGCGAGCTCAACGGCTTCATCCAAGATAACGGCAACGGGTGGCGCGTCATCCGTCAGCATCTCTGACGTCGCCAAAGTCAAGATCAATCGGTCCAACAGTGCCATCCGATCAAGCGACCAGTCAATCGAGAAACGACTGATGAGTTCCAGGGCGCGATCGTGGTGTTCGAGCGACGCCGCGAGCAGCACCAGGGTGTAGGCGTCGGGCGCCACCGCGAGTTCATTGATGACGACCGCCACCGAGCGGTCCTTCATCGCCGCCTCGTACAGGAGTTCGACGGCCCTCTCGCGCGAGCGGTGACGCGACGCGCCGAGCTCGCTCACTAGGCGCGGGTCATGTACTCGCCGGTGCGAGTATCGACCTTGATGACCTCGCCGGGTCCGACGAACAAGGGAACCTGCACCACGAAACCCGTCTCGAGGGTCGCGGGCTTACGCGCCCCCGACACTCGGTCGCCTTGAATGCCCGGTTCCGTCTCCGCGATACTCAACTCCACCGACGCCGGTAGCTCGACACCGATGATTTCGTCGTCGTGACTGATGAGCATCGCCTTGCCCGTCTCCTTGAGAAAGTGGGCGGCGTCGCCGAGACTCTTGGACGACACGGGTACCTGATCGAAATTGACCTGATCCATGAAGATGTAGTCGTCACCGTCGCGGTAGAGGTACTGCGTGTCGCGCTTGTCGATGATGGCCTGCTCGAGACGCTCGTCGGAGCGATACGTCCGTTCGATCACTGCCCCGGTTCGCGCGTTGCGCAATTTGGTGCGAACGAAGGCACCACCCTTGCCCGGCTTGACGTGTTGGAATTCGATGACCGAGAACAGACCGCCGTCGATCTTTAACGTGATGCCGTTCTTGATGTCGGATGTGGAAATGGCCGCCATGGGGCTCAACTACCTTTCGTGCAACTTGCGGTTGTCAGTCTAGGCAATGACGCGGCGAGGTCCGACTCGGCGGAGAGTGGCCTAACGTGGCGCCAGTAGGGCCACGACGGCGTCGACGGCGAGGAGGTAGCCGAGCGCCCCCAACCCCGCCAGGGAACCGTCCACCACCGCGGCCAAGGTCGTGCGGTGGCGAAAGGGTTCTCGCGCCGCCGGATTCGAAAGGTGCACTTCTATCTTCGGCCCAGAAAAGATGGCCAGGGCGTCACTGAGCGCCCACGAGGAGTGGGTGAGGGCGCCGGCGTTAATGATGATCGCCGCCGATGAGTCGCGCGCGGCGTGCACCGTCTCAATGAGTTCGCCCTCAAAGTTCGACTGCACGTGGCGCAGCCGGTAGCCCGCGAGTTCGGCTCGCGCCCGCGCGGCATTCACGTGCTCCTCGAGCGTGGCCGAGCCGTAGATCTCGGGACTACGCGTGCCGAGCAAATCAAGATTGGGACCCGAGAGCAGAAGTATCTCGCGCATTACGCCTCCTGGAAGTTTTCTAGTACCTCGCCCACGAGCACCGGATCGATGCCCGTCACCACCTCGAAGCCCTGTCGACCGGCCAGGACGAAGGTCAGGTCGTGGTGCGCCTTCTTGTCGCGCGACATCGCCTCGAGGAGTCGAGCGGCGTCGAAGTCGCCCGTGAGCCGCGAGGGCAGGCCGAAGAATGCGAGCACGGCGTCGGTCTCGACGACCACGTCGTCTCGCACTCGCCCGAGCCGCTGGGCCAGGCGCGCCGCGAAAGCGAGACCGATGGCCACCGCCTCTCCGTGACGTAGTTCGTTGGCGTCGCGCGCCAGGGCCACCAATTCAATGGCGTGGCCCAGGGTGTGTCCGTAGTTGAGCAGGGCACGCTGCCCGGTCCGTTCGAACTCGTCGGCGGCCACGATGCGCGCCTTCAGGGACACCGACATTTCGATCAAGTCATCCATCGAGGTGAGAGCAAGCAACTCTGCCCGGCGTCCCTCGAGGAGCCAGCACTTGGCGACCTCGCCCATCCCCGCAGTCCTCTCACGGTCGCTCAGCGTCGCCAGGGTCGTGGTGTCGCACCACACCCCCGCGGGCTGGTGGAACGCCCCGACCAGGTTCTTGCCGGCCGCGAGGTCGACGGCGGTCTTGCCGCCGATGGCGGCATCGACCTGCCCCACCACACTGGTGGGCACGTGCAGCACCGTCACCCCGCGCAGGTACACCGCGGCGACAAATCCCGCCAAATCGGTGATTGCTCCCCCGCCGACGCCGACAATGACGTCGTGTCGTGACACTCCCCAACGTGCGAGTTGCTCGCAGACTTGAGCGACGCTGCTCAACGTCTTGGCGGCCTCACCATCAGCGACCTCGATCACGTGGGTCTCGAGGTCGAAGGAGAGGTCGAACCAGGGTTGGCGACGGATCTCGGCTGACGTGATGATGACCACCGCTCGAGCGCGGGCCAGGTGCTCGTTCACGAACGCCGACACCTCGTGGCGAACGCCCTCGCCCAGGGTGACCTCGTAGGGGGTCTCGCGCAGAGCGACGGGGATTTTCACGGGGCGGCCTTGGCGGATTCAACGATGGCGAGCAGTTGACCGACGATGACGTCCAGTGGTCGGCTCGAATCGACCCGGTAACGACTGACCTCGAGGTAGAACGCGTCACGCTGGGCCCGCAACGCAACGAGACGTTCGCGAGGGTCGTCACCGAGGAGGGGCCGGTCACCGTCGAGGACCCTGGCCACGAGCACGTCGTCGTCACAGTCCAACCACACCGTGAGTTCCTGACGCACCAGACGGCGCGCGTCGGCCGTGGTGACCACGCCGCCCCCCGTCGAGACCACGGCCGGCGATTCCAGGGCCTGGGTCAGGGCGAGGAGTTCACGCTCGCGAAATGGGGCTTCGCCGTGGGCGCGCAGATACTCCTGGACGCTCACGTGCTCTCGCTCGATGAAGACGTCGTCGGTGTCGACGAAACCACTTCCCAACGCGGCGGCCAGGGCTCGTCCCGTCGTGGTCTTGCCCGATCCCGGCAGGCCCACCAGGACGACGAGGGCCACGATTAGGCGGGCCGAGCGGCCGAGGAGGTCGAACCGAGGTTCTGCACGTAGTTCGCATGGTTACGGGCGAATTCCTCCACCGAATCGCCCCCGAACTTGCGTAGGGCCTCACTCGCCACCACCAACGCCATCATCGCCTCGGTCACGACACCCAGCGCGGGCACCGCGGTCACGTCGGTGCGCTCCTTGAACGAGACCGTGGACTCCCCCGTCGCGACGTCGACCGTCTCGAGGACGGGACGATTGAGAGTCGCCAGCGGCTTCATCGCCACTTTGGCGATCAACGGCGCGCCCGAGGTCATGCCGCCTTCGAGTCCGCCCGCGTGGTCGCTCTTGCGCACGTACCCACCCCCGCGCGTGAAACTCGCGTCGGCCGCGATGGCGTCGTGCGCTTGGGAACCGCGCTGGCTAGCCTGACTCATTCCGTCACCGATCTCCACGGCCTTGACGGCTTGGATGCTCATCAGCGCCCCGGCGAGGAGCCCGTCCATTTTTCGGTCCCAGTGCACGTAACTGCCGAGTCCGACCGGCACGCCGTAGGCGATGACTTCGACGATCCCCCCGAGGGAGTCACCGTCCTTGGCGGCGGCCTTGATTTCGGCGATCATCGCCGCTTCGCTCGGGGGATCGAAGCACCGCACTTCGCTCTCGTCCACCCGGGCCACGTCCGCGGGACCGGGCCGAGCTCCCTGGGGAGTCGCGACCGCGCCGATACGCACCACGTGGCTGACTACGCTCACGCCAATCTCTCGCAGGAGGGCCTTGGCGAGGGCCCCCGCCACCACGCGCGCTGCGGTCTCGCGCGCGCTGGCGCGCTCGAGCACGTCACGGGCGTCGTCGAAGGCGTATTTCTGCATTCCCACGAGGTCGGCGTGACCGGGTCGAGGCGTCGTCAACTTGTCGCTGGGCACGCCCGGCGCGGCGGACATCTCCTGCTCCCACTTGGGCCACTCGGAGTTCAGTATCTCGATGGCGACCGGTGAACCCAGCGTGCGACCGTGACGAATACCGCCCGTGAGCCGCAACACGTCGCGCTCGAAACGCATCCGGGGACCTCGACCGTAGCCGAGTCGCCGACGAGCCAGGTCCTCACCGATCTGTTCTTCGGTGATGGGCAGTCCGGCCGGAAGACCTTCGACGATGACAGTCAGTGAGGGGCCGTGGCTTTCGCCAGCAGTCAAAAAACGCAGCATCCGCCAATTCTAGGAGTCGGCGCGATTGCCTAGTGTGCGTCGGCGTAGAAGGGGTTGACCCCCGAGGCGTGGTCGGTCACGTCACGCACGTCGCTGAGTTCGGGAATCGCGTTGCGCAGCGCGGTCTCGATTCCCTGCGAAAGTGTCATCCGGCTCATCGAACACCCCTGGCAGCCTCCCGACATCTTGATGTAGGCGACCTTGTGGGAGTCATCGAGGGCGACTAGATCGGCGCGACCACCGTGCGAGGCGATCGAAGGGTTCACCTCATTATCGAGCACCGAAATCGCCAGTCGGGCCAATTCGCTCTCGACACCCATCGCCAGGATCTCCGCGGGGATCCCCGGATTGATCTCTTCACTCGAGGGGTGGTTGGGATTCACCAGAACGAGTCCGCCGCCTCCGTCGCTGGCGAATTCGAGACGACTTCCGCGCAGTCGTTCCACACTCGAGCCAGGAACCACGATGGTGACATCGCCGTCGCGACCCACCGCTGCACCCTCGGGCGCGTCGGCGATGTCGGAGAAGTAGAGGTCGTAGGAGTAGCCCGTACCCATGATGCCCGTGACCTCGACCCACAACGCCAGCGTGGCGTTCATCTCCTCATTGGCGAGGGCGTCGAGCACCACGTTGCGTGCTTCGTCAGTCAAGGACAAGACGTCAAAGGTCGTGTGCGAGGTCATGGCCACAGTCTACGGGCGCTCTCTCTCGCCGGAACAACTAAGTTTTGGTGGTGACTTCAGTACCGCGTGACGCCCACGAGTGGGTCAGCTTCGACGACGAATCCCACGAGCGGACGTGGATGGTGGACGCCACTTTCCTCGAGAGCAATTGGACCTGCATCTTTGGCCACGGGTGTCAAGGGGTCCTCACCGGCCCCACGCCTGAACTCGTCCAAGGCTGTTGCAGTTACGGTGCCCACTTCACCGACGAGGAGGATCGACAGCGTGTCGAACTAGCGGCGACGCGCCTGCGCGATGACCAGTGGCAGTTCAAGTCCAAGGGCAAGAACGGTACCACCCGGGTCAAGAAGAACGGCGAGGCCGTCACCCGACTGGTCGACGACGCCTGTATCTTTCTCAATCGCCCTGGTTTCGCTCGGGGTCCGGGCTGCGCGCTGCACGTCATGGCGATGGACTCGGGCGAGAGTTACATCCCGCTCAAGCCCGAGGTCTGCTGGCAACTGCCGCTTCGCCGAGAGGACGTCGTGCTCGCCAACGGTCACATCGTCACGCGCATCGCTCAGTGGGACCGCCCGGACTGGGGATCGGGGGGCGATGACTTCCACTGGTGGTGCACCGAGGACCCGGCGGCCTTCGTCGCGGCGACGCGGGTGGTCGATTCGATGTCCGAGGAACTCATCGCGATCATGGGAGAGAACTCCTATCGAACGCTGCTCGAGACCATCAACGACCGCGCTCGTCGTGGCACGCCACTTCCCCACCCCGTCCTACGACGGCGGGATTAATTCTCGGCCGCGAGGGGATCCTCTTCGTTGAACGTGGGGCGCGGCAGTGAACCGAGGATCTCGTCGTAGCGATCCTCTTCGGCGAGGCACCACGACGCGTGCACGTCCTCGGGCGCCGCTCCGCATTCGACGCACGTCGTCGCTCGAGGACCAGTAGAACGCTTGAGTTCGCGAGCTTCGACAAACCGACGGTGGCGGCCTTTTTTCACGTTAACTCCTCACTGGCCGCGGTCCATAACTGGCGGCGGCCGAGGTTCAGCACAACTGAACCGGATTCCCATTGTACCAACTCTCTCGAAGTCACGAACCTCTAACATGTCCCCGTGAGTGAGTTCAACCCCGACGAAATGATCCTGCGCTTCCGAGAGCGCGCTGCCGCCGTACGCCGTCGGGGTCTTCCCCCCGTCGAGGGGCCCGACCGTCAGAGATTCCTCCAGGCCGCCACCGTCGATTTCCAGGACTTCGCGATGCTGGGTGACGCTACCGCCACCCTCGAAGAGGGCATTCTGCGCCTCGAGATCGACCTGCGTCCGCGTCCCAGCGCCGACTAGGCGACTCCCAGAGCGCTGAGTCGGGCCTGGACCTCAGAGAACACCGCGCCGGCACGGTGCAGATACGACGCGGCGGCCGCGCGCTTCGCGGGTGACGTCGCCGCCGCGTAGCACTCGTTCGCCCCGTCGCCCAGATTGGTGTAGGCCGCGGTCAGCAGGTGGGTGATCTGGTTGTCGGGAGAGGGAAGCGACGCGTAGGCCTGCAGGGTCTCGAAGTCCAGCACCGCACACACGGTGTGCAACTGAACGGCCGTGGTGTGTTCGTCTTTGATCGCGGTGAGTGAGTGGCGCGCGTCGGCGATGAGTTGCGCGTTGTTGACCGCGAGGTTGGCGCTCGTGACCCACTTCTGTAGAGCGCTACTCGCGCTCACCGATCCACAGGCCGAGAGGCAGAGCGACGCTGTTACCAGCGAACTGAGGGCGACGAGAACCGCCCGGCGGCTCACTGCACTACCACGAGGTGTAGATCACGCCGTCCTCGGCGCACCACCACGTAGCGGCCGTGCAGGGTGCTCTCGAGTCCGACGCGCGCGTCGGGCTCGAGACGGATGTTGTTGACGTAGACCCCACCTTGTTCGAGGAAGCGACGCGCTTCGGCCTTGGATTTGGCCAGGGTGCAGCGCACCACCAAGTCCACGCCATCGATCCCCGCGGCGAATTCCTCACGACCAAAAGTCGATGAGGGGGCGTCGGCCACGATTGTCAACAGGGTGGTCTCATCGAGCTCGGCGATCGAGGGCTGGAAGAGCGCCTCGCCGGCGCGCTCGGCCTTGCTCGCGGCGTCCTCTCCGTGCACCAGCGTGACGACGGCGTTGGCCAGGGCGCGCTGCGCACGACGCTCTTGGGGGGCCGCCTTCGTGGCCTCGTCGAGGTCGAGAATCGTGTCGTGGTCGAAGAAGGTGAAGAATCGTAGGAGCATCGGGGTCATGGCGTCCTCGGTGTTCAAAAAGTACTGGTGCATCTCGAAGGGCGAGGTCAGTGCCGCGTCCAGCCAGATGTTGGCACCGGACTCGGACTTACCGAACTTGGTACCGTCGGCGCGCAGCAGTAGCGGCGAGGTCAATCCGGCGGCCGATCGGCCGGCGGATTTGCGAATCAACTCGGTACCCATGGTGATGTTGCCCCACTGATCCGAGCCACCCAATTGCAGCGTGCACTCGTGGTCGAGGTTGAGGCGCAGAAAGTCGTACGCCTGCAAGAGCATGTAGGAAAACTCCGTGAAGGAGAGCCCCACGTCGTCGCGATCGAGACGGCTCTTGACCGAGTCCTTCGCCACCATCTGATTGACGGTGAAGTGCTTGCCGACGTCACGTAAGAAATCAGTCAACGAAATGGTGGTCAGCCAACTGGCGTTGTTGAGCAGCAGCGCCTGTGACGGCCCCGCCGCCGGGGTGAAATCGAGGAACCGCGTGAGTTGCTCGCGAATTCCTTCCACGTTGGCCTCAATTTGCTCGAGCGTCAGTAGTGGTCGCTCGACCGCCTTGAAACTGGGGTCGCCAATCATGCCCGTCCCCCCGCCGGCGAGGGCGATGGGGCGGTTACCCGCCATCTGGAGTCGACGCAGATTGCACAACTGCAACAGGCTGCCCAAATGCAGTGACGCCGCCGTGGGGTCGAAACCAATGTACGCGGTGACGCCGCCCACGCTCAAGCGTTCGAGCACAGTCTCATCCGTCACCTGGTGGACGAGACCACGGAATTCCCAGTCGTCGCGCAGTCGCATGGTGTTCAGTCTACGAGGGGCCCCACTAGAGGCTGGACGTCGCGGGGAAGTTCGCCTGGAGCCAGGTCACCCAGGACTGCCAGAGTCCCGTCAACTCCGCCACGCCGATGATGATGAGCATCACTCCCCCGACCGCACCGATCACCTTGGCGTGACGGCGCAGCCATCCCGACGCACTCGCGAACCACTCGGTGGCCAGCGCCGCCACCACGAAGGGCAGGCCCAGACCGAGGCAGTAGACGAAGGCGAGGATCGAACCACGTAGCGCCGTGGCGCCGGAGGATGACGCCGCGAGTCCATCGATGGCCGCCAACGTCGGGCCGATGCACGGCGTCCAGCCCACCGCGAAGAACACGCCGAGCAGCGTCGCACCCAGGACCGACGCGCGCGGCAAGAAGTGCACGCGGCGCTCTCGTTGGAGCCACGACGATGGCCACCATCCGGCGAAGAACAGACCGAGCACGATCGTCACCACGCCGAAGACGATCTCCAGCGGACGCTGGTGGGTGCGTAGGGTGTCACCGAACTGGCCGAAGAGGGCGCCAAAACTCACGAACACCAGTGAGAAACCAAGGATGAAGGCCAGTGAGCCCACTAGGGTGCGTCCGCGTCCGTTCGGCGACTTGAGCGTGCCCGCCGAACCACCGAGGAACGCCAGGTAGCCGGGCAGTAGCGGCAAGACGCAGGGCGAGACGAACGATACGACTCCCGCGGCGAAGGCGAGGGGGAAGGCCGCGATCAATGACGCGGGCAAAGTGGCCATCATCGCGCGGACCACCACCGTCCCACCAGGGTGTTGAGTTCCTCGTGGCGCGCCACGTTGCTCTCACGTGAGGGCACTCGCGCGACCACGACGCTCAGTCCGTCACGGCGCAGCGCGGCCGCGAGGGAGTCGCGTAGCTGTGCCGTCGTCGTCACGACCTCACCGTGGTGACCAAAGGCGCGAGCCACCACCGCGAGATCGTGGTGTCGTGGCGTGCCGAAGAGGCTCTCGAACTGCTCGTGTGGCACTTGGCGAGCCTGGGACAAGAACGAGAAGATGCCCCCGCCACCGTTGTCGTTGACCACCAGCACGGCCCGCGTCGAGACCCCGCACCCGTCGACGAGGGCCGAGACGTCGTGCAGCATCGTCACGTCGCCCACGAGTGCGATGGCCGACGAACCCTCCGCCACGCCCAGGAATGTTGACACGACACCATCGATACCGTTGGCCCCACGATTGGAGTACACCGGCGTCGATCTCGATACGCTCCACCACTCGACATCGCGCACCGGCATCGAGGAACCCACGACGAGTGCCGTCGAATGCCGATTGGCTATCTCGACCACCTCTCGCGCCACGAGGACCTCGTCGAGTTCATCTCCCCAGAAGTCACTCAGGTGATGGTCGATCGCCTCGCTGGCCGCGCGCCACTGGGCCACGTACTTCTCGTCGGCGTGGTGTGAGGGGCACTGGGCGTCGGGTAGCCCACTGACCCATTGGGTCACCACGGCGTCGGGGTCCGCCACCGGTCCCCCTCCGTCGAGGGCGATCACCTCGACGCCACTCGTAGCCAGGCGCTGCGCGAGGAACTTCGAGGCCGGGACCCCGCCGATGCGGATCACCACGTCGGGTGACAACGCCGCCCAGGCGAGGTCGTGGCGCACCAGGGGGTCGGCGTAGGCCACGGTCTCGTTGGCCGTCGCGTCGCCCACCACCACCCAGTTGACGGACTTCGCCTGTTCGAGGATTCGACGACGCAGGGTCTCGCGAGTTCCCGCACCGATCACACACAGGACTCGCTGCCCCGACACGTCGATGTCGGCGGCCGACCACGCAGCGTGACGAGGAGGCGTCAGTGCGGTGCTCGCGGGGGCCAGCTCGAGCGCGTCGGCCACGAGAGGTTCGACGAAGGCGGCGTTGAGATGGACGGGTCCGGGCAAGCCGCTCTCACCGTCGGCTCCCGCGTAGAGGCGACGAGCCAGGGGGCGCCACGACGAGGCCGCGTCGAGTCGCGCCACGCCCGGTTCTTCGTACAGCCGCACCTTGGCCCCGTAGAGGTGCTGCTGATCAATGGTCTGGGGCGCCCCGACCCCGTGAAGCTCTGGCGGTCGATCGGCCGTCACCACCAGCAACGAGACGTGCGCCAGGTCCGCCTCGGCGACGGCGGCGTGAACTTCGGCGGCCGCGGTGCCACTGGTGACCACCAGGGCCACCGGACGTGACGTCACCAGCGCTCGTCCGAGGGCGAAGAAGGCGGCGCTGCGCTCGTCGATGCGCACGTGCAACGCGATTTCGCTGCGCCGCGAGAAGGCCAGCGCCACGGGTGTCGAGCGCGATCCCGGGCAAATAACGACGTCGCGCAAGCCCAGTCGAGTCCATTCGTCGACGAGGGTGGCGACGAACGTCGCCTGCACGACGCTCGTGGTCGGTACGCTCTGTTGCAATGCCACTCCTCACACTGGACCGACGCGGATCGGGACCGCCCCTCGCGTGGCTCCACGGCTTCACCCAGACTCGGGACTCGGCGCGTCAGTTCCGTACCATTCTGGCAGGTCGTCACGAACTCATGACCCTCGACCTACCCGGTCACGGCGCGGCCGCCGCGGTCGAGGGCACCCTGCCCGAGATCGCCCGCCTCGTGCTCGATGCGCTACCGCGCGAACCCGTGGTCCTCGGCGGCTATTCCTTCGGGGCTCGCGTGGCACTGCACGTCGCTCTGGCGGAGCCTGAGCGCCTCTCGGCCCTCATTACCCTCGGCGCCTCGCGGGGTATCGCCGACCCCCAGGAACGAGACGAGCGACGCCGCCGAGACGAGGCTCTCGCGACCCACCTCAGTGACGTCGGTACCGAGACGTTCCTGCGCGAGTGGTTGTCCCAACCGCTCTTCGCCACCCTGGGCCCCCACGCCGAATCCGACACGCGCAGCCACGACGCGGCGGGTCTGGCGCGCAGTCTGCGCAGTGCGGGTACGGGAACTCAGGAATGGCTCGGGGAACGTCTGAGTGAACTCGAGGTGCCCACCCTGGCCCTCGCTGGCGAGCTTGACACGAAATTCGTCCTCGAGGCCCGCGCGATCGCCGACACGGTGCGCCGGGGCGCCGTGGCGACCATTGCCGGCGCCGGACACGCCGCGCACCTCGAACAACCTGAACTGGTGGCGAGTGAAATCGAATTCTTCCTCGCCTAGCGGGTCACGAACATCACCAGCGCCGTGGCGGCGCCCACCGTCCACTGCGCGTAGGAGGACTGCTTGAGCAGCGGGAGTAATTCTCGACCCGCTCGCTGAGAGAAGGCCATCTGCAACGCCGGAATGTACATCGTCAGGGCCACGGCGGCCACCAGTGCTTCGCCCCCGAGGCTGGCGCCGAGAACGCTACCCGCGACGAAGACCGCGTACAACCACGAGCCATTCCTTCGACCGAGGCGCGCCGCGAGGGTCTTCTTGCCCGCGACCTGGTCTCCGGCGACGTCGCGAAGGTTGTTCGCCTCCAACAACGCGCACGCCATTGATCCGGTACAGAGTCCCCACCACCACGCGCCCGCTGGGACGTGAGCGTGTTGCGCGTAGGCCGTGCCCACGGTGGCCACGAAACCGAAATAGAGCATCACGAAGAGCTCGCCAAAACCGAAGTAGCCGTAGGGCTTGGGACCACCCGTGTAGAACCAACCCGCCGCGACCGCACTCATCCCCAGCGGGATGAAAACCCAGGTGCTACGAAGACTCAGCGCCAGGCCAGCCACCGCGGCCAGGGCGAAGAAGGCGATGGCGGTGGCGCGAACGGACCTCGCGGGTACTAATTTCGACGCAGTGAGACGAAAGGGTCCCACGCGAACCTCGTCGGTGCCGCGCACGCCGTCGGAGTAGTCGTTGGCGAAGTTGGTCCCGATCTGCAACGCCAACGCCACCACCAGACAGAGCACGGTGTTCAGCACGTTGTAGGTGTGCGGACGCGTCAACGACGCACCGATCACCACCGGCACCGCGGCGGCGGGCAAGGTGCGAATTCGCGCCGCCAAAATCCATCGTTGCAACGTGCCCGGCGTGCCCGGCGAGGCCGGCGCGCTCATGGACGCTTGGGAAAACGTGAGAAGTCCGGCGCGCGATGTTCTACGAATGCGTTGCGGCCCTCCTGCCCCTCCTCGGACATGTAGAAGAGCATCGTCGCGTCGCCGGCCAATTGCTGGATACCCGCGAGTCCATCCTCCGCGGCGTTGAAGCCGGCCTTGAGCATTCGTAACGCCATCGGAGAGAGCGTGAGAATCTGACGGCACCACGCCACGGTCTCCGCCTCGAGTTGATCGAGGGGCACCACGGTATTGACCAGTCCCCACTCGAGAGCCCGAGCGGCGTCGTACTGACGGCAGAGGAACCACACCTCCTTCGCGCGCTTGAGTCCAATGGTGTTCGCCAGGAGCGACGAACCGTAACCGCCGTCGAAGGAGCCCACCCGTGGCCCCGTCTGACCGAATCGCGCATTGTCCGCGGCGATCGAGAGGTCGCACACCAAGTGCAAGATATGACCTCCGCCAATGGCGTAGCCCGCGATCTGGGCGATCACTGGTTTGGGCAGCCGGCGAATCTGGATTTGCAGGTCGAGCACGTTGAGCCGACCCACGCCGCGACGCGCCACCTCGTCGTCACCCATGTACCCGTCGTCGCCACGGATCTTCTGGTCACCGCCGGAACAGAAGGCGTCGCCCCCCGCACCGGTGAGAATGATCACACCCACTTCAATATCGTCGCGGGCGCGTTCGAAGGCGTCCGAGAGCTCAAAGAGCGTCTGGGGACGGAAGGCGTTGCGTCGCTCGGGTCGATTGATAGTGATCCGGGCCATCCCCTCGGCGCACTCGTAGATGATGTCCTCGTACTCGCCGAGGGTCGACCACGAGGGGGCCGGCGCACCACGAAAATCGTCCACGGGGTCGTGGGGAGAACCTGAAATCACTGTCGTTACCATGTCCCCACGCTACCGTCCTCACCCGGGCCCGGGCCCGGTGACCCGCCGGTGCGTCGCAACATAAGGTTGCTACGTGGCATCACTTCTCGCCCTCGATCTTCCTCTCGGACCCGACTTGGAACGAGCCCTCCGCGAGTGCGTACACCTCGGCCAGGCATTCTGCGTGCTCGATCAACGACTATCGAAGGAGCGTCGTCGCGAGGAGTCGCGAGCGCTAGGCGCGACTCACCTACGTGACGCCACTGGGGTGCACGCGCTGGCGAGCGGCGCCAGTGTCGACGACGAGATCGGCCTCGTGATGTTGACCTCGGGCTCGAGCGGGACTCCCAAGGCCGTGGAATTGTCCTGGAACGCCTTACGCGCCAGCGCCGAACTGACCCAGGAGTCATTGCGCGCGGCGACACCACCCGTGTGGTACCCCTGCCTGCCCGCCAATCACATCGGCGGCCTCGCGGTCCTGTTACGTGCGATCCTCAGCGACGCCCAGTTGTTGTGGGGGGAACCTGGCGCGATCGCGACGGCGCCCTCACGAGGGGCGACCCACGTCGCGGTCGTACGCGCGCAACTCTTTCGCCACGACCTGAGTGGATTCGCCGCGGTGTTGTTGGGTGGGGCGCGCCCCCCCGGTGACCTCGCCGACAACGTCGTCACCACGTGGGGTATGACCGAGACGGGATCGGGAGTCGTCTACAACGGACGACCCCTGCGCGGCGTCGCCGTCGTCGCCATCGACGGGGAGATCTGCGTGCAGAGCCCGACGCTCTTTCGCTCCTATCGCGACGGGTCGCGCCCCCGTATCACTGGTCCCGACGGCACCGACGATTGGTTCCCCACGGGTGACGAGGGCGACGTCACCGACGGCGTCGTGCGCATCCGTGGCCGACGAGGTTACGTCATCAATACCGGAGGTGAAAAGATTTGGCCCGATGATCTGGAAGCGGTCATCACGTCGGTGCCCGGCGTGCTCGACGTCGCCGTCACCTCTATCGAGGACCAAGAATGGGGCCACCGCGTCGTGGCTCTGGTCGTCAGTGACGGCAGCCGACTCGATGAACAAATCACCTCGACGGCGAGTGAACGAATTGGCCCCTGGGCTAAGCCCAAGGAAATCCGTTACGTCGCGTCGATACCTCGCACGGCCAACGGCAAGATTCGTCGAGACCGCCTCGGCGACACCCGCTGACTCCGGCGCTCGGCGGCGGCTACTTGACGATCGTGCTGCCGCGGCGCGCGAGCGAGTCGATGGTGACCGCTCCCAGCAAGACGAGTGCCGTCGCGATGTACTGCTGAGGCGCGCCGAGCTGGATCAGTGCCATGCCGTTATAGATCGTCGCGATGACGACGCCACCAATCAATGCGTGCACCATCTTGCCACGACCTCCGAAGAGGCTCGTTCCACCGATGACGGCAGCGGCGACGGCGTACAGCACCAGGGTGCCACCGTTGATGCTGTCCGAGATGCCGTTCAAGTTAGACACGTAGACCAGTCCAGCGATGCCCGAGATGAGCCCGGTCATCATGAAGGCCATCAAGCGGTAGCGATTGACCGCAATACCGGCGCGGCGCGCCGCTTCCGCGTTACCACCGATGGCGTAGATGTAACGACCCGGCTTGGTCTTGTTCATAATGAACGTGCACGCACCTAATACGGCGCCCACAATCATGATCGCGAACGGCATGCCACGAATAGGGGTGAAACTACCTCGGTTGGAGTTGAAAATCCAAATAAGTACGCCGCCGCCAATCACGAGGCCCGTGATTCGTATCAACATTAGAGGCATGGGTACCGACTCGAGTTTGCGCGACGCCCGACTCGCGTTCTTACGAATCAGGGCGAGAGATAGCGCCACCACCGTACCCACAATGAAGATGATCGTGAAAAATGGAGTGAAATTACCGTAGACGATGTTATATAAGACCGGCTCGTGAATTGAAATGGACCCGCCGGTGCCCTGGCTGTCCACAATCCACAGCACGAGTCCCTCCAGTCCGAGCTGACCCGCCAGCGTCACGATGAACGACGGCAGTCGCAATCCGATGACGAGAAATCCCCAGAGGGCGCCAAAGGCGGTGCTGGCGATGAGCGCGAGGCCGACGGCGAAGTACCAGGACCAGTGGAACTGCTGGTCCACCAAGATCGTGGCAATGGCTCCGGCGAGGCCCGCGTTGAAACCCGCCGACAAGTCGATCTCGCCCAGCAACAGCAGCCAGACTTCGGCGATTCCCAAGAGGACGAAGATGGTCGCCTGCACCATCAGGTTCGTGAGGTTGCCCGTTGACAAGAACACCGAACTACGGATCTGGAAGTAGGCCCCCAGCACCACGAGTCCGATGACGATGGGTATCATCCCGCTGTCGCCGCGGCGAAAGCGCTTGAGCATCGGGCGAAAGACTCCCGTCGTGTTGCTCACGGATACGGGACGCTCAGTGGTGGTCTCGGTAGACACTGGTTGAGAACCTTTCAGTTCGAAGAAGCAAGCGCGGCCACACGATCGGACTTACCCGTCGTGATCATTTCCACTGCGCTATTGCGATCGTAGTTGGCAATGGGGCCATGGCTCACGAGTGTTCCCAAGTACATGACCGCGATGCGGTCAGCCACCGAGAACACGTCGTTGAGGTTGTGAGAAATAACGAGCACGGCGATGCCGCGGCTCGAGAGCGTCTTGATCAGGTCCAACACCTGCGCAGTCTGGGACACACCCAGCGCAGCAGTCGGTTCGTCGAGAATGACCAATTTGGAATCGCGCATCACGGCGCGCGCGACGGCGACGGCCTGACGCTGACCACCGGAGAGAGAACCCACCACTTGACGCACCGACTTGACAGTGGAGACAGACAAGTCCTTCAGCGTCTGGGTGGTGGCCAGTTCCATCGAAATTTCGTCCAGTAGGCCCACCTTGGTGTCCTCGCGACCGAGATACATGTTTTGAACGATGTCGAGATTGTCGCAGAGCGCCAAGTCCTGGTACACCGTTGCGATACCGAGGTGCGAGGCATCACGTGGCGTATGAACGTGGACTTCCTTGCCCTGCCAGTGCATCGTCCCACTCGTGGGGGCCCAGATTCCCGACACTGTCTTGATGAGGGTCGACTTTCCAGCACCATTGTCACCAATCAATGCGGTGACTTGGCCCGCCGGTATGTCGAGGTCCACGTGCTGCAGAGCCTGCACGGCACCAAAACTCTTGGTGATGT